>Ga0255338_1000869_pt1 | contig 71980 bp, 64 predicted proteins | sample MeOH1_35cm_T4_19_FD_203715 | JGI IMG/M metagenome (GOLD analysis project Ga0255338, IMG submission 203715) | Sandy soil microbial communities from University of British Columbia, Vancouver, Canada - MeOH1_35cm_T4_195 | ecosystem: Engineered > Artificial ecosystem > Sand microcosm > Unclassified ... | reverse complement strand
GCGCCTGTCCACTCTGCTCTTCTGCTAGGCGCACCACCCCTCTGCTCCCCACTGCAGGGGATTCGCGTGCCATTCCCCCACCCCTGCCACGGGCCGCTAATTCGACGGTCTGACAAGCAGACAGGTTCGCTCGATGCGCCGCCGACAGGCGTCCCCGCAGGTGAAGGTGCGTGAGGGGTGAGCAAGGGCGTTCGCCAGTGGACGCCCGCCGCGGGAAAAGTGCAGTCCTCTGCTCGCCCGGGGTGAGCCCTGGAGCTTCCACGGGTGGGCGGTTGCTCGGCCCACCGTGGGTGCCTAGCTTCGCCACCTGATCCTCCAGACTCTCATAGTCGGTGAGGGGAGTATTGGGTGGCGTGGGCTGGGTGATGGGTGTGGGGGTGGGGACCATGAGTGGGCGGTGGGGGCTGTGGGCTCTCGTGGCAGGTCTGCTCGCCGGGTGCGCGGACCGGGAGCGTGCCTCGATGGCGGATGGCCGGCTGACGGCTACGCCAGCGGGGATCGATTTTCAGCGCGTGGCGGTGTTCGACGGCCGCGAGGCGGCGGTGACGCTGCGCAACGTGGGCCGCTCGCGCATCGAGGTGGGCGACATCTGGGTAGAGGGGCCGGAGGGGCAGTACCTGGCCAGCTTCACCCATGACGGGCCGCACAGCCTCCCGCCTGGCAGCGAGTGCGGGATGAAGGTGCGCTTCGCGCCGCTGGAGCCGGGCAGCCTGCCGGCCACGCTCGTGATCCGCTCGGACGCCAAGCGCGAGCCCATCCTCCGGATTCCCCTGCGCGGTGCGGGCGTGGACGCCTGGGCGCGGGTGTCTCCGCGGAGGCTGGACTTTGGCCGCATCGAGGCCGAGTCCTCGAAGACGCTGACCCTCGCCCTGGAGAACCCCACGGACCTGCCGGTGGAGGTGTCAGCGCGGCTGGTGGGCCTGGACAAGGACGAGTTCTCCTCGGCGACCGTGATGGTGGGCGCGAACGAGCGGCGCGAGCTGCCGCTGACGTTCAACCCGGTGAAGGTGGGGCGCAAGAGCGTGGCGCTCGCGGTGGCGCCGTGCCGCGGCTGCGCGGATGTGCCGGTGCAGGTGGTGGCCGAGGCGCTGGATCGCGCGGTGATCGCCGAGCCTCCCGAGCTGGACTTCGGAGGCGTGCCCATCGACAAGGAAAAGCGGCTGATGGCGCGCCTCCACAACATCAGCACCGAGCCGATGACGGTGACGCTCCTGGACATGGAGGGGACGGATGTCTCGTTCAGCCAGGCGGCCACGGATCTCCCGCGGGTGCTCCAGCCGGGCGAGGTGCGCGAGTGGGAGCTGCGCTACAGCCCCGGCCACATGGGCTCGGCGGAGGACACCGCGCGCTTCCATGTGGTGAGCAGGCGCAACCCCATCACGCCGGTGAAGCTGCTGGGCCACGGCGGCGCGGCGGAGCTGTGCGTCTCTCCGGTGGCGCATGACTTCGGCCGGCAGCCGCTCGGCTCCAAGACGACCGTCGTGGTCAACATCAAGAACTGCGGCTCGGAGAACGGCGGGCCGCTGAAGCTCACGGGCCTGGGGTTCCAGGCCGATCCCTCCGGCCCGGTGCAGTTCAACACCGCGCCGCTGCCGCTGCCCCACACGCTGGGGCCCGGCGAGGAGCTCAACCTCAAGGTCTTCTACGAGCCCACGCGCGAGGGCCCCACCACCGGCGCGCTGACGCTGACGACGAACGCGTTCAACGCGGGCTCGGTGCAGATCGACCTGCGCGGCCAGGCCCAGCGTCACGCGCCCTGCCAGCTCGCCATCACCCCGATGGCGGTGAACTTCGGCACGGTGCCGCCGAATCGGGGCTCGGTGCTGGGCGTGAAGGTGGAGAACCGCGGCTACGATCTGTGCGCGGTGAAGAACATCCGTCTGCGCGATGACGGAGGCGGCGTGTTCCGGATGCCGGGCGGCGAGCTGGATGGCCTCATCGTGTACCCGGGCAACTGGTTCAGCTTCCAGGTGGCCTTCATGGCGCCGCCCGCGGGGGGCTCGTTCCTGGGCTCCGTGCAGCTCGAGCAGGCGGATCCCGCCAACCCGCTGCTCCTCGTGCCGCTGCAGGCGCACTCGCAGAGCTCGTGTCTGGTGCCCACGCCTCGCTTCGTGGACTTCGGCATCGGGCGCAGGGACTGCCCGCCGGCGCCTCGCCAGGTGAACTACATCAACGGGTGCCCCGGTCCGATCACCGTGCCGGCGGTGCGTCTGGGGCCGGGAACGACGGACAGCGAGTTCTCGATCCGGACGGTGCCCGCTCCGCTGCCGCGCACGCTCCAGCCGGGCGAGGCCTTCACCACGGAGGTGGAGTACTACGCCCAGGTGACGGGGATGAACCTGTCGCCCCTCTTCGTGGACTCGAGCGATCTGCCCGAGCCGCTGCTCGTCTCGCTCGTGGGCGAGTCCTCCAACCGCGTGGACAAGACGGACACCTTCGTCCAGCAGGATGGCGCCAAGGTGGACGTCCTCTTCGTGGTGGACAACACCGCGTCCATGGTCGAGGAGCAGTCCCGGTTCATCAACGCGCTGCCGGCCTTCGTGAGCACGGCCTTGGACAAGCGCGTGGATCTGCACGTGGCGGTGACGACCACCGGCATCAACGCGGAGTCGGACACCTGTCCGGGTGGGGCCCGGGGCGGTGAGGCCGGCCGCTTCTTCCCCGTGGACGGCAGCCGCCAGCGCATCCTCACGCACCAGACGCCGGATCTCGCCGGCAAGCTCCAGGGCAACGCCCAGGTGGGCCTGTGCGCCTCCGTGGAGCAGGGCTTCGAGGCAGTGCGCCGCGCCCTCTCGGATCCGCTCGTGGGCGGGGCGGATGATCCGCGTACGCCGACGCCCAACGACGGCAACGCGGGCTTCCTCCGGGACGAGGCCGCGCTGGTGGTCGTCTTCATGGGAGACGAGGACGACCACTCGCCGGACAGCGTGGACACCTACGTGCGCTTCCTCCAGAACAAGAAGGGCGAGTTCCAGCCCCAGCGCATGACGATCTACGCCATCGCGCCGACGGCCGCGGCCTGCTCCACGGCGGGCGGCGCGGGCACCCGGTACGCCGAGGCCGCCACCCGGACGGGAGGCGAGGTGGTCTCCGTGTGCGCCCCGGACTACGCCCCCTTGCTCCGCAACGTGGCGAACAAGGCGTTCTCTCCGCAGGACCGCTTCCCGCTGAGCGAGCTGCCAGATCCCGGCTCGGTGTCCGTGCGAGTGAACGGCTCGCCCGTCAGCACGGGCTGGAGCTACGGCGCCACCACCAACAGTGTCCTCTTCTCGCCAGGCCCTGCGCCTGGAGCCCAGGTGGAGATCTCCTACCGCCGCGCCTGCCAGTGAACGGTGGGAGGGGCTCGCAAAGGGCCGACTTTCAGGCTCCAAACAGGGGATGTCGGCCTCGGGTGCTACAGGGCTGCATCAGCCTGTTTAGATGACCAGAAAATTGGAGGACCCCACGTGCTGAGTACCCTGAGACCGTCCCTGCCGCAGCCGAGGAGGCGTCTGGTGAGTACCCGTCAGCACAAGCAGCCCCTGTCTTCCGAGCCGAGCGGCACCTCGCGCGGCGCGGGCCCGGGGCTGCGCGTCATCCGCGGCGAGGGGCAGCGCCGCCCGGATGAGCCGCTCACCTCCCGGAACGCCGTGGCCCGTGTGCTCATGGAGGCCGGGGCGGACATGCTGCTGCGCCGCATCTCTCCGGAGCGGGCCGCCGAGATCGAGCGCCAGGTCGACCGGGCGCTGGACCTGTTCGACCGGGTCGACGCCAATCCCCTGGTGATGCCGGTGCTCCGCCGCCACCTGGACACCCTGGACTCCCTCATGCGGGAGACCCGGGAGCGGCGCCCGGCCCGCCGGGGCGGCTGAGCGCCCGGCCCCTGGCCTGCCGGGGGCCCCCTCCTTAATGGTGAACCAGGGGTTTGACCCCCCTGGCAGTGCCGCTTACGCTCGGGATCTCCGTAAGCCTGGGCCCTCCCCGCGGCCATGCCGATGGCGGGTCAGACCGTGTCACTCGAGAACTACGGCAACTACCAGCTGCTCAAACGGCTCGCCACGGGCGGGATGGCGCAGATCTACCTTGCGCGCCGCAAAGGGCCGGAGGCTTCCGAAGAGCTGGTGGTCGTCAAGCGCATCCTTCCGCACCTCGGCGAGAACAAGGAGTTCGTCCAGATGTTCTTGGACGAGGCCAAGATCGCCGCGCGCCTGGCGCACCCCAACATTGTCGCCGTCTATGACCTGGGGGCGCAGGACGACAGCTTCTTCATCGCCATGGAGTACATCCACGGCGAGGACGTGCGGCGCATGTGCAAGCGCGCCGGCGCCCAGGGGCTGGAGCTGCCGGTGCCGCTGGCGTGCCGGGTCATCATCGACGCGAGCGCGGGCCTGGACTACGCGCACAAGAAGACGGACCCCTCGGGCAAGCCGCTGAACATCGTCCACCGGGACGTGTCGCCGCAGAACATCCTCGTGTCCTTCAAGGGCGAGGTGAAGGTGGTGGACTTCGGGATCGCCAAGGCGGCGGACCAGGCCACGGTGACGCGCTCGGGGGTGCTCAAGGGCAAGTACTCGTACATGTCCCCGGAGCAGGCGGCCGGCAAGCGCGTGGACTGCCGCAGCGACGTGTTCGCGCTGGGGGTGGTGCTCTACGAGCTGCTCACCTCCACGCGCCTGTTCAAGCGCGCCAGCGACATGCAGACGCTGTCGGCGGTGGCCGAGTGCAACGTGACGCCGCCCTCCCAGGTCAACCCGCGCGTGCCGGCGGGCCTGGATCCCATCGTCCTGAAGGCGCTGGCCAAGGAGCCGGAGCAGCGCTACTCCGAGGCGAGCCAGCTCCAGGCCGACCTCGAGGAGTGGCTGCGCTCCCAGCAGCTCGTGGCGGCCCAGCAGGAGCTCTCGGCCTTCTTGCGCGAGGTGTACGCGGAGCGGCTCGCGCGCGAGGAGCGCTCCGGCAGCATCGTGGTGGAGGACGAGCCGCCCACCACCGGCCTGCGCACCGCCGTGGGAGGCCACCGCCGCTCGGGGGCCCACCCACCTCCCGTGTCCTCGAAGGAGGTCACCCGGGCCGATCGTGGAGAGTCGGGTGCCCCCGCCGAGGAGGATGCGGGCGAGGTGACGGATCCCACGGCCCAACAGCGCCCCATGCGGAGCGGCCGGAGCAGTGACATCCGCCGCGAGCTGGAGGCCGAGCGCCAGCGTCCGGAGCGCCAGGAGCGTCCGGAGCGTCCGGAGCGCCAGGAGCGTCCGGAGCGCCAGGAGCGCCAGGAGCGTCCGGAGCGCCAGGTCTCGGGCTCCCGGCCCGTGTCGGCGGCGGCCCGCAGCCCTGACTTCGCCGAGCTGCCGACCCAGGCGCTGGATGAGCAGTCGCTGGCGCTGTCGATGACGGGGACGGGGACGACCCAGGCGCCGCGCCGGCAGCGGGGGCGCCGCCGGTTGACGGCGATCGTGGCCACGACGGTCTCGGCGCTGGCGGCGATCCTCGCGCTGTGGTTCTTCACGCGGCCCGAGCCTCCTTCGCCCCTGGCCCAGGTCCGGCTGGAAACGGTGCCTGCTGGAGCCAAGGTGGTGTTCGAGGGCAAGGCGCTCCCGGGCGTCACGCCGCTGACGCTGCCCGCCATGCCCGCGGGGACCTACCAGGTGGTGGTCTCCCGGGAGGGCTACGAGGAGGTGCGCGCCTCGGTGGCGGTGCCTGCCACGGGGGCGCTGGCGCTCGCGCCGCTGAGCCTCAAGCCGCTCCCCCCGAAGGATCCTCCTCCGCCCGAGGTCAAACCGCCGGTGGTGACGCCCACGCCCACGCCCACGCCCACGCCCACGCCACCGGCGGCCGTGTTCGTGAAGCTCACCCTGGAGACGCAGCCGGTGCCGGCGACGATCTTCGTGGACGGGCAGGAGCGGGGCCTCTCGCCGCAGGTGGTGGAGGCCAAGGCCGAGCAGGAGCTGGCGGTGAAGGTGACGGCTCCGCAGTACCGCGCCCTGGAGCAGAATGTGAAGGTGAAGACCGGCCCCGCGCAGGTGGAGGTCCTCAAGCTCGAGCCACTCGCCAGGCCCACGCCCAAGCCCACGCCGCCGCCGCCGGAGCCTGCCACCCCCAAGGCGCTGGTGCGCTTCGCGGTGACGCCATGGGCGGACGTCACCTGCAATGGCCGCAACCTGGGCACCACCCCGTTCCAGGACGTGGCGCTCCCGGTGGGCACCTACCAGTGCAAGTTCGTCAACCCGGATCTCGGGCGGACGATCAGCCGCAGCGTCGAGGTGCGGGCCACGCCCCTGAACACGGTGAAGGTGAAGTTCTAGCCATGAGTGGAATGCTCTCGTGACGCTCGCGGCAGGCGCCCAGATCGGCAAGTACATCGTCCGCAAGAAGCTCGCCGAGGGGGGGATGGCGGAGATCTACCTCGCCACCTCGCAGGGCGCGGAGGGCTTCGAGAAGGAAGTGGTCATCAAGCGGATCCGCGCCTTCATGGCGAGCGATCCCGGCTTCGTGGACATGTTCATCGCCGAGGCGCGGCTCGCCTCGCGGCTCAACCACGCCAACGTGGTGCAGATCTTCGACTTCGCCAAGCACGAGGACACGTACTACCTGGCGATGGAGTACGTGCGCGGCTGCACGCTCTCGGACCTGCGCAAGAAGTGCAAGGATCTGATGGAGCCCATGCCGCCGGTGCTGGTGGCGCATATCGGCGCGGAGGTGGCGCGCGGCCTGCACTATGCCCACCGGCTCAAGGTCAACGGTGAGCCCCTGTACCTCGTCCACCGCGACGTCACCCCGCACAACGTCCTCATCTCGTTCGATGGGGCGGTGAAGCTCACGGACTTCGGCATCGCCAAGGCGGGCAACAAGCTGACCTCGCCGGGCATGCTCAAGGGCAAGTTCGCGTACATGTCGCCCGAGCAGTCGCGCGGCGAGAACGTGGACGCGCGCACGGACGTCTTCGCGCTGGGCATCGTCCTCTGGGAGATGCTCACCGGAGGCCGGCTGTTCGATGGGGACTCGGATCTCGCCGTGCTGCGCGCCGTGCAGCAGAGCGTGATCGCGCCCCCCTCCCGCCTCAACCCGGATGTGCCCGAGGAGCTGAGCGCCGTGCTGATGAAGGCGCTCGAGCGCGATCCCGACGCCCGCCACCAGACCGCGGGCGAGCTCGAGCGGGCGCTCGCCCAGTTCGTGCTGAACCACGCCCAGTCCCCGGATGACACGGACGTGGCCTCCTTCGTGCGGCGGGTCTACATCGGCATCGTGCCCTCGGCGCTGGCCCTGCCCGCCATACCGGAGCGCACCCAGCAGCTGCAGGGCGCCAACCCCGATGCCAACGCCGAGCCCGAGCCGCGCCAGCCCACCGCCGTGCTGCCCGGCCCTCGGGGACGCAGCCGCGCGACGGGGGAAGGAGGGGAGGGGAGTGAGTCAGCGCCCTCGCCCGACGAGGATGTCCACGCGCCCACGCACATGTTGCCTTCCCGGGAGAGCTCTCTCGGTGGGAAGGCGAAGCCCACGCGGGTGACCACGCCCGGCAGGCCCCTCCCTGCCGTCTCCAGCTCCGCCGAGGCGGGCTCCGAGCCTCCCCGCTATGAGGCCACCGTCTCGCTCTCGAGCCATGTGGCCTCCGCGGCTCCCGCGGCCCGGCCAGGAGCGTCCGCCAATGTCCGGCGCGTGGGGATGTGGGCGGGGATCGGGGTGGTGGTCCTGTTCGCCGCCGTGGGGGTCGACTCCCTGCTCCGCTCACGGCCGCAGGGGCAGGCTCCCGTCGCGGACACAGCCCCAGGCACACCCGCTCTTCCCCCGCCTCAGCCGGCGCGCCCGGATGCGGGCCCGGAGCTGGCGGCAGCGCCTCCCAGTGAGCCCTCCACCTCTCCAGAGTCCGCGGGAGTTCCGGACGCCGGGCCGGGGGCGAATCCCGGCGCCCTGGCGGTGAACCCCCCGGCGGGCACTGCCCCAGCCCAGAACAGCCAGGCGGCAGAGCGCCCACCGGTGAAGCCCGTCTCGCTGAAGGGCAGCCTCATCGTCCGGGCCACGCCGTACGCCACCGTCCTGGTGAACGGGCGATCGTACGGGGATGTCCAGGGCCAGAAGACCATCAAGCTGGATCCGGGCAGCTACCAGCTCGTCTTCCAGCACCCGAAGGGCTCCAAGACGGAGCGCTTCACCCTCGAGCCCAACGGCACGGTGAAGCTGGAGTTCCGCGCCGCCCGCTGAGCGCTCGCCCCTGAGCGCTCGCCGTCTCCCCCCGCCTCGCCTCGCTTCGTGAGCCGCCAACGGCCCGGGCTCCGCCCGCCGTCCGGTAGCTCTGTTCGCTTCTGAACGTTTCACGTCAAGCCTTTCTCGCTTGACAGGAGCTGCCGTTTTCTGGCACTCAATAGAGTATCTTCAGTATCCTATATTGAATGGAAGCAATGGAACTGCTGGGTCCCGAGGAGATTGAGCGGATCGAGCGCGACCACGCCGGCGGCTTACCGGTGCGCGCAATCCTCGAGATCTTTCGTCCCCGGGGTGTGCTGCTCTCGGAGGCGACGTTTCGTAAGTACGTCCAGGCGGGGCTGTTGCCTCGCAGCCGCCGGGTGGGCCGCAAGGGCAAGCATCAGGGGAGCCGTGGCCTCTACCCGGTAGAGGCCGTGCGGCGCATCAACGCCATCAAGAAGATGATGGCCGAGGGCCACACGCTCGAGGACATCAAGCGTTCGTTCCTCTTCCACCGCAACCACATCGACCAGCTGGAGAGGGATCTGGCGTCGGTGCTCGATGGCTTCCAGTCAGAGCTGGGGGGCCGTCCGTTCGGAGGGGACCACCGGCGGACGTTGGAGGACCAGCTGGGCGCCCTGAGGCGTCGGGCACAGGATTTGGTCCGGGACGTGGCACGTCTGGGCAGTGCCGTCACCGCACGCGGAGACGAAACGCCCAATTCGCAATAGGATGCTACAGGCCTGGACAACCGGATAGATTGGGCACATTCGGAGGGGACATGTCGGAAGTGAAGCAGCTTCAGGGCGAGGAGGAGGGCGGGGAGGGCGGGGAGGAGGGACAGACGGCGGAGCGCCGCCGCTCGAAGACCATGTCGCGCAAGGAGATGGCGCGCGACCTGCGGCGGCGGCGGCTGGCCGGGCAGGTGGACCCCGAGGAGGGCGAGCTCCTCAAGACGATCGACTCGCAGCGGCCACGCACCCGCGCCGACTGCGTGAACGGGCCGCGGCCGTGCCTGTTCGTCTCGTGCAAGCACAACCTCTACCTGGATGTGAACCCGGAGACGGGCTCCATCAAGCTCAACTTCCCGGACAAGGAGATCCAGGAGCTGGAGCACACCTGCGCCCTGGACGTGGCGGAGAAGGGTGGAATCACGCTCGAGGAGGTGGGGGAGATCATGAACCTCACCCGCGAGCGCATCCGCCAGGTGGAGACGCGGGGCCTGATGAAGCTGCGCGAGGCCACCGAGGCCGAGCCGCCGATCTCTGCCCGCAAGCCCTGAAATTCCGGGAGTCAGCGGGGAGGCGACGGCCCTCGGGGCGCGTTGACACCCCGGGGGGCGGTTGCTAACAGGGCCGCCCTCCCTTCACTGCGAGGCAAATCCCCAGTGCTGGCTCTCCTCAGCGTCTCCGACAAGCGTGGGCTGGTCCCGTTCGCGCAGGGCCTGGTCCGGCGAGGCTTCCGGCTCCTCTCCACCGGCGGCACCCTGGCCGCGCTCCAGGCCGCGGGCGTCCCCGCCACCCAGGTCTCCGAGCACACCCAGAGCCCCGAGATCCTCGGCGGCCGGGTGAAGACGCTCCACCCCCGCATCCACGGCGGCCTGCTCGGGCGGCTGGAGCTGGAGAGCGACCGGGCGGAGATGGCGGCCCACGGCATCGAGCCCATCTCCCTGGTCGCCGTGAACCTCTACCCCTTCCGGCAGACGGTGGCCTCCGGCGCCAGCGAAGCCGAAGTGATTGAGCAGATCGACATCGGTGGTCCCGCCATGGTGCGCGCGGCGGCGAAGAACTCGCGCCATGTGACGGTGGTGGTGGACCCCGAGGACTACGAGGCGGTGCTCGCCGAGCTGGAGAAGTCTGGCGGGGTGGGGGACGAGACGCGGCGCCGGCTGATGCGCAAGGCGTTCGCGCACACGGCGGCGTATGACGCGGCCATCGCCGGGTGGCTCTCCGGCCAGGCGCAGGAGCCCTTCCCCGAGGAGCTGTCGCTGCCCTTCCGCAAGGCGCAGGGCCTGCGCTACGGCGAGAACCCGCACCAGCGCGGCGCCTTCTACCGGGAGCACTCCGCGCCGGCCGAGCCCACGGTGGCCTTCTCCAAGGTCCTCCAGGGCAAGGAGCTCTCCTACAACAACATCCTGGATCTGGATGCGGCGCTCGGCCTCGTCCTCGAGTTCCCCGAGCAGCCCTGCGCCATCATCATCAAGCACAACACCCCGTGCGGCGTGGCGGTGGATGCGGAGCTGGTGAAGGCCTACCGCACGGCGCGTGCGGCCGACGAGGTGTCCGCGTTCGGCGGCATCGTCGCTCTCAACCGCGAGGTGGACGAGGCGTGCGCCAGCGCGCTGGCGGAGACGTTCCTCGAGGCCGTCATCGCCCCCTCGTACTCGGCCGCCGCGCTCCAGGTGCTGAGCGCCAAGAAGAACCTGCGGCTGCTGGAGGCGGGGCCCGGCCTGGCGTCGACGCAGGCCCGGCCACGGGTGCAGCTGGATGCACGCAGTGTGTCAGGAGGCCTGCTCCTGCAGGACAAGGATGCGGCCGAGCCGCCGCTCGAGTGGAAGGTGGTGACGAAGCGCCACCCCACGGCCGAGGAGGAGAAGGCCCTCCGCTTTGCCTGGAAGGTGTGCAAGCATGTCAAGAGCAATGCCATCGTCTTCGCCTCGGGCGACAAGCTGCTGGCGGCCGGAGGCGGGCAGACGAGCCGGGTGGACTCGGTGAAGATCGCCGCGGGGCGCGGTGGGCCGGCCCTCAAGGGCAGCGCCGTGGCCTCGGACGCCTTCTTCCCCTTCCGGGACGGGCTGGATGAGGCCGCCCGGGCGGGGGCCTCCTGCGTCATCCAGCCTGGCGGCTCGGTCCGGGATGCGGAGCTCATCGCCGCCGCCGATGAACATGGACTGGCGATGGTACTGACGGGAGTGCGACACTTCCGGCACTGAACCATGCGGATCGTCTGCCAAAAATGTGCGGCTGCCTATGCGATTGATGATCGGCTGATCTCGCCGAAGGGGGTTCGTGCGCAGTGCCCCCGATGCCGGCACCTTCAGCTCGTCAAACGGGAGGCCGTGGGCTCTCCGCCCGAAGCCGTCGAGCCCGCCGCGCCCCAAGCTGCGCAGCCCTCGCCTCGCGCCAGGCCTCCCTCCCACCCGGCGGCCGGTAACTCCGCGGTGGCGACGGAGCTCTTCAACGACTTCACCGCGCCGGACGCCTCGCCGCTGCCGCCGGATCCGCTGTTCGATGGGCTCGTGTCCCCTCCGACCGCGGCGCCTCCCAGCGGGAGCAGCGGGGATCCCCTGCTCGACTTCCTCGGCCCGGCACCCGAGGCGCCGCCTCCTCCCATGATGCAGGCTCCGCGGCGCGTCTCGAACCCCGCGATGGGCGCCGCTGGCGGACCCGGGGCGGCTCCGCAGTCCTTCCGGCCGCAGGCACCCGCGCCGAGCGCTCCGGCCCCGTCCGTCGTGGGGTGCCGTGAGTGCAACAAGCCGCTCACCGATCCCTTCGATCAAGCGATCGGGACCTGCGAGGACTGCCGGAACAATCATGCTCCGCAGCGGGATGCCCCACATGACGTCCCCGAGGGCTCGGACCGAGGGGCCTCTTCGTCGTCCTTCGAGCTCCCTGCGCTCGAGGCCATCGATGTGTCCGGCGTCTCCTCCGAGGCTCCAGCGCTGACGCTCGAGCCTCGCAGTGGCATCCGCTCCTCTCCGCCCCGGCCCTACAACTCTGGAGTGTCCGGGCCGCAGCCCGCGCAGCCGTTGAAGATGCGCACCGCGGGCTCGGGCGCGGGGGGCGTGCTCAAGGGGCTCCTGGTGGGGCTGGTCGTGCTCGCCGCCGGGGGAGGGGCCGGGTACTACTTCCTGGTGCTGAAGCCCGAGGCCGAGACGATCGTGCAGCCCGCACTGCTGCCCGAGCCGCCTCCCATCCCCGCGGCGATCAAGGCCGTGCTGCCTCGCTGGGAGCTGAAGCATCTGGATCTCACCGGCAGCAGCATGGAGCGGCTGGAGGATGGCGCCAAGCTGCTCGCCAAGGATCAGCGCTCCGCCTACGAGGAGGCCGAGGAGTTCTTCCAGCAGGCGCTGCTCATCGAGCCGCGCAGTGACGCGGCCATCGCCGGCTACGTGCAGGCGGTGGCGCTCGGGCGCGGCACCACCGTCGACAAGGCCACCTTCGACGAGGCGCTCTCGCTCATCGAGGCCTCCGAGGAGCGCGCTGGACGCACGCCGCTGCTGCTGCTGGCCCACGCCAACCTGCTGCTGTGCCGCCCCAACGACGCCCAACTGGTGGAGCAGGCGCGGACGCTCGCGGAGGAGGCGCTGGGCAAGGGCATCGACCAGGAGAAGGCCGAGGCGCACCTGGTGCTCGGCCGGGCGTATCTACAGACGTCGAGGGGGCTGGCCAACCAGCACTTCGACGACGCGCTCGCCCTGTCTCCCACCCTCCGGCGCGTGCAGTACCACCGGGCGCTGGCCAACGAGGCCGCGGGCTCCTACTCGCTGGCGATCGAGGCGCTGAAGGGGCGCCTGGAGAAGGATCCAGAGCACTGGGACAGCCTGGCCACCATGGCCCGCATCTACCTGGAGGTCGGCGAGGTGGAGCAGGCGCGCAAGCTCTACGAGGCGCGCGTCAAGGCCCAGCCGAACGACGTGCGCCTGCTCTTGTCTCTGGCCGTGCTGCGCTACCAGGTGGACGGGAACGCGGCGGCCGCCGTCCGGGATCTGCGCGCGCTGCTCAGGAACCGGCAGAAGTACTCGGAGCGGGATATCGCCGAGGTGCTCGTCCACCTCGCGGCCGCCGAGCGCATGGCCGGCAACGTGGAGGCCGGGGTCAAGGCGGCCGAGGAGTCCGTGGGGCTCGTGAAGGATCTGGCGGCGGGGCACCTGCAGCTCCTGCTGGCGGCGCTGGCGCGCGGGGATGCCGCGAAGGCCGCGGCGCACCTGCCCGCGATCCAGGGGAAGATCGAGGATTCATCGCTGGAGAAGGTGCTCGAGGGACGGGTGCGGCTGGCGGAGAAGAAGCCGGCCGAGGCGCTGGGGCTCTTCCAGGAGGCCGTGAAGCTGGACTCGCGCCGCCATGACGCGCTGCTGCTGTCCGCGATCGCCGCCGCTCAGGCCGGCCGCCGGGACGATGCGTTCCGCACCTTCTTCCAGGCCCTCCAGTCGGATCCCCTGCGGCTCAACCCGCGGCCGGTGACGACGCCGTACTTCCTGCGCCCGGGAGAGACGCTGGTGGGGATGAACGGCTCCGTGGCGGCCCTGTCGAGCAGCCGGGAGGACGTGTCCGCTCCGCTGTACGAGGGGTTCCTGCTCTTCCACCTGGGCGATCGCGCTGGCGCGGAGCGGGAGTTCAGGGATGTGCTCGAGCTGGATCCCAGCAACGCGGGCGCGGCGGCCTATATGGCGCTGCTGGCGCTGCAGCGGGGTGACGCGGGCAAGGCGCGCTCCTTCGCCGCGCGCGCGGTGGTGTCGGGGCGGCAGATGCCGGTGGCGCACCTGGCCAACGGGCTGGCGCTGGCGGAGGCCCGGCAGCTGGAGCCCGCCAAGCGCTCCCTGCGTGACGCGCTCACCCTGGCGCCCGCGACGCTGTCGGCGGAGGTGAAGCTGGCCGAGCTGGAGCTGGCCTCGAACCGGGAGTCGGCCCAGGCGCGGCTCGTGAAGGTGGCGGGGCTGGATGCCTCGTACCTGCCCGCCAAGCGGCTGCTCTTCATTACGGATCAACGGGGGTGATGTGCGGGTTCTTCTCCTCGGCTCGGGGGGCCGCGAGCACGCGCTCGCATGGAAGCTGGCGCAGAGCCCCAAGCTCTCGGCGCTGCTGTGTGGCCCGGGAAACCCGGGCACCGCACGGCTGGGGCGTAACGTCCCGCTGAAGGCGGATGCGCCGGACGCGGTGGCGGCGCTGGCTCGCCAGGAGCGGGTGGATCTGGTGGTGGTGGGGCCGGAGGCGCCTCTGGTGGCGGGCGTGGCGGACGCGCTCGCGGCGGAGGGGATCCCCTGCTTCGGGCCCGTGGCGGCCGCCGCGCGGCTGGAGGGCTCCAAGGCCTTCGCCAAGGAGGTGATGGCCGAGGCGGGCGTGCCCACCGCGGACTTCCAGGTCTTCACGGAGGTGGCGGCGGCCGAGGCGTACGCCGTGGCGCAGGGGCGGATCGTCGTCAAGGCGGACGGCCTGGCCTCGGGCAAGGGCGTCATCGTCGCGCCGGATGCGGAGTCGGCCCGGGCGGCCGTGCGCGCGGTGGGCGCCATGGGGGCCGCGGGCCAGCGGATGGTGCTGGAGGAGCTGCTCGAGGGCGAGGAGGTCTCCGTTATCGCCCTGTGTGATGGTGAGCGGTACGTGCTGCTGCCGCCCGCGCAGGATCACAAGCGGGTGGGCGAGGGCGACACGGGCCCGAACACCGGCGGCATGGGCGCGTACTGCCCGGTTCCGTTCTTCCCGCCCGAGGCGCTGGCGCAGGTGGGCGAGCAAGTCATCGCCCCCATGCTGGCGGTGATGCGGAGGCGGGGCGCACCGTTCAAGGGGGCGCTCTACGCGGGGCTGATGCTGACGCGGAGCGGGCCCAAGGTGCTGGAGTTCAACGCCCGGTTCGGAGATCCGGAGACGCAGGTGCTCATGCTCCAGCTGGGCGAGGATCTGCTGCCGCTCCTGGAGGCCTGTGCGCGAGGCCAGCTGGAGCCGCGGCCCCTGACGCTGGCGCCGGGGGCCTCGGTGGGCGTGGTGCTGGCGGCGGAGGGCTATCCGGAGACTCCGCGGCGCGGCCAGCGCATCCACGGGCTGGAGGCCGTGCCCGCCGGGGCCTCGGTCTTCCTGGCCGGGGTGGAGGAGCAGGACGGGGCGATCGTCACCGCCGGAGGCCGCGTGCTGACGGTGTGCGCGCGGGGCCAGGATCTGGTGGAGGCGCGGGAGCGGGCCTACGCCGCCATCTCGGGCCTCCGCTTCGAGGGCATGCACTTCCGCCGGGACATTGGCGCGCGAGGCCTGCGCGCGGCGCCGTGAAGCTGCTCGCGCGCTACCTGCTGAAGGAGCTGGTCGTCCCCCTGGTGGTGTGGGTGGCGTTCCTGTTCCTGCTGCTCTTCGTGATGCAGTTCCTGCGGGGCACCGATGTGCTGCTGGGCTCGGCGGTGACGCTCGGAGACATTGGACGGCTCATCCTCTTCCTGGCGCCCCACTTCCTGGTGATGGCGCTGCCCATCGCGTTCCTGCTGGCCATCCTGCTCGGGCTGGGGCGGCTGAGCGAGGATCGGGAGCTGGTGGCGCTCCAGGCGCTGGGCATCAGCCCCACGCAGCTGCTGGCGGGCCCGCTGGCCATTGGCGCGGTGCTGGCCGGGCTCATGTTGCTGCTGACCTTCACGGGCGAGCCGTGGGGCATGTCCGCGGTGCGGGATCTGGTCAGCGACGTCATCAAGAAGAACGTGGCCGGAGACGTGAAGTCCGGCGTCTTCTACGAGGACCTGAGCGACCTGACGCTCTACGCGGAGCGGGTGGAGGGCAAGGGCGAGCGGTGGACCCACGTGCTGCTGCATGACGATCGCGAGCCCTCCTCGCCGCTGCTGGTGCTGGCCCAGACGGGGCGGCTGACAACGGGCGGAGGGGAGGAGGGGCTGCGGCTGTCGCTGAAGGAGGGCGAGGTGCACCGCGCCAACCGGGCCACCACCGACTACAGCCTGCTGCGCTTCGAGCAGGGGGAGATCTCGGTGGGCCTGGGCGGCTCGGTGAACCGCAAGAACCGGTTCCGCTCGCCTAAGGAGGAGATGACGCCGGGCGAGCTGCTCCAGGCGGCGGAGGAGGCGGAGAAGAGCGGCGGGGATGCTCGCCCGTTCCTCATGTCGCTCCACAACCGGATGGGCAACGCGCTGGCGCCCCTGGCCTTCGCGCTGCTGGCGACGCCGCTGGCGATCGGGCGGCGGCAGGCGGGGCGGGCGTGGGGCTACCTGCTGACGCTGAGCGGGTACGTGCTCTTCTATCTGCTGAGCCGGGCCTTCGAGCAGATGGGCCAGCAGGGCAAGCTGCCGGTGCTGGTGGCGGGGCAGCTGACCAACGTCATCTTCATCGTGCTGGGAGTGATCGCGATGTGGCGGGTGAGCCGCTCGGGGACGGTGCGGTGAGGGCGACGCTCTTCTTCTACGTGATGCGCACGTACGTGAAGTCCGTGGTGGGCATCCTCGCCGCCGTGCTGACGGTGTTCCTGGTGGTGGACTTCGTGGACCGGGCCCGGGCCTATACCGGTGAGGGCTGGGTGTGGGACGTGCTGCGGCTGTACGCGAACAAGGCCCTGGTGGCGACGCAGCAGCTGGGGCCGGCGGCGCTGCTGCTGGCCGCGGGAGTCACGGTGTCCGCGCTCCGCAAGCGGGGCGAGGTGACGGCGCTGCGCGCGCTGACGTTCGGGCCCGCGGCGCTCTACGTGCCGATCGGCCTGTGTGCGGTGGCGGTGTGCGTGGGGCTCATCACCTTCGACGAGGCGGTGGTGGTGAAGGCCAGCCGGAGGGTGGATGAGATCACCAGCCAGCGCTTCAACCGGTGGGGAGACTGGCGGCTCTACTACACGCCGAAGCAGTGGTTCCGCCGGGGCGAGCACGTCTTCTTCCTGCGGGCGGGCAGCGCGGAGGAAGGCTTCCGGGACGTGGCCATTCTGACGATCACCCCCGCGTTCAAGCTCTCGCGCCGGCTGGATGCGGAGGCGATGTACCCGGTGGAGGGGACGCGGTGGCGGCTCACAGGGGTGGTGGAGCGCACGTTCTCTCCGGACGGGCGGACCCAGGTGCAGAGCCGGGAGGAGGGGGAGTATGACCTGGGCGTGCCGTCGAACTCGTTCCGCATCCGCCCGGGGCGCCCGGAGCAGCTGCGCTCCGCCGAACTGCGCGAGCAGATCGTGGCGCGCGCGGAGCTGGGGCTCGCCTCGCTCCAGTACCAGCTGACGCTGCACAACCGGTTCGCCTATCCGATGGCGGGCTTCCCGGCGGCGCTGCTGGCGGTGGGCCTGGCGCTGCGGCCGAACCGCCGGGGACACCTGACAGCGGCGATCGTCGAGGGGCTGCTCATCGCCGTGATGATGTGGGGCTTGATGGTGGTGTGCCGGACGCTGGTGATGACGGAGCGGCTGTCGCCCATGGTGGCGGCGTGGCTGCCTTCAGTCGTGCTGAGCGTGGCGGCCGCGGTGCTCTGGTTGCGCCGGGAGGGGCTGCTGCAGGGGGCTCGGCGGCGCGCGCTGGCGAGCCCGGCGCCGTAGTCCTCAGCTCAGGAGAGGTGCCAGCGCAGGAAGTTCATCGCGCGCCACCAGAGATCTCCCCAGTTCTCTGAACGCACGAAGTGATCCGATTCTGGATACTCGATGTACTCGACGTGCTGGCCCAGCCAGGGAAGGTGTTCGCGCACGCGCCAGGTGAAGTCCCGGGCCCAGTGGGGCGGGACCAGGTGGTCGCGTCCCGCGTTCAGGAAGAGCAGCGGGTTCCGAGCGAGGTCCTGCGGGCGGTGGACCGGCGCGTGCTGCATGAGCTCCCAGATCGCGTGCGTCATGGGCGCCTCGCGAGGCGTCCAGTCCGGCGAGCCCAGGACGGAGACGGTGGCCCGCACCCGCGAGTCCCAGGCCGCGACGGTCAGCGCGGTATACGCACCGAGGGAGACGCCGGCGAGCCCGATGGGGCCGTGGCCCTCGTAGATCAGGTGGTCGATGACCCGGGACACATCCGGCGCGGACTCGAGGATGAGGCGCAGCAGGCGCTCGTGGTACCCGGAGGCGTCCTGGGCGCGCATCTCGTCGAGATACCCGTCGTACCGCGCGCCGTGATGCGGGGCGTCTAGGCCCACCCCGGTCAGCCCCCAGTCCGCGAGCGTATTCAGCTCGTGGCGCTGGGTGTTCGCGTCCACGCCCAGCCCGTGCAGCACGATGACGGCAGGGCCCGGGCGGGGCTCGTGGTGCAGCTTGAGCACGGGAATGCGTCCATCCACGAAGAAGCGGTATTCGTCAGGCATGGGCGGGGGCCGATTCTAGCTCCGCTGTGCAACCGCATCCCGCATTTCAACGGCGGTGCGTGAACGGCTGATAAGGTCTGGCCCCGCTCCCCCCCGCTCGAGGAGAGGGTGGGGAGCCGCCAGACCAGAGGCCGGCGCAGTTCCAGTGAAAGCTGTCTGCTTGTCTGACAGGTTCTCCGCAGGCGCTGCCGGTGGGAGCCTCCTCTCAGTGGGAGAGATCGTTGCGCCGAGCCGTCACCATCGTCCTTGCCGTGTGGGCCGTCGGGATCGTCCTCGCGGAGGGCCTCCAGCAGGCCGCCGCCGGTGCGGCCGTGCTTCTGGCGCTGGTGTTGTTCTTCCGCAAGTCACTGAGCCTCGAGCCGGATGTCCGGGCCTATGTGCGCGCCACGCTGGCGCTGGCGGCGTGGCAGCTCCTCTCGCCCGCCCTGGCGCTCCTGACGGGAGCGGCGGAGCGCTGGCCGCGCAGCGCCCGCTACGGACAGGTGCTGGACACCGTGGCCGGGGCCGCGGTGGCGTCGATCGGGACGGTGGGCGTGCCCTGGGCGCTGCTCGGTGGGCTGCTGGCGGGAGGGTGGCTGCTGGCCTCGGCGGTGGGGCTCTTCCAGCACTTCGTCCTCTGGAATTGGGAGCCGCCGGCCTTCCTGAAGCTGAACCTGTCCCGGCTGCAGGAGAACTTCGGCACGGAGGAAGCGCCGCGCTATGCGGCCGGAGGCTTCCTCTTCCACCGGCTGCGCTTCTCCCATGGGGCCATCGCCCTGCTGGGGCCTGCCCTGGCCATGCTGGCGCGGGGCAGGGTGGCCTGGCACCGGGTGCTGGCCGGTGCGGTGGTGGGCGCGCTGCTGCTTGCTCCCTACGCGGCCTTCGCTCGCGCGGCGCTGCTGACCGCGTTCGCCGTGTGCGTGCTGGCGCTGCTGCTGCTGAGCCACGGGACGCCTCGGAAGGTGGGGCTGGCCGTGGCGGCCGCGCTCGCGGTGCTCGTGGTGGTGACGCCGGCGTGGCGAGAGCGCATGGGCAAGGCGGCCGAGAACCTCTTTGGCGGCGAGCGGACCCAGGCCATGTCCGTGGGCTGGCGGCTGGTGAAGGAGCATCCGCTGCTGGGCGTGGGCTTCGGCAACCACAAGCCCGCGGCCCTGGCCACGCAGGCCGAGACGGGCATCACGGAGCTGCTGGCCACGGACTCGCACAACCTGTGGCTCACCACGTGGGCGGAGACCGGGCTCGTGGGCCTGGGGCTCCTGTTCTCCGTCCACCTGCTGCTGGCCCGAGCGCTCGTGCGCAGGCACCGCGCGGGCTCACTCGCCGCCACGGGGGCGCTGCTCTCCTTCGGCGGCTTCCATCTGCTCTCGCTGGTGCACTACCTGCCGTTTCACCCCAGCGTGCATCTGTCCTTCGCCTTCATCTGGGGGCTGGGGCTGTGCCAGGGCCGCGAACGTTAGAAGATCCGCGAAAACGCGAAAAAGCTACACTTCTAGCGGAAAACAGGTTACATTGTTTTCCATGTCCATCCTCGCGAGGCGAAGACAGGGACGAGGTACCTTGGGCCAGAGCATGACCGAGGTCATCGTCATTGTGTTCCTCGTGGGAGTGGGGTGCATTGGCCTGGTAGGCCTCTTCGGAGACAACATCCGAGGCCTCTTTGGGAGCAGCGCGGAGTCGCTCGCCGGCAATCCGAGCGTGGGCAACCCCGGCCAGGAGTCCAACAAGACGAAGTGGACGCTGCGCGGTGGGTCGCTGTCGGCCTATGGCTCGAACCCGAACTTCAATCCCGGCGGCTCGTCGGACGCGCCCCAGTCTTCTCCGCCGCCTGGCGGTGGCGACAACGGCGGCGGCTTCAACCCGGGCGGCTCGGGTGACAACGGGAACTCGGCCTCCAACTAGGAAGGCTCTCGGGGAGCGTGGAGGAAGAAGGCCGGCTCTCCTTCCTCGCCCTCCTTGATGAGGCCGAAGCTGAACCGGCCCGCGCACGCCTCGCGGGTGGCCGCCGAGACGAAGACTTCACCCGCGGGGACCCGGCGCGTGAGCTCGAGGGCCCGCTCGAGCGGTCCGCCGATGACCGCGTACTCCATCCTGCCTCCCTCCAGGCCCACGTTGCCGATGATGGCCTCGCCCGTGGAGATGCCCACGCGCGTCTCCAGCCCGAGGCCCTCCTCCGCCGTTCGTGCCAGCCCCCCCAGGCGGGACTGGATCGCCAGCGCCGCCTCCACCGCGCGGAGCGCGTGATCCGGCAGGGCGAGCGGATCGCCAAACACCGCCAGCAGCCCGTTGCCGCGCAGGGTCTCGACCCGCCCCTTGCGCCGCACCACCTCCTCCGTCATCGCCTGGAAGGCCTGGCGCAGGCGCTGGATGCGCTCCTCGGGGGGCAGCCGCTCCGAGCCCCCTGGAGGATCCTGGACGTGCGCGTGCAGCACGGAGATGCGCTTCTGCGCGCCCTTGAGCAGTGCCGGGCGCTCCGCGTCCGCCAGGAGCCTGCCGAGCTCCGCGTCGTCCACGTAGCCGTCGAAGGCGCCGCGCACCCGCGAGCGAGCGCGCTCCTCGGCGGAGATCCGGCCTGCCAGCACCAGCGCGAACGCCAGCACCGCCGCCGTCATGGGCCCGAGCGGGCCCACCACCAGCCCCCCCTTGGCCAGCAGCAGCGTCCCCCCCAGGATGCCGAGCAGCACCACCAGCACGGCCGCGAAGGTGAGGGTGGGCCGGAGCACGAGCGCCGCCGCCGTCAGGAGCGCTCCGCACAGGAAGATGAGCGCGAAGTCCACCGTGCGCGGCACCTCGCGCACCGGGTGTTGCTCGAGCAGATCGCTCAGCAGCGCAGCGTGCAGCAGCACCAGCGGATACTGCCGGCCGTTGGCGAAGGGCCCCAGATCCCGGATGCTCTCCGCCGTCTGGCCGAAGAGGAGGTATCGGCCCTTGAGCATCTCGGCCACGTCAGGCGGGAGGGTAGGAGGCTCCGAGTCCCCGAGCGTGGCGTACAGCGCGCCGTAGGACAGGAAGTGCTCTTTGTCCGGCAGCCGGAAGCTGGTGAGGACGGCGCCCTCCTCGTTCAGCGGGACGCGCATCGGGCCAATCCGCAGCCCGCCCTTCTCCTGAAGCAGGCCCGTGTCGGGCTTCAGGCCCTGGCCGAGCAGGTACGTGCTCAGCCCGAGCCCGGGCAGCGAACGTCCCGCGACCTCGGCCAGCACATAGGCGCCGCGGACGTTGCCGGAGGCGGAGCGGGCCACCTCCACCTGGGCCAGGAGCGCGCTCTTCCTCAAGGGCTCCACCGGGACGATGACGCGGCCGCAGCGGAAGCGGGGGGAGGGGCCCTCGGGCAGCGAGGAGGCCTCCACCTGCACGGCGAGCTGCTCCAGATCGATGCCGTCGTCCGTGGTGCAGGGCACGGCCAGGATGGCCCGGCCGTAGCGGGTCATCACCCGGGCAAACGCCTCATCCGCCTCGGGCCCGTCCCTCGCGGGCGAGAAGAGGAACGCGTCGATGCCCACCGCGGCCACGCCCGCACGCTCGAGCGCCTCCAACATGCGCGCCTGCTTGTAGCGGGAGATGGGCCACCCCATCTGGCGGATGGTGGGCTGATCCACGGCGAGGATGAACACGTCCGGGTTCCACGGCCGCGGGCGCGACGTGAGCAGCAGCCCCTGGGCTCGCTCCTCGAAGCTGCGCCACGCCTGGGTGGAGGCCACCGCCGCCACGAGCCCCGTGGCCAGCATGCCCAGCGCCACGCCTCGAAGCATGCGCCGCCGTATCCGGGCCCGCGAGGACTCGTCCTCCTCGGGGTGCTGGCGCAGCGCCGCCAGCAGCGCCTCCATGCTGGGAAAGCGGTCCTCGGGCAGTGGGCTCAGGCCGCGCAGCACCACCTCGTGGACCCAGGCAGGCACGCGCAGCCGGCTGACCGGAGGCTGGAGCTTCCGATCGTAGATGGCCTGGACCAGCGTGGTGGCGTCCTTGCCCTGGAAGGGACGCACTCCGTAGAGGGCCTCGTAGAGCGTCACGCAGAAGCTGAACTGATCGCTCCGCGCGTCGATGGGCTTGAGCAGCATCTGCTCTGGCGCCATGTACCCCAGGGTGCCCATCAACAACCCGGTCTGCGTCAACTCCTGCCGGAGCAGCGCCGCGGGTGGGGCGGGGACCACCGCCTCGGGTGCTGCGGGCTCCGCCTCCGCCGCCGCGTCCGCCGAGCGCGCCAGCCCGAAGTCCGACACCTGCACCGAGCCATCCACGCCAATGAGGACGTTGCCCGGCTTGAAGTCGCGGTGGATGAGGCCCGCGGCGTGCGCGGCGCCCAGGCCCTCACCGGCCTTGCGGAACAGCTCCAGGATCTGGTGGAGCGAGCGTCGGGTGCGCATCCACTCCCGGAGCGTGGTCCCCTCCACGTACTCCATGGCCACGAAGAGCTGGCCTTCCCAGGTGACGACGTCGTGGACCGTCACCACGTGGGAGTGGTGGACGCGCGCCATGGCCTGCGCCTCGCGCAGGAGGCGGGTCCGGTTCTCCGGGTTGGCCGACAGGGCCGGGTGCAACAGCTTGATGGCCACGCGGCGGTCCAGCTCGGGATCATGCGCGAGGTACACCGCTCCCATGCCGCCCTGGCCCAGCACGCGATCGATGACGTAGCGGCCGATGCGAACGCCCGGTGCGAAGCCTACCGAGGCCGGTGGCGCGGGCTCCTCGGGCGGGGGGAGGGCTCCGCCCTGGGTCGGCGCCTCGGAGTGATCAGGGACGGGCAGGCTCTGGGTGCTCGGGCGTACGCGGACGCGCTGAGGCTGGGTCGGATTGTCGACGGGGCGCGACGAGGAAGAGGGGCGCTGGGCCCGCTGCGAGCTCCCCGTCAGCAGGGCCTGGCACCGCTGGCACCCCGCGAGGTGCTCGACGATCCGCTGTCGGCGCTCGGCCGGGAGCTGGCCGCGGTTGAAGAGCTCCACCTCGTGCGCCTTCAGGCAGGCGGTGGAGGGGGGATTCGACCGGGAACTCGGGGGCGAGGACGGCATCGTCGCCTCCCATTCTCACCGGCCTGAGGGGAATTCGGAAACCCCGGGGGAGCGGCGGAGTTGTTCAGCGGCCCGCCTGGGACTTCTCGAGGACCCGCCGGTAGACGGCCAGGGTGCGCGTGGCGCAGGCATCCCAGGTGTAGCGCTCGGCGCGCTCGCGGCCCTTCTCCACCAGCTCGTGGTGCAGCCTGTCGTCCCTCAGCACGCGCAGCGAGGCATCGGTCCACGCCTGCAGGTCGTCGGGTGGTAGCAGCAGCGCGGCCTCGCCGGTCACTTCGGGGAGCGCCGAGACGTTCGAGGAGAGGACGGGACAGCCCGCCGCCATGGCCTCCAGCGCCGGCAGCCCGAAGCCCTCGTAGCGAGAGGGCAGCAGCAGCGCCTGCGCGGCGCCATAGAAGAGGGGCATCTCCTCTTCGGGCAGCTCCGCCAGCTCCAGGGTGGTGTCGGGGAAGCCGAGCTCCCGGGCCGCGCCCTGGCCCGCGAGCAGGACGATGGGGAGGGGCAGCCGCGGCGCGAGCTTCGCCAGCAGCCCGAGGTTCTTGTGGGCCTTGGGATTGCCCACCGCCGCGAGGTAGCGCTCTGGCAGGTGGTGCCGCTGGCGGAAGTCCCTGGCCTGGAGCGGCGTGGGCGGCTGGTAGAGGGAGTCCACTCCGGGAGCGATGACCTGGAACCGGTAGGGGTTCAGGTTCAGGTACTTGGCGAGCTCGTCGCGGGAGAACTCGGACACGGTGAGCAGCGCCGCGGCGCGCCTGGCTCGGGGGCCGACGACGATCCGGTAGTAGAGCGTGTGGACGGGGCTGTAGTTCTCCGGCAGCGCCAGGTGGTTGGCATCGTGGAGCGTGGCCACCAGCTTTCCCGTCCACAGCCCGGGCAGCGAGAACGAGGTGGCGTGGAAGAGGTCCGGAGAGAGCTCCACCAGATCCGCGAGCAGGGCGGGCTGCTCCCACACTGGGGCCAGGAAGCCGGCGCGGGCGCGGCGCAGGGGAATGGAGGGCGTCAGGGCTCCGAGCCCGGTGGGCAGGCCTTCGGGCGCCGTGAGCCCCTGGAAGCTCAGGTCCGGTGCGAGCGCGGGCAGCCGTCGCGCCAGCTCCAGGGCATAGCGTGCGATCCCGTGCAGCCGGCCTCGGACCATGCGCAGGTCGATGAGGATGCGTGCCACATCCCCGGCGTAGCACAGGCGACGCCCAGGTGGGCGAAGTGTGAGGAGGAACCGCAAGAGAAGTGGGTCTTGGTGGCGTTGTGGTATCGGCGCTCCCGAGTGCTAGAAGTCGCCCCGTGAAGGTTGCCCTCGTCCATGACTGGCTCGTCACCCTGCGCGGCGGCGAGCGCGTCCTCGAAGCCCTCTGCGAGCTGTTCCCCGACGCGGACCTCTACACCCTCATCCACCAGCCCGGGACGATGCCCCCCGCCATCGAGAACCGGCGCATCTACACCTCCTTCCTTCAGCACATCCCTGGCATCCACACGCGCTACCGCCACTTCCTCCCGCTCTTCCCGCGCGCCATCGAGTCGTTCCACCTCCAGGGCTACGAGCTCGTCCTCTCCTCCAGCCACTGCGTCGCCAAGGGCATCCGCAAGCCGCCCGGCGCCAGGCACCTCTCGTACGTGCACGCGCCCATGCGCTACATGTGGGATCTCTTCGAGGACTACTTCGGGCCGGGACGCGCCTCGCCGCCCGTGCGCCTCGCCGCGAGCGCCGTGCGCCCCTGGCTCCAGCGCTGGGACCGGGAGACCTCCGCCGGCGTGGACCGCTTCATCGCCAACAGCCGCAACATCGCCGCGAAGATCCGCCGCTTCTGGGATCGCGACGCGGGCGTGGTCCACCCACCCGTCGATCTCGAGCGCTTCTGCGCCTCCTCCCTCGAGGGCACCGGCCAGGGCGGCTACTTCCTCTGGCTCGGCGCCTTCGCTCCCTACAAGCGGCTCGACATTGCCCTGGAGGCCTTTCGCACCCTCGACGTGCCCCTGTGGGTCGCCGGCTCGGGGCAGGACGCCGCCCGCCTCACCTCGGGGCCGCTGCCGCCTCACATCCGCTTCCTCGGCAACGTGCCCGACGCCGAGGTCCCCGCCCTCTACCGCGACGCCCGCGCGCTCCTCTTCACCGGCGAGGAGGACTTTGGCCTCACCCCCCTGGAGGCCCAGGCCACGGGCTGTCCCGTGATCGCCTACGCCAAGGGTGGGGTGCTGGAGACCGTCACCCCTCGCACCGGCCTCTTCTTCTCCGAGCAGACCCCCGCCGCGCTCGCCGCCGCCGTGCGCCAGTTCGATGCCTGGCAGGCCGGCTTCCGTCCCGAAGAGGCCCGCGCCCAGGCCCGCCGCTTCGGCAAGGAGGCCTTCCAGCGCGGCATCATGGCCGAGGTGGAGGCCCTGCTCCGCTCGCCTGCCTCCTCGGGCGCCGCCCAGCTCTGACACCCGTGCCAGGGGGCCCACCGTTTTTTGGACGGCCGGATCCACGCCCCCGCCCCGGGTGCCCTTGAGGGCATGGGGCAAGCCCTTGGTTTTACGGACCTTTCTGTGCTAGGAGCCCCTCGCGCCCGAGCTGTCTGGGGGAGAACACCTCCCCGCGAAAGGGTGCGAGAATTGCAGCAGCGTGGCCGTCTTTCCGGCAGGCCACAGGAGTCCCGGCGTGTTCAGTCGTCTCCAGCGCTTCTACACGTCCATCAAGGTCGCCACCGACATCCTCATGCTCGCGGTGGCGTTCGGGCTCGCGTACGCCACGCGCTTCATCGGCGTCATCCCCATCACCGATGGCATCCCCCCGCTGGACGAGACGATCGTCTCGCTGGCGATGTCGCTCCTCATCTTCCCGATCACCTTCCACCAGGCCGGCCTCTACACCACCAACCGCTCGCGCACCCACATCGGGGAGCTGTTCGCGGTCTTCAAGGCCTCCATCACCGCCACGCTCATCCTCGTGGCGCTCACGTACTTCACCCGCGAGCGCTACTCGCGCCTCACGCTGGCCCTCTTCCTCAGCTATTCGCTGGTGCTCGTGTCGCTGACGCGCCTGGTGCTCCGCCTCGCGCTCGCCGAGGTCCGCCGCCGGGGCTTCAACCTGAAGTCCATCCTCGTCATCGGCGAGGGCGAGCTCGGCCGGCGCGTCGTGGAGACGGTGCGCGATCACCGCGAGCTGGGCTTCCGCGTGGTCGGCGTGCTCGCGCAGGATCTGGAGAAGGCCCGCCGCAAGGTGCGCGGCGCGCCCGTGATCGGCCGGGTGGAGGACGTGGAGCGGGTGCTGGATGAGCAGCCCGTGGACCAGGTCATCATCGCCCTGCCGCTCGAGCAGCAGCTCGTGGTGAAGCAGCTCATGGAGCAGCTGGCGCTGCGCACCGTGGACGTGAAGGTGGTGCCGGACCTCTACCAGTACATCACCCTGTACGGCGGCCTGGAGGAGTTCGGCGGGCTGCCCATCATCAGCCTCCAGGGCGATCCCATGGATGGCTGGAGCCGGGTGGCCAAGCGCGCCTTCGACATCCTCTTCTCGCTGGTGGCGATCTTCCTGACGGCGCCCATCATGCTGGTGACGGCGGTGCTGGTGAAGCTCACCAGCCGCGGCCCCATCCTCTACCACCAGGAGCGCATGGGGATGGATGGGCACACCTTCCACATCCTCAAGTTCCGCACCATGCGCACCGACGCCGAGGTGGCCGGCGCGGCCATGGCCAGCGCGGAGGATCCGCGGCGCACGCCCATCGGCACCTTCCTGCGCAAGTACTCCATCGACGAGCTCCCCCAGTTCTTCAACGTGCTGGTGGGTGACATGAGCCTGGTGGGCCCGCGCCCCGAGCGCCCCGTCTTCATCGAGGAGTTCAAGCGGCAGATCCCGCGCTACCACCTGCGCCACATGGTGAAGTCCGGCATCACCGGCTGGGCGCAGATCAACGGCCTGCGCGGCCAGACGTCCATCCAGAAGCGCATCGAGTACGATCTCTATTACATCGAGAACTGGTCGCTCCTCATGGACGTGAAGATCCTGGTGCGCACGGCGCTGGGCGGCTTCCTGTCGAAGAACGCGTACTGAGTGAGGCCCGGCATGCAGCCGCTCGAGTGGAAGAGGGGCGAGTTCCTCATCAGCACCGATCGCGCGCGCCTGGACGTGGCGGCGGTGCACCAGCTGCTCTCGAACTCCTACTGGTCTCCAGGGATCCCCCTGGAGGTGGTGCGGCGCTCCATCGAGCACTCGCTGCCCTTCGGCCTGTACCGCGGCTCCGAGCAGGTGGGCTTTGCCCGGGTCACCACCGACTTCGCGACCTTTGGGTACCTGGCGGACGTCATCATCGCCGAGCCCGTGCGAGGGCTGGGGCTCGGCACGTGGCTGATGGAGACGATCTTCGGCCACCCGGACCTGCAGGGCTTCCGGCGGTGGATGCTCGCCACGCGCGACGCGCACGGGCTGTACGCGAAGTTCGGCTTCACGCCGCTCCGGGCCCCCGAGAGCTTCATGGAGAGGTGGGACCCCGACATCTACCGGCGCAGCCAGGGATGACGCGCACTGCCATCACCGGCCGCTCTGACAGCCCGGGAAGCGCCAGCCTGCCTGGAAGTTTGCATTAAGGCTAAAGCGCTTCGAAGTCGAAGGAGTGCCGCGCATCGTCATCGAAGCCGTCTAGAATCGGCCTCCTCATGGCGGAAAAGCTCGGTGCGCTCCTGGTCCGCAAGGGCCTCATCAATCCAGGTCAGCTCGACGAAGCCCTGAAGGCCCAGATGATCTACGGGGGCCGGCTCGGGACGAACCTCGTCGAGTTGGACTACCTGGACATCGAGACGTTGGGTGCGGTGCTGTCGGAGCAGACGCGCTACCCGCAGGCGACCGTCGCGGAGTTCGAGGCTGTGACCTCGGCCACGCTCGGCACGATCTCCGCGGCGCTGGCCGAGAAGCACTTCGTGTTCCCGCTCTCGGTGGACGGGCGGCGCCTGAAGGTGGCGATGGCGAGCCCCTTCGACATGGCGGCGGTGGATGAGCTCTCGTTCACCACGGGCTTGCGCGTCATCCCGTGCGTCGTGCCCGAGCTGCGGCTCTACTACTACCTGGAGAAGCGCCTCGGCATCATCCGGCCCGAGCGGTACATCAAGCTGGATCCCGAGGCGACCAAGTCCGGCGCTGGGGCGCGGGCGCCTGGAGGGGCTCCGGTGGCGGCGCCCGCAGGAACTCCCGGGGGGGCGCAGGCCCCCAAGAGCGCTCCGGCGGCGGGTGGGGGGCAGAAGGCAGGGATGTTCGGCGGGCTCGCGCCGGGCCAGTTCCTCAGTGATGACTCGGGTACCGGCGAGGACACGCCTCTTCCCTCGGAGCCCGAGGCTGAGGACACCGGGGTTCAGCCGCTCGAGCTGCCACCCGGGATGGGGGCGCTCGGGGGGCTCGCGCCTGGGCAGTACCTGAGCGCGGAGGATGAGGATCAGGGCCCTCCTGCCGCTGCGCCTCCAGCCCGGGCGGCACCTCCTGTCCCCCAGGCCGCGATGCAGGGGAGGCACCCTGGGGCGCCTACGCTGCCGCCTGTCGCCGGGGCTCAGCCGGCGGGGGCCCCGCGTCCCGGTCCTGCTGGCTTGCCGCCGTCGGCTTGGGCCGCCCAGGCCCATCCGGGCGCCCCTCAGGCGGCAGCCGGTGCGCCAGGGCATGCGCCTTCTCGTCCACAGCTCGCCCCTGCCGCTCCTCCCGGGGATCCGAGGACGGCGACGCCCCCTGGCGCGACGATGCGACCGGGGATGCCGCAGCAGCAGGGCACGCCGATCGGCACGCCTGTGATGGCAGGGGCAGCGCCCGTGCTGCAGCCAGCGATGGGGGCGCATCCGGCGGCGCATCCAGCGGCGCATCCGGCGGCAGCGGCGCATCCTGCTGGGGGGCATCCCTCGACAGGTTCCCATCCCACGGCTGCGGGGCATCCCGCGGCGGGTGTACCTCCGGGGACGGGTTCACATCCCGCGCCTGGTGCACGTCCGGGGCCTGGTGCGGGCCCGACGATGGCTCCGCAGGCACACGCGCAGGCGCCGGGTGCAGGAGCCGCTCCCGTCGCGGGGACTCCTCAGCACGCCCCTGGAGCCCGTCCCGGTCCCCCGACGCTGACAGGGGTGACTCCGGTGCTGCAACCCGCGGCTCAGCCTGCCGCCCCAGGTGGGCCGCCTCAGAGACCCTCCGTGGCTGCTGGGCCGCAACAGCCTCCTGCTGGAGCTCCGCGGCCCGCCACCCTTGTGCCCGTTCCAGGGCAGCCTCAGGCCACAGCGGCGCCTGTTCCGCCGGGCGCGCGGCCGCCACAGGCTCCTCCTGCCCAAGGTTCACAGCCCACTCGGCCAACGCTGGCGGGAGTACCCCCAGGCGCGCAGCCGGTGCCTGCGGGCGCGTCGCACGCGCAGATGCCAGGGCACCAGGTTCCGGCGGGAGCGCACCCTGCTCCCGCCTCGGCTGGTGCGCAGCATCCACCAACGGGAGCACACCACGCCCCGGTACCGCCGGGGGCTCACCCGACGCAGGCCGGAGCGCACCACGCCCCGGTACCGCCGGGGGCTCACCCGACGCAGGCCGGAGCACACCACGCCCCGGTACCGCCGGGGGCTCACCCAACGCAGGCTGGAGCGCACCACGCCCCGGTGCCGCCGGGGGCTCACCCGACGCAGGCTGGAGCGCACCACGCCCCGGTGCCGCCGGGGGGCCAGTCGATGCAAGCAGGAGCCCAACACGCTCCGGTACCTCCGGGAACCCACCCGACGCAGGCAGGAGCGCACCACGCTCCCGTATCGCCTGGGGTTCAGCCGACGCAGGCCGGTGTGCCCCGCGCCGCCGTAGCACCTGGGGCTCCGCCGACGCAGTCTGGAGCACACCCTGCCGTGCCGCCCGGGACTCAGCCCGCGCAGTCGGGATCGCACCACGTACCCGTGCCGCCTGGCGCGCGGCCTGCGCCGGCAGGGGCGCAGCATGCTCCGATGCCGCCTGGCATGCAGCCAGTGGCGCCCGGCATGACTCATCCGCCGATACCGCCTGGCGCGCAGCCTGTGGCGCCCGGTATGACTCATGCGCCGATGCCGTCAGGCGCGCAGCAGATGGCGCCCGGCACAACTCATGCGCCGATGCCACCGGGCGCGCAGCAGGTGCCCGTGCCAGGAGCGCAGGTGCCGCAGGCTTCCCAGGGAGCTCCTCGTCCACAGGTGCCAGGGGCCACGCCCACCGGGGTACCTCAGCCGCCTCCCGCCGGAGCGGCACAGGGAGCCGTCCCTGGGGCCATGCCTCGGGCGCCCCAGGCACCGGCGCAGCCGACTGCGGCATCGGAGCCGAGACCCCCGACCCTTCCACCTGTGCCCACGCAGCCAGCGGCTGCGCCAGTTCCTGCCGCACGACCGTCGTCCGCCGGGATGCCGCTGATGACGATCCCGCCCATCCCCTCGGGCGCGCAGGGCCCGGCGGGAGTGGCAGGGCCGCCCGTGCAGATGCCACCGTCTCCTGGGGCGACGCGGCCACCCATCCCCATGCCTGCGCCGGGCGTAGCCGCACCCGCGGGAGCTCCCGTGGGTGCACATCCCCAGGCAGCCCTGCATCCCACGCCCGGTGCTCGCCAGGAGCATCCGAGTAGCTCCGGTCTCCCTGCCGTGGGGACACCTCCTGTCATCCCCGCTGCCCGCAAGGAGCATCCGAGCAGCTCCGGTCTTTCCGCGGTGGCGGCGCCGCCCGCCATGGCCTCCGCGCAGGCAGCCTCGGCGCCGCCCGTGGTGCAGCCATCCGCTCCTCCCGTGCCGTCTCAGTCTGGCGTGCCACAGGGGCCGGCGGCTCCAGCGGCGCTGGGGACGCGTCCTCCGATCCCGGTACCCACCGCGGCGCCCGTAGGTGAGCGTCCTCCGACGCTGCCTCCCGTGGCGCCAAACCCAGGGCAGCCAGCGCTCTCGGTGCCTCCAGGCATGACTCCCGCGGGAACGTCAGCGCAGCGGCCCGGTTCGCTGACTCCCGCCGCGATGCCCACCGTTCCTGGCACCCCGGCTCCCGGAGCTACGGTCTCTGCCCATGCGGCCCCCTCGGCGGCTCCAGTGCCGCCGAAGACCCTGCCTCCCGTGCCGGCTGCCGTGGCGCCTCAGCCTCCGGTGACACAGCAGGCTGTGCCAGGCGCCAGGCCCTTTCCAGTGGCAGGGACGGCGGGCGATGCGGCAGCTCGCTCCGGAGCACAGGCAGGCACCCCTGCCACGGCGAAGCCTGGGGCACAGGCCTCGGGTGAGCTGGACGCCGTTGCCATGGAGATCTCGGTAGACGAGGACTCCTCGCTGGAGGAGCTGGCTCCCGCCGAGGAGAGCGAGCCCATCGACGTCGAGGACGTCTTCGAGCCCGAGGCTGAACTCGACGAGATCGAGGAGACGGCGGCCACGGCGCCCCCCGTTCCCAATGACTGGGACGTCTCTCCGCCGAAGTCCGAGAAGGCGGCGGGGAAGGACGTGGCCCTGGAGTCGGCTTCCATTGAGCCGATCGAAGAGGCTGCCGAGGAGCTGACAGTCTCGCTGGACGAAGAAGCGCCGGCGGAAGCGCCCGTGCTGGCGGCCGAACCGGTGTCCGCGGAAGCGCCCGTGCTGACGGCCGAACCGGTGTCCGCGGAAGCGCCCGTGCTGACGGCCGAACCGGTGTCTGCGGAAGCGCCTGTACTCTCTCTCGAAGAGGTGGCCGCGGAAGCGCCCGTGCTCTCTCTCGAAGAGGTATCCGCGGAAGCGCCTGTGCTGGCGGCCGAACCGGTGTCCGCGGAAGCGCCCGTGCTCTCGCTCGACGAGGTGGCCGAGGAAGCGCCGCTGAATCCGTTCGACGCCGTGGATGCCCAGGAGTTGGGCGCGCCGGCCGAAGAGGTGGCCGCCAAAGCGCCGTTGAATCCGTCCGATGCCGTGGAGGCGCAGGAGCCGGCCGCGCCGGCCAAAGAGCTGGCCGCGCCGGCCGAGGAGCTGGCCGCCGAAGCGGCGATCATGCCGGCAGAAGAGGTGGTCGCGGAGGCTCAGGTCGCGAAGGTCGGAGAGCAGGTCGTGCAGGCGCCGAGGCCTCCGATTGATCTGGGCGAGCTGCCCCCAGCCTCCGAGGAGCCCATGCAGCTCGCGGCGACCTGGGAGTTCATGGACATGGCCCAGACGGGCCACGCACCCGAGACGCCTGACGGCGATCGAGGACTCGAGCTGGACACCGCGGCTGCTCCGCAGCCCGAGGAGACGGGAAGCACGCAGGACGAGGTAGCGCTGGCTCCGACCTGGGACTTCGTTCCGCAGTGGAAGCCGGAGGAGGAGGCCGCGAAGAGCGAGCCGAGCGCACCCGCCGCACCCGCCGCACCCGCCGCTCCCCCCGCCGCTCCCGAGCCCCCCGTCACCACGAGCCCCGCCCCCGAGCCAGCGGCCGCACCGGATCTGACGGCCACGGGGAAGTTCGAGATCGTGCAGCCCGCGATGACGGGCAAGTACGGCATCGTGAGCAAGGAGCCCGAGCTTCCTCCGCAGAGCGAGCTCGAGAGCGAGCCGCCAGAGAGGACGGGGCTCTTCGGAGTCGTGCGTGCCGCGCCGGAAGCCCCGGAGGCTGACCCCGGCGCGGGCGAGGCTCCCACGAGGACGGGCCAGTATGGGATCGCGAGCGTGGATCCCGTGACGACGGCCAAGTTCGGCCTCTCGACCGGGGAGCCCGTGACCACGGGCAAGTACGGCATCGGGTTGCCCGAGCGGTCGTCGACAGGGAAGTTCGGAGTGGGCTCGGGGACGCCCGTGGTGCTCGCGGACGCGCAGGCGGGGGCAAGGGAGGAGGCGGGCTGGGATCAGCTGATCTCGACCCCAGAGCCCGCGAGCCTCGATGCCGGAGCCGAGGCCGCGCCCCTGGAGCCCGAGGCCGATCCCTTCGCGGCGTTCGCGGCCGAAGAAGCCGAGCGAGCCAATCCTTCGGCGCCGCCTGGGCCCAAGCCGGAGGATGACACGGGCAACAAGTCCTGACGGCCTGCGGGCCCTCCCCGTTCGGGCCTGAAAAGCAGAAGGGCCCCGGAGACACGCTCCGGAGCCCTCGCTTCAAGCGCTCAGGTGGGGCTCAACTGCAGCCGCTCGTGGCGCCGCAGTTGGAGCACTTGTAGCAGGCGCCGCTGCGCACCATGATCGCGCCGCAGGTGTGGCAGGGCGGCGCATCGGCCTGGTTGAGCCACGTGCTCTTCGCGGCCGACACCACCGGCAGCTGCGCGGCCGCCTGCGTGGGCTTCTCCGTCGAGGACGGCTTCGACTCGATGGCCAGCTGCGCATCCTCCAGCTGCGCGCTCGGCAGGAACTTCAGCGCCAGCCAGCGGAAGATGTAGTCCGTGATCGACTTGGCGATCGGGATGGCCGGGTTGCCGGTGAAGCCGCTCGGCTCGAAGCGGGTGTGGCTGAACTTGTCCACCAGCACCTGCAGCGGCACGCCGTACTGGAGCGCCAGCGACACGGAGGTGGCGAAGCTGTCCATCAACCCGCTCACCACCGAGCCCTCCTTCGCCATCACGATGAAGAGCTCGCCCGGGGTGCCGTCCTCGTACATGCCCACCGTCAGGTAGCCCTCGTGCCCGCCGATGGAGAACTTGTGGGTGATGGACTGCCGCTCGTCCGGCAGCCGCCGCCGCACCGCCTTCGGCTCGGGCTTCACCGCCGGCTCGGCCTCCACCGCCGCCACCTTCGGCGCCTTCACCTTGTCCTTCGAGGTGTTCAGCGGCTGCGTCCGCTTGCACCCGTCGCGGTACACGGCGATGGCCTTCAGCCCCCGCTTCCACGCCTCCAGGTAGGCCTTCTCGATGTCCTCCACCGTCGCGTTCGCCGGCATGTTCACCGTCTTCGAGATCGCCCCCGAGAGGAACGGCTGGCACGCCTCCATCATCTGGAGGTGCCCCATCCACGCGATGCTGCGCTGGCCCTTGGCCGGCTTGAAGGCGCAGTCGAACACCGGCAGGTGCTCGGGCTTGAGGTGTGGCGCGCCCTCGATCGTGTCGTGCTTGTCCAGGTACCCGACGATGTCCTGCGCCTGCGTCTGCGGGTAGCCCAGCTTCTCCAGCGCCAGCGGCACCGTCTGGTTGACGATCTTCAGCATGCCGCCGCCCACCAGCTTCTTGTACTTGATGAGCGCGATGTCCGGCTCGATGCCCGTGGTGTCGCAGTCCATCATGAAGCCGATGGTCCCCGTGGGCGCCAGCACCGTCACCTGGCTGTTGCGGAAGCCGTGCTCGCTGCCGTGCGCCAGCGCCTCGTCCCACGCCGTCTGCTGCGCCGCGTACAGCTCCGCGCTCACGCCCTCGGCCGGCAGCTGGTAGGCCGCCTTGCGGTGCTTGCGGATGACGCCCAGCATCGGCTCGGCGTTCTTCGCGTAGCCGGCGAAGGTGCCCATCCGCTCGGCGATTCGCGAGCTCGTCGCGTACGCCTGCCCGCACATCAGCGAGGTGATGGCCCCCGCGTAGTGGCGGCCCTCGGCCGAGTCGTACGGCAGGCCGGTGGCCATCAGCAGCGCGCCCAGGTTCGCGTAGCCCAGGCCCAGCGGGCGGTAGTCGTGGCTGTTCTTCGCGATCCGCTCCGTGGGGTACTTGGAGAACCCGACGATGATCTCCATCGCCAGCAGCAGCACGTCCACCGCGTGCCGGAAGGCGGTGACGTCGAAGTCGCCGTCGATGGTGCGGAAGTGCATCAGGTTCAGCGATGCCAGGTTGCAGGCCGAGTCATCCAGGAACATGTACTCGGAGCAGGGGTTGGACGCGTTGATGCGCGCGGTGCCCGAGCACGTGTGCCAGGCGTTCACCGTGCTGTCGAACTGGAGGCCCGGGTCGCCGCACAGGTGCGCGGCCTCGGCGATCTCGCGGAACAGCTCGCGCGCCCGGAAGGTGTCCATGGGCCGCCCGTCCCGCACCGCGCGCGTGGTCCACGCCCCGTCGTCCGTCACCGCCTTCATGAACTCGTCGGTGACGCGCACCGAGTTGTTCGAGTTCTGGAAGAACACGGACGAGTACGCCTCGCCGTTGAAGGACGGATCGTACCCGGCGTCGATGAGCGCCCAGGCCTTCTTCTCCTCCTGGGACTTGCAGCGGATGAAGTCCAGGACGTCCGGGTGCTCGGCGTTGAGGATGACCATCTTCGCCGCGCGCCGCGTCTTCCCGCCGCTCTTGATGACGCCGGCGAACGCGTCGAAGCCCTTCATGAAGGACACCGGGCCCGAGGCGGTGCCGCCGCCGGCCAGCAGCTCGCGGCTGGAGCGCAGGGTGGAGAGGTTGCTGCCCGTGCCCGAGCCGTACTTGAAGAGCATCCCCTCCGTCTTGGCCAGCGAGAGGATGGAGTCCATGGAGTCTTCCACGGAGTTGATGAAGCAGGCCGAGCACTGCGGGTGGGCCTCGACGCCCACGTTGAACCAGACGGGCGAGTTGAAGGAGGCCTTCTGGCGCAGCAGCAGGTGCGTCAGCTCCGCGTGGAACGCCTCGCGGTCCGTGTCCAGGGCGAAGTAGCCGCCCTCCACGCCCCAGGCCGTCAGCGTGTCCACCACGCGCGCCACCAGCTTGCGCACGCTGCCCTCGCGATCGGGCGTGCCCGGCGTGCCGCGGAAATACTTGGACGCCACCACGTTGGTGGCCAGCATGGACCAGGACTTGGGCACCTCGATCTGCTTCTGCTCGAAGACGACGCGCCCGTCCTCACCCGTAATGCCGGCGGAGCGGTACTCCCAGGCCAGCTCGTCGGCCGGATCCACCCCAGGCGTCGTGAAGAACCGCTTCACCGTCAGCCCGGAGGCGGAGCCCTTCGCCTTCTTCGCCGCCTTCTTCCCGTTGACCGCCGGCTTCAACCCCAGATCCTTCTCCATGGACCTTCCTCCGCAGCTGCGCTGGATTCACTCAAAGTGAGGATGCAAAATTTTGCAAAACCCCTAAGTCCGCGAGATCCCTGGGGGATCAATGATCAGCGGGAGACACCGCCAAGCGGGGAAGCAGGGGCCTGCTGGACCGGAAAACCGACGCCCGAGAGCGGAGACAGGAGCCCACGCGGAAGACCCACCCGGTTCGAGCTGCGAACCCCATATCCTGTGTCCCTCACTGTCCCACACCCTATGGATGGGGGGCGTTACTGGGTTGTCACCCTGCGATGCTCGCCGGGCCAGGAGGCGGGCGGGGCAGGCAGGGGGGCGCGTTTGTAGCCCCGAGTGACAAAAAACGTCAAGGTGCGTCGCATCGAAAGTCAGCATATGGCAAGTCATGTATGGTCACACTGCGGGTCTGACTTTGATCACCAGGAGATATTTGCTGTGAGTCTGGTCACGACCTGATGGGTTGCCTAGTCCCCCGGCTGCGGATGGGGAGGGGGCCCGCGCGCGCGGTGGTCGCTTTCGCACAGGGGCTACGTTAGGAGGAGGACGTCATGGCTCCTCCCTTTCAGCGCCACATCTTCGTCTGTACGAACCGCCGCCCCGATGAGCACCCCAAGGGGAGCTGCGCCACCAAGGGCAGCGAAGAGATCCGGGCCGCCTTCAAGACCGAATTGGAGAAGCGCGGCATCAAGGGGCAGATGAGGGCCAACGCCGCCGGGTGCCTGGACACGTGCGCGTTCGGGCCCTCGGTCGTCGTCTACCCGGAGGGTGTGTGGTACGGCGGCGTGAAGCTGGAGGACGTGCCGGTCATCGTCGAGGAGCACTTGATTGGTGGGCGTCCGGTGGAGCGGCTGCTGATGAAGTTCGGCAAGAAGGAGCCGAAGCTGGTCGAGCAGAAGCCCGGGGAGCCGAAGCCCGAGGGGAGCTGAGGCCTGGGCCTGGCGCTCAAGGGGCCCGGTGCTCGTGAGCGGCGTCACATGAAAGTCACCGACGTGGGGGTTGTGGCATGACGATATTTCAATATCGTCATGTGCCATGTCGGTCGCCATCAAGGCCCTGGACGTCCGCCCCGCCTCGCGCCTCTTCAAGGCCCTGGGGGACGAGACGCGCCTGAGAATCGTCGCGCTGCTCTCCCATGGGGAGCTGTGCGTCTGTCACCTCGAGTCCGCGCTCGGGCTCACCCAGTCCAACACCTCCCGGCAGCTCTCGATCCTGCGCGCGGCGGGCGTGGTGGAGGCGCGCCGGGAGGGGAGCTGGGTCTACTACCGGCTCGCGGACCCGCTGGACGAGTTCTGCAGGGCCCAGCTCGAGGCCCTGGTGGGCTCCTTCGCCAGGCGTGAGGTGCTGCGCCAGGACGTGGAGCGGCTGCTGAAGACGCGAGGGCCTTCCTCATGCCGGTAACTGCGCCCCCTTCGCTGTCCCGCAGGATCGCCGCGGAGGCCGTGGGCACCGCCTTGCTCCTGGCCGCGGTCGTGGGAAGCGGCATCATGGCCGAGCGCCTCTCCGGTGGCAGTGTGGGGTTGGCGCTGCTGGCCAACGCGCTCGCCACGGGCGGAGCCCTGGTGGCGCTCATCCTCACCTTCGGGCCCATCTCTGGAGCGAACTTCAATCCGGCGGTCACCCTGGCGGATGCGTCCCAGGGCGGCCTGCCGTGGCGCGAGGCACCGCTCTACGTAGGCGCGCAGGTGTTCGGGGCGTTTGCCGGGGTGGCCGCGGCGCACTTGATGTTCGGGGAGCCCCTCTTCGCTGCCTCCACCCACGTTCGGGAGGGGGCCTCCCAGGCATTCAGCGAGGGGATCGCCACCTTCGGCCTGCTGTCCGTCATCTGGGGCGTGTCGCGCTCGCGCGCCACGGTGGTTCCCTTTGCCGTGGCGGCCTACATCGTGGGCGCCTACTGGTTCACCGCCTCCACCTCCTTCGCCAATCCAGCGGTGACCCTGGCGCGGGCCGCGACCAACACCTTCGCGGGCATCCGCCCCGTGGACGTGCCGCTCTTCCTCGTGGCGCAGCTCGTCGGAGCAGCGTGCGCCACCGGGCTGTTCCGGTGGCTGTCGCCTGCTGTGCCCGCGGTCGCTCCCGAGCTCGTCGTGCCCCACGGGGGCGACACCCCCTCTACCGGCTCACGGAGCGGACCGTGACCCTTCTCAGGGAGTCCTTATGAAGACGGTGATCTTCGCCTGCGTCCACAACGCCGGGCGCTCGCAGATGGCAGCGGCCTTCTTCAACGCGCTGGCCGATCCTCAGAAGGCCCGGGCCGTGTCAGCGGGCACGCAGCCCGGTGAGCGCGTCCACCCCGAGGTGCAGGCCGCCATGGCCGAGCTCGGGATCGACCTGTCGGGCGCAAAGCCCCAGCGGCTCACGGATGAGCTGGCGCAGGGAGCGCAGTGGCTGATCACCATGGGGTGTGGGGACGCTTGCCCCTACGTGCCGGGCCTCCAGCGCGACGACTGGCCCCTGGAGGATCCCAAGGGCAAGCCTGTCGAGCACGTGCGCCGGATCCGGGATGACGTCCGCGCCCGAGTTTCGAAGCTCCTAGACCGGGAGGGGTGGGCTCGCTAAGCCCCGGCGGGCTCCTCTGATCCAGTCGCATGCCTCTCCAGCAAATTCACCTGCAGTGCGCGTATGGCAGTGCCCCCGGATGTGACTCGGTGGGGGACCCCCCTGTCGGCGGGGGCTGGCCCCAACCTGTCTGACAGGCAGACAGGTTGAGCCTGGCTGCATCCGGCAGCTGACTCTGCGGAGCCTCCCACCGGGGCCCTCCCGGTGGCGCTTGGCCCGAACCTGTCTGACAAGTAGACCGGTTGGGGCGGACCGAGCCCGGCAAGGGGACTTCATCCGCGGCGGTCAGCGTGACGGTCCAGTTGCCGGCCGGACCGCCGCGGGCTCACGCTCTGCTTAGCGACGCGATCCGAAGATGCGCAGCAGGGCGAGGAAGAGGTTGATGAAGTCCAGGTAGAGCGTGAGCGCGCCCGAGATGCTCGCAGTGGCCGTGCTGCTGTAGCCGTGGGACGCGTGCATCTCCCGCAGCTTCTGCGTGTCGTAGGCCGTCAGCCCCGCGAACACGACAACGGCGGCACAGGAGGTGACGAAGGACAGCATGCCACTGCCCATGAAGAGGTTGACCACGCTGGCGATGACCACGCCAAACAGGCCCATGAAGAGGAAGGAGGCCCAGGCGCTCAGGTCCTTCTTCGTGAACGTCCCGTAGAGGCTCAGCGCACCGAAGGAGCCGGCCGCCATGAAGAAGGCCTGCCCGATGGAGCCTGCGGTGTAGCGGAAGAAGATGACGGACAGCGTCATCCCAGTGAGCGCTGAGTAGACGACGAACATCAGCCCGGCGATCGGTGCGGAGAGCCGGGGCGCCATCATCGAGAGCACGAAGACGAGGCCCAACTCCGCGAAGAACAGCGGGAGGTACCAATTGACGACCACGCTCAGCATCGCCTTGTTGCTCACCGTGTAGAGCGCCATCACACCGGTGATCCAGAGTCCGGCAAACATCCAGCCGTACACGCGCGACATGAACGCGCGCCGAGACTCCTGTACGAGCGTGGAGTTCACCTCCTGGCTGGAGGTGGTCTGCCATCCGTTGGTTTCCCAGGCCATAGTCGTGCTTCGTCCTTTCCTGAGCCGGGAGCCCCCCGGCGATATCCCGCGTCCTTATATAGCGTGAAGCGGGGGAGGAGGCGCCTCCATCGGCCCCTCCCAAAGGGGAACGGGCCGGGGTTGTCCTGCTCCTCGTGAAATCCGTGGTTCAGATGGCCTTCCAGGCCATGAGCAGCTTCTGGGCGACCTCCGTGGTGATGAGGGGGATCAGCCCGCCGCCGCCCATGATGTTGACGATCTCACCCATGGAGCCCCGGCACACGCCGCCCCAGGCCGGCTGCTTCGCCAGCCCCACCGAGGCGTAGGCCGAGTAGTCCACGTAGAACGACGAGGGTAGCGCGCCCGTCTCCGTGCACACGAAGTGATCCTCGGGCTGCGTCTCCACCACCTCCTGCACGACGTAGCCGCCGCCGGTGGGGTCCGTGACGGCGCGCTCGCACAGCTCGGCCCAGCTCAGCGGGGCTCCGTAGAGCGCCTGCGCGCGCTCGTTGTAGGGCACCGAGCCCACCGAGCGGCCGAGGAACACGGCCTTCCCGCCGTAGTCCCAGGCGCGCTTGAGCACGAAGCGGCGAGGCTCTGCGGCCACTGCCGCCACCAGATCGTCCAGCTTCTCGCCGCCCGGGCCCTCGGCGGGGGCATGCCGGAAGCGCCGCGTCCACGGCACACAGGCCCGGATGGCCTCCAGCTCGTCGGCGCTCAGCCCCACGCCCTCCGCCAGCTCCGGCTCGGCCAGGGCCTGCGAGAGCAGGGCGAACGTCGTCTTCACCTCCATCTGCGAGGTGGGCGGGTTGAGGAAGACGGCCTTCTTTCCGGGCACCGTGCCCAGGAAGTCCTCCATCCACGGCGAGGGCGTCTCCTCCAGCCGCCGCACGAAGAGGTGGCGGTAGACCAGATCGTACTTCTTGCCGTTCACGGTGAAGGCGTCGTCGCCGGAGACCTCATCCGGGTGGACGACGTCCGCGTCCGCGCCGAACTCACGGAAGCGCTCGGCCAGGTAGCGCAGCTCGGTGATCTGCGAGTCGTTGCGCCGGCAGAGCAGGGCGATGGTGTTGGGCTGCTGGCCCTTGCGCTCGATGGCGTACCCGTCCAGCAGGGCGCGGTAGAGCGCCAGGGCGTTGCTGCCATTGAGCGTCAGCAGCGCGTGGATGGCTCGCTCCGGGTAGCCGAAGTGGCGCGCCACCACTTCCAGGAACGTCCGCGCCGCGATGTCCGAGTACCCCTGCATCGCCGGGATGGTGGTGTTGATCTCCAGCGCGCGCGCCTGGTTCGCCGTGTTCACGAAGAAGTCCACCCGCGTGGTGGCCAGCCGGGAGACGTGGGTCCAGGTTCGCTCGGCGATGGAGCGCTCCAGCGGGGAGAGCGCGCCGAGCAGCACGTCCCGGGTGCCGCCGTTGAGCACCGCGTCCGTCATCTTCAGCGTGGCCGAGGACAGCTTCGCGGCCAGCTCGGAGCGGCGGCGGATCTCCGCGGCGCCCAGGATGACGGCCGTGGCGGTGATGGGAATAGGCCGCGTGGTGCCGTCCTTCGCCGTCACGGCCAGGCCTCGCTGGTAGGCGGTCTGGGCCAGCTCGGCGCCGAACTTGGGGGCTTGGAACCGCAGCACTTCTAAAAGTTCATTCACGGGGTTAAACCTTCTTCATGGCCAAGACACTCGAGTTCTTCTTCGACTACGCCAGCCCCTATTCCTACCTTGCCTCCGAGCAGCTGGAGGCCGTCGTGAAACGTACCGGAGCAGAGGTCCGCTGGCGCCCCTTTCTGCTGGGCGCCGTCTTCAAGGCCACGGGGAACGTGCCACCCATCTCCACCCCGAGCAAGGGCCTCTATCTGGCCAAGGACCTCGATGACTGGGCGCGCTCCCTGGGCCTGCCGGCGTTCCGGATGCCGGACGACTTCCCCATCAACTCGCTGAAGGCCAACCGGCTCGGGCTGGTGGCGGCCGAGCAGGGGAGCATCGTCCCGTTCTCTCACGCTGCCTTCCGGGCCGCCTTCGTTCACGGCAAGGACTTGAACGAGCCGGCGGTGCTCGCCGAGCTGGCCCGCGCGGCGGAGCTGGATCCGGACAAGGCGCTGGCGCGGCTGGACAACCAGGAGATCAAGGACGCGCTGCGCCGCAACACGGACGAGGCCGTCTCCCGAGGCGCCTTCGGGGCTCCCACCTTCTTCGTGGGGGAGCGGATGTTCTTCGGCAATGATCGGTTGATGTTCGTCGAGCGGGCGCTGAGCGAGGCCTGAGCGGTACCCGAGGGCCTCAGGCCTTCAATTCCAGAGAGGAGACACGGCATGGCTACGCTGACTGGTGGGCAGCTCGTCGGGCGGATGCTCAAGAAGGAGGGTGTCCGGCACATCTTCACGCTGTCGGGCCTGCACGTGGCCCCCATCTACGCGGGGTGCGTGGAGGAGGGCATCCAGGTCATCGACACGCGCCATGAGCAGGCCGCCGCGCACGCCGCGGACGCCTACGCCCGGGTGACGCGCGGGGTGGGGGTGGCGGTGGTGACGGCGGGGCCGGGCGTGACGGACGCGCTCACCGGCGTGGCCAACGCCTACGCGGCCAGCTCGCCGATGATCCTCCTGGGCGGCGCGGCCCCCATCTTCAACCAGAGCCGCGGCTCGCTGCAGGAGATGGAGCAGGTGGATCTGTTCCACCGAATCTCCAAGTGGTCGGACCGGGTGCCCACGCCGGAGCTGGTGCCGTCGTACATGGCCAAGGCGTTCCGCGTGGCGCTCTCGGGGCGCCCGGGGCCCGTCTTCCTGGAGCTGGCGTGGGACGTGCTCAGCAACGGCGCGGACGAGGAGACCTTGAACATGCCCACGCGCTACCGCACGGATGCGCGGCAGCCGCCGGATCCGCGCAAGGTGGACGCGGCCATGGCGCTGCTCCAGGCCGCCGAGCGCCCCGCCATCATCGCCGGCTCCTCCGTCTACTGGGACGGGGCCTGGGACGTGCTGCGCCGCTTCTGCGAGACGGCGCAGGTGCCCGTGTACCTCAACGGCGCGGGGCGCGGCTGCCTGCCCGCGGGCCACCCCCTCTTCTTCCAGCACACGCGCAAGGAGGCCCTCACCGGCGCGGACGTGGTGTTCGTCATCGGCACGCCGTTCGACTTCCGCCTCAACTACGGCGCCGAGCCCACCTTCAGCGCGGAGACGAAGATCATCCAGGTGGACATTGATCCCACGGAGATCGGACGCAACCGCGCGGTGGACGTGGGCATCATCGCCGACAGCTACAGCGCGCTCGCGGCCTTCGCGGACGCGGCGCCGCGCGTGAAGCGCGACACGTTCCTGTCCGGCCTGCGCGCCCGCGAGGACAAGCGGCTGAAGGACCTGGAGCAGTGGACGAAGGACGACGGCGTCCCCATCCACCACTACCGGCTCGCGAAGGACATGTCGGACGTGGCCAACTCGGCGGGCCAGGATCCGGTGTTCATCGCGGACGGCGGTAACTGGGTGGCCATGGCCGCCAAGATCATCGAGCTGCGCCAGCCGGGCCGCTGGCTGGATCCGGGGCCGCTCGGGTGCCTGGGCGTGGGCGCGCCGTTCGCCATCGCCTCCAAGGTGCTGCACCCCGAGCGCACGCACTGGGTCATCCAGGGGGACGGCTCGTTCGGCCTCAACGGCATGGACTTCGAGACGGCCGTGCGCTTCAAGCTGCCCATGGTGTGCGTGGTGGGCAATGACGCGGCCTGGGGACAGATCCGGCTGCCGCAGGTGGGCATGTTCGGCGAGGACAAGTCCCCGGCCACGCTGCTGGCGCCCACCCGCTACGACAAGGTGGTGGAGGCGTTCGGCGGCTACGGTGAGCTCGTCACCGAGCCCGCGCAGATCCGCCCGGCGCTGGAGCGCGCGGTGGCCAGCGGCACGGTGGCCTGTGTGAACGTCATGCTCGATCCCGAGGCGCCCATGAAGGCGGGTGCGATGGGGTACGCCGTCTGAGGCGGAGGGTTTCCCCTGCTTGCACCGCGGGGGCGACCTGGCCTACAACCAAACGCAACTGCTGTTCACCTGGAACCTCGTGGACGTGAGCCGCTCAGCCCACCCGTCGCAACGCAGTGCCCACCGGTCGCGCCTGTTGGCGCTGCCGTTCGTGGCGCTGTGCGCGGTGGTGTACCTGGGCAGCGCGGCGCACTTCGCCCTGGTCCAGCACTCCACCTGCCTGGAGCACGGCGAGGTGCTCCACCTCGAAGAGGGTGGGGGGCTCGCGCAGCCTCAGCGGCCGGAGGCCTCCTTCACGGACGAGCGCTTTACCAGCGCGAGCCAAGGAGTCCGGATCGGGCACGGCGCCGAGGCCCACTGCTCTCACGCCTCTCTCCGCCGTGAGACGCTGATGCCCGCGGAGTGGTGCCTCGCCGCTCCGGACCTGCAGTCCGAGTCTGGCCGGGGCTCCCTGCACGGGCAGCTCCTCCCGGAGCCTGTGGCCCGGCTCCGGCTGGCGCCCAAGTCTTCTCCTCCGCTGTCCTGAGCCGTTCGGAGCGCGTCCGCCGTGCGGCCCCCGTGCCGTGCGGGTGAAGGCGGTTGAACGCCCTCACACGTGCCCTGGCTGACTCTGCCCGTGAGCCACGGCCCGTGTGTCACCCTCGGCTGACGCCAGGCTCCGCCGCGCGTGGGCTCCTGCCCCGCGCGAGGCCACTCCCTCCCTTTCTCGAGCTCGCGAGCCGTGTGCCGGCCCCCTTGGGGAGAGCGGTGCATGGCCCGCCCTGGTGCCGTACCGCAGTACCCAACCCCGTGGAGTCACACACATGAAAATGAAGCTGCTTGCCGCTGTCCTGGTGTCCACCGCGCTGTCTTTGGGGTGTGGGGGGAATGAGGAGACCGCCGATACCGAGGGGTGCGAGCACCTCCAGGAAGGCCCAGCCGCCCCCGTCAACGCCTCTGCCACCAGCACGGGCGCTCCCGCTGTGAGCAATGATCACCGCCGCTACGACATCACGCTCACGGATGTGACGGGGGGCAAGGGTGGCTCCGTCTCCTTCGCCGCTTCCGGGGCCCAAGACTACATCTTCTTCACCAGCGCGGACGTGCCGGTGACGGTGAAGGATGGGAACGGCCAGGCCGTCGCGGCCAAGGAGAGCGTGAAGACCTCCTCCGAATGCACGGAGGTCAAGGGCCGCTCCACGTACCTGCTGAGCGTGGGCACGTACACCCTCACGTTTGGCCCTACGACGGCGACCTCCGTCTCGCTCGTCATCGAAGAGGCCATCGTGGGCCTCGAGGACTGAGCCAGCGCGACGTGAGCAGGAGTGGGCGCGCGTGGCAGCACCGCACGCGCGCCCTCGCAGGGAAGCCGTAGTGAACCATTTCGAGGCCCCCTCGGTGGGGGCTTGAGAGGTAGCCATGCTGGCCCGACTGCTGCGAGCCGAAGAACCCTCCCTCTTCTCCCGTGGGCCCTGGGATGACGTCCCGGATGCCGAGCTCCCCACGCCTCCTCTGAGAGAGGGGCAGGGGCACGCCCACCTGCCCGTGAGCACGCGCGTTCCGCTGGCCCAGGCCTACTTCGATCAGGGGCTGAACCTGCTGCACCTGGGCTGGGGTGCCGAGGCGCGCCGGGCCTTCGCCGAGGCGGCTCGGCGGGATCCGGACCTCGCGATGGCGTGGTGGGGGCTGGCCCTCTCGCGTGGCGCCGGGGCCCGGTTCGCCGCCGATCGCGCCCAGGCCATTCACAAGGCGCTCGCGCTCGCCGAGGGCGTGACGGATCTGGAGCAGCGCTACATCGTCGCGGCGAGCCTGCTGGCCGACAAGGGGCCCGCAAACGGCCGCCACGCCTTCGTGCGGGAGATGGAGTACCTCATCGATCGCTACCCGGAGGATGTCGAGGCGCGGCTCCTGCTCGCGGGCTTCCTGATAGAGGGGTACGAATGGGATGGCCGGCCCTGCGCGGGGCAGCCCTACGCCCAGGCGCTCCTGCGCGAGCTGGTGCGCACGCACCCGCACCACGAGGGGGTCCACTTCGCCTGGGTGGCCGCCATGATGGGGAGCGGCCGTCCCGAGGCGGCGAAGGACAGCGCGCTGCGGCTCCTGGCGCTCGCTTCTCAGGCCAGCCCCTGTCTGGTGGCAGCGGGGCGGCTCCTGCAGCGGATCGGCCTCCCCGAGCAGGCGCGCGGGGCGCTCCAGCGGGCGATCGAGGCCGATGACGCCTGGCTCGCGCAGGAGGCGCTGCCCGTGAACGCGGCGCCCGGCGCCGTGGACGCCATGCGGCTGCTCGTCACCTCCTGCGCCGAGGCGGGGCAATACTCCGAGGGGCAGACCTGGGCGCGCCGCCTCCGGAGCCGTGTAGAGGCGGCGGCAGACGGGCAGGCAGGGGTGCTCGCTGCCTGCACGCTCTCCGGGCTGCACCAGCACTTCGGGTTCTGGCGCGCGGCGGCGGAGGTCCATGTGGAGCTGGGCGAGGAGGCCACTGCCGCCGAGCGGGGGCTGCTGGATGGCCTGCGCCGCTACACACGCGGGGTGGGCGCCCTGGAGGCGGGGCGGCTCGTGGAGGCGGAGCGGGCGTGTGAGGGGCTCGAGACGCTGCAGGAGGCGCTGTCCGAGGAGCGCCGGTCGGATGGCTACAGCTTGTGCCCGCGCGACGTGGCCCGGGTGGTGGAGGTCGCGGCCGCGGAGCTGCGGGGAGCGCTGGAGATCCGCCGGGGAGATGCCGCCCGCGCGGAGGCAACCCTCATCCGGGCGGTCCGCCTGGAGCGCCGCCTGAGGACGGCGGGGCCAGCTCCCTTCTCGCGGCCAGCCCGGGAGACGCTGGCCCGGGCGCGCCTGCGCTTTGGCCGGGAGGACAAGGCGCTCGAGCTGGCACAGGGGCTTGTCGCGGAGCGGCCGGCGAGCGGACACGCGCGCTTCCTCGTCGCGGAGACCCGGGTCGCCATGGAGCGCTTCCCCGAGGCGGTGCTGGACTTCTCCGCCTTCCTCGAGCGCTGGCGCCAGGCGGATCCGCAGCTGCCGGAGCTGAAGCGGGCCCAGGCCTTCATGGCGGGGCGCGGGCGCTACCTGCGCGTCGTGGGTGGTGAGGCGGCGAAGGCTCCCGAGCCCAAGGTCGTCCGGGCGCGCGCGAAGGTCTCCGGTTGAGCACTGCCTGCCTGGGGAGCGGGACTGCCTCTTGACGGTCGGGGCAGGTTCGGGAATGCGTGAGCCCCGAACCTGCATTCACAGAGGAGCCCATGCCCCACTTCCGTCTTCACCCCGGCAACGCCGCGCTGCTCGTCGTAGACATCCAGGAGCGCCTGTGCGCGGCCATGGAGAAGGAGCCCCTCGAGCGGGTGCTCAGGCGCACCGGCGCCGCCATCGAGGGCGCCAAGGCGCTCCAGCTGCCCATCCTCGTCACCGAGCAGTATTCGAAGGGGCTCGGGCCCACGCACCATCAGCTGTGCGAGCGGCTTGGGGAGTTCAAGCCGGTGGAGAAGCTGGAGTTCAGCGCGGCCACGGCCGACGTCCTCACCGCGCTTCAAGGGCGCAGGCAGGTCCTCCTCGTGGGGATGGAGACGCACATCTGTGTCTTCCAGACGGCACGGGCTCTCGTGGAGAAGGGCTTCGACGTCTTCCTCTGCGCGGACGCCGTGCTGTCCCGCTCGGCGGAGGATCGGCGCGTGGGCCTCGAGCTGTGCAAGGAGGTGGGGGCGCGCGTCACCACCGTGGAGTCCGCGCTCTTCGACATGCTCGGGCGCGCGGGCTCCCCGGAGTTCAAGCTCATCTCCGCAGCGGTGCGGTAGGCGGGTGCCAGCTCAGCGCCCGATGCGCTCCGGTGCCTTCGGTGCTCCCGAGCTGGGCGGGAGCTCGTGGCCCTCCAGCGCGGTGGCGGGCAGCGAGGGCGAGAGCGTGCCCACGTAGAGCAGACCGTGGTAGCCCTCCGCGGAGCGCTCGGTGAGCAGCTTGACGTACGGGGTCTGCCCCGGAGGCGCGGCCACCCGCTCGCTCGGGGTGGCGCCGACGACGGTGCACACCAGCTTCGCGTCGCGGTTCAGATCGCACCCCCAGCGCTTGCCCTGGGCATAGCTGAGGTCGAGCGCCAGCATCGAGGGAGCGCTGCCCGCCAGCCGCTTCGCCATGGGGACGAAGTCCGGGTCCCACTGAGTGCCCTGGACCGTGCGCGTGTGCGTGTTGCCCGCCAGGATGACGAAGAGCTCGTCCGGGTGGGCCTTGCGGCGCTCCTCCCAGACCTTGGCCAGGAGCGAGTCACGCTGGCTGCCGATGGCCTCCTCCGTGTCATAGGCCACCAGGGTGATGAACAGGCCGTAGTTGCGCAGCGAGCGGACGCGATCGATGAGGTCCATGATGGCGCGGCTGCTGCGGCCATCCTGGTAGGGCCTGCGCCAGAACAGGCCGCGCAGCAGCTCGTCCTGGTCCGAGGGCGCGCCGGGGCTCGCCAGGTAGCGGTTGATGCGCTCCTGCTCGGTGCGGGGGATGGACAGGCCCAGCACCACGGGGAGCCCCGCCGCGGAGGCCTGGCACACCATGTCCCCGACGACGGCGGGGGCCTCGCGGCTGCCGAGCTGCTCGCCGATGAGGATCGCCAGTCCGGGCTTGAGCAGCGGCGTCAGGCCTCGGACCTCCTGGGGGCAGGGCTGCACCACCTCGGGCTGCGCGGTCCCCTCCTGCTTCCAGCGCTCGAGGTAGAACTCGGGCTCCCGGAGCTGGGGACGATCGGGCTCGGGCGTCACATTGCGGGCGACCACCTCGATGCCGGCACCCGACTCCAGCCGGGTGGTGAGCTCCTTCTCCATCGGCAGATCACGCCGCCCCGTGGTCGTCTCGCGATCCCGGTTCGCCTTCTCGAGGGAGTTGCGATCCTGCGCCTCGATCCCGGCAAACTCGTACTGCATGAACTTGTAGAGGTTGGGCCGCTGCTCGCTGTTGTTGCTGATCACCGTGCGCCACATCCGGTAGATGCGGATCACGGACTGCCGGGGGCCCACGCGCAGCCCGGACACCAGATAGCGGTACTGGCTCTGGTTGCCCCACTGCTCGTCCGGATTCTGCGGCTGCTGCCAGGTGGTGAGCAGCACGGACTCGTCCTCGGCCGGCTCGAAGCCGTAGCCCCGCTCCGCGAGCAGCCTGCGGGTCTCCGCCAGGGCCTCCTCGAGCGGCTTGAGGTAGACGTGCTCGTAGCGCGGGGCGGCGGGCTCCGACTCAGGCCGGGGGCTCTGGGAGGCACAGGCGGCCACCAGCACGGCAAGGCAGGACAACAGGACACGCGAGGGCATGAACGCTCCGGGTCGTTGAGGCAGCACACCCACAACGCACCACGCCCCCATGCATATCGTCCGGCCAGGCGTGCCCGGGACTGGGGCACGCCCGGGGACACTCAGCGTGTCGGATCGAGCAGGTCGAGGAGGCCGCGAATGAGCGCCGCGGCCAGCACGAGCACGCTCGCGAGCACCGTCTGCGAACCACCGACCGGGAAGTCATAGAAGTAGGCGAACAGATAGCCGCCGACCCCGGAGATGCACCCGAAGAGCGTGGCCAGCAGGAACGTCCACTTCAGCCGGAAGTCCAGCACCAGCGCGGCGATGGCCGACAGGGTGGAGAAGGCGAACACGGGCAACGAACCCAGCGCCCTCGCCGACACGCCCACCATGACGCCGATGGACATCATCAGCGTCGCGTCCAGGATGCGCACGGGGAGCCCCTGTACGGTGGCGCCGACCCGGTCGAAGCTGACGAAGGTGAAGCCGCGGTACCACCAGAGCTGGATGAAGAGGATGGCGCCGCCCACGCCAGCCACGGTGTAGAGGTTCTCCGGCGTGACGAGCACCGCGGTGCCGAAGAGGATGCCCTGGATGTCATGGGCCTCCTGCGCGATGCGATCGCCCACCAGCACGGCGGCGCCGCCGGCGAATGCGAAGGCCAGGCCGAGCATGCTCTCGCGCGTGAGCTTGAGCCGGGCGGGATCCAGCATCAGCAGGAGCGTCGCCACCACGGACAAGCCAGTGGCGCCCACCATGGGATCCACATGCACCCCCAGGTGGATCTGCGCGAAGAACGCGAGCGCCACGCCCAGACCGGCCGAGTGCGTGACGGCGGCGCTGACGAACACCATCCGCCGCAGCACCACGTAGACGCTCAGGAAGCCGAGCACACCTCCGGCGATCAGGGCGCAGAGGATGGGATCGCCGAACAGATCCCAGCTGGCCTGGAACTGCTCCCACTTCGAGAGTTCAACGATGGCTGTGTCCATGGTGGGTTCCATCGGGAGTTCCTGACTTGGCGCGAGCGCAGTACTCATCGCCGTATTGGTGACGGAAGGCGGAGGAGCAGAAGACGGTCTGCGAGTCCCCCACGATGATGGACGGCGTTTCGCGATCCAGGAACACCATGACGTCGGCGTGCCGGGCGGCGAGCGACAGATCGTGGCTCACCACCACCACGGCCATGTTCTGCTCGCGCGCCAGCCGGACGAGCCGCTCCATCGTCTGCTGCTCGGCGACGGCGTCCATGGCGGCGGTGGGCTCGTCCAGGAGGACGAACTCCGCCTCGCTGGCGATCACCCGCGCCAGCAGCGCGCGCTGCTTCTGTCCCTCGGACAGCTCGCGGTAGGGACGATGGGCGAACGACCGCGCGCCCGCCGTGTCGATCGCCGCCTCCGCGACCTTCCGCTCCTCCGACGTGGAGAAGGGCCGCAAGAAGTTCCAGCCCCTCAGCCGCCCCCAGATCACCATCTCATTGGGGCGCATGGGCAGGACGGAGTCGATGCCGATCGTCTGTGGCACGTAGGACCACTTCAGGTCCGGGCGGTGCCGGATGACACGGCCGGACACCGGCGGGATCATCCCCAGCAGGGTCTTGAACCAGGTGCTCTTGCCCGAGCCGTTGCGGCCCACCACGGAGATGAAGCTGCCCTTGTGAATCTTGAGGCTGAAGGCCGGCAGGATGGGTGTCTCCCCATAGCCGACGGCCAGATCCTCGCAGGAGATGAGCAGCTCGCCCTGTTGGGCGGGAGCCGCCGCCGGGGTCTCGCCCGGCTTGGGAGGTTCATCGGTCTTCACGCTTCACCTCTGCTGTGGGGGCCAGCTCGGAGATCGCCTTGAGGAGCTGGGTCCGTGTTGCGGTGTCGGAGTTCAGATCCACGGTGCCGCCCGAGTCGGGCGTGGCCGCGGCCCAGTCAATGGGATCGAAGCTCGCGGGGGTCAGCTCCAGCATCAGGTCCAGCAGGACACGCGGCGCGTGCTCGCGGTCCGACGGGACATCGAGCGTCCCCGTGAGGACGGCGACCGGCTCGCCCTGGGCGCCGGTGGCGGGGGTGAGCTCGAACCGGAAGGGCCGCTCGCCGGGGAAGCGCGGGGTGGTACGTGCATCCCGCACGCTGCCCTCGAGCCGCAGGGCCGTCAGCGTCCAGCGGCCGTTGGAGACGGTGGTCTGGGGCAGCTCGCAGTCGGGCTCGCACTCCAGCGTGCGAGTCTCCGGGGCCAGCAGGTCCAGCTCGCCCACGGGGAGCGTGGCGACGGTCGACGCCGTGGCGCCCCCACCGGCCAGCTCGGCCGCGACCTCCTCGTAGGGGACCTGCGCACCGTCATCCCGGTCGCAGTGCCCGTTGTGGCAGATGCTGTAGCCCGGCGGCGGGTTGGCCGGATCGAAGGAGGTAGGGCCACCCCCGCCGGCACTGCCGAGCAGCTCGATGCGCTCCAGCCGTACCCGCGCGGTGGTCAGCCGCACCTGGAAGTCGGAGCTGAGGCGCTGGTAGCCGTCGCCCACCTCGCGGGAGGCGGGGAACGTGTACGCGGCCTTCAAGGTGGGCTCGAGCACGGCGAAGCCTTCGCCAGCCTCGAAGGCACAGCCCGTGGCCAGCAGCAGCGGCAATAAGAGACGGGCGCGCATGCTCAGCCTCCCTTGGCCGCGAGGGCCTTCTCGAGCCGCTGCACCAGCCGCTCCATGCGCTGCACGTACGTCTCACCCGCGTTGAAGTTCGCGCCGCTGGGGAAGATCACGAGGGCGGCCGGGATCTTGGAGGACACGAGCTTGGAGGTGGAGTCCGGGTAGTACTCCTCCTGGACGACGAGCTGCGCCTTCTGCTGCCGCCCCTGCCCGAGCACCTGCGCCACATGCGAAGGCGTGGGCGGGATGCCCGGCTTCGGCTCGAGGAACGCGATGGTCTGGAACCCCAGCCAGTCCGCCAGGTACGCCGTCGTCTTATGGTAGGAGATGGTCGGCACGCCCTTCAGCGCGGCCAGGCGCTTCTCCCAGCCGGCTCGCGCGGCCTCCACCTCGGCAATGAACTTCTCCAGGTTCGCCTGGTAGGTGGCGGCGTTCTTCGGATCGAGCTGTGCCATGCGCGCCTGGATGCCGCGCGCCACGGCCACGGCGATGCGGGGATCATGGAGGTAGTGGGGGTTGCCGCCCGGGTGGACGTCTCCCTGGCTGCGGTCGACCTTGGCCACGGGGGCCTCGAGGACCCTCACGAACTGGGAGGCATCCAGGAAGCCGGGGTTGCCCGTCTGGATCTTCGCGTTGCGCGCGCCGAGCTGGAGCGTGGGCAGCCAGCCGATCTCCAGATCCAGCCCGACGATGATGAGCAGATCCGCCTTGTTGAGCGCGAGGGCGAGGTTGGGCTTGGCGTCGACGAAGTGGGGATCCTGAGAGGGGAGCGACAGGACGGTCACCGTCCCCTTGCCACCCCCAATGGATTTGGCGATGGCGCCGAGGTCCGGAACGGTGGCAACGACGTTGAGATCCGCGCGAGCGGGCAGGGCGAAGAGACAGCAGAGGGCGGCGCACAGGGCCGCCAGACGACGGATGGAGTTCATCGGAAGATCTCCCAGGGAGAGGGTTTAGAACGAGTGGGCACCATGCGCGCCCACCACGGCTTCGATTGTGAGGAAGGCCGAGTAGTCCCGCTCGTCCCGCCAGCCGGCGCGGTCGGTGGCGGCCTGCAGACGCAGCCGGGAGAACTCGGTGGGCCAGAAGGTGAGGCTGGCGGAGATTCGCTGGCGCGTGTCGGTCCACTCCGGATCGAGCGGATCGTTGGCGATGCGGCCGCCCTGGTCGCGCGCGGCGGTGCCGAACTCGTAGCGCGCGGCGGTGGCCCACCGCTTGTCGAAGCGCCAGAGGAGCTGGGCATAGCCGTTGTAGTCGGTGAGCACGTCATCGGGCACCTGCCGGCGGCGGTAGAGCAGCTCCGCCTGCAGGGAGACGACGGTGTTGCTCGCCACGGTGGTGGGCCGGTACTTGAGGTAGACGTCCGTGCCGAAGACGTTGGTGTAGTTGCGGTAGCCCGTGGGGTTGGGGCCCGTCGCGGAGGACAGCCCCCACATCAGCGACAGATCGTCCGAGAGGGGGAAGAACTGCTTCACCGCGCCGGTGAACTCGAAGTCGAGCGGGGATACCACCCGCCCACCTCCGCCGCCCAGGAAGCTGCGCGCGGTGCCCTCGCCGGTGGCGTCCGTGGCGGAGCCCACCAGCTCCAGGTACCAGGGCAGCGGGCTGAGCCAGGACACCTCGAGCCCCAGGCCCCGGTTTCCCTCGCCTCCGAAGACGCGCCCCATGGCGAAGGGCTGGTCCGCGAAGTCCCACGAGTGAGGGTGCGTGGGGTTGATGCGGCCGAAGCGTGTGAGGAACTGCCCGGCGCGCACCTGGAGGTTGGCGGGCAGATCCAGCGTGGTGACGTACACCTCTTCGATCTCCACCCCCGTCAGCGCGAAGACGATGTTGCTGTCGAAGCGGAAGTAGGGATCCACCACGCTGCGGATGCTGAGCTCGAGCTGCTGGAAGTTGAAGCCGTTGGTGTTCGGGTCATGCCCGCCCGCCTGCAGCGGCTCTTCGGCGGTAAAGGCCGCGAGCGCCGCGTCGAGGACGAGGCTCAGATCGAGCCACTGGTTGCTGGAGCCCACCCGGATCGCGGCCGGCGCCGAGTCCGAGCCCGCTGGAGCCGCCGCCGGTGTCCCGGTGCCCGCCTCGGCCTTGTCCTTGCCGAGAGCGGCCTCAATCTCCGCCAGATCATCCGCGCCGGGCTGCGGGGCGGCGGCGCCCTCGGCGGGCGGAGGCGTGGCCTCGGCCGGGGGAGTGCCCGCGGCGGGTGGAGGTTGCTGGGCCGCGGCAGGCAGGGTGTACAGCCAGAGAATGCAGGGAACGAGAGACAAGATGCCGGAAGACCGGCGTGAACGAGGGAACACTCTTGGGACTCCTCAGGAACCAGACGCTCGAATGACGGGCGTCGACCCACAACTGCCGCTCCGGGACGCTAGGCGCGCGCCGGGGGCGATAACTTGGGTGCGGTGGCGAGGATGGGGACAGAGCAGAGGGAGCCCGGCGGCGCGGTGGCCCGCAGGCTCGTGCCGAGGCACTCCGCCACCTCACTCACCATCTCCGAGGTCTGCACGTCCCCCCGGGTGCCGGCCGTCTGCAGCGGGCAGGCCTCGTGGGTGGAGCGCAGCGCATCCAGTCCGTTATCGGCGCGGAGGGCGGCGAGCACGGGCCCGCTGTTGCCGCGCCGGGACTGCCACTGGCTCGAGCCGCGCGCCGTCTCCTCGAAGGTCTGATGCTCCGGGCAGAAACGGTGGGCGTGCTCCCTGGAGTGGACGACCGTCATCACCGGCTGCAACGCCCACAGCGCGACGAGCAGCGCCGCGGTGTAGCTTTGGAGGGTGGAGAGGCGGTCGGTCATCGGAGAAGAGCCAGCTTGACTGCTCTACTGGTGGACTCCAGAGGTGTCAAGGCAGCCGACAGTCCGGAGGTCCATTCGATGGAGAGACAGCCGCCCAGCCAGTTCATTCCAGTCGCCCGGCTGACGGACCTGGATGCGCGCGGGCGCGCGGTGGTCACCGTCGAAGGGGAGCGGGTGGCGCTCGTCCGGGTCGAGGGCGAGCTGTTCGCCTTCCAGGACACCTGCCCGCACCGGGGAGGGCCGCTCTCGGAGGGGGACCTGGAGGGTTACGTCCTGCACTGCCCGCTGCACGCCTGGCCGTTCGATGTGCGCTCGGGCCTGTGTCCGATCATCCGGGGCGCTCGGATTCGGACCTATCCTGTCCGGGTGGTGGGCGAGGAGATTCAGGTGGCCCCTTTCTCGGGTAGGGTTTCGGCCCCCTGACCCCGTTACCGCAAGGAGCACCGCCCGTGGGAAACCGCCGAGCCCCCCACCGCCCGTCCCGAGACGCCCGTCCCGCCGCTCCGGACGCGGCCGCCATGGCCACCGCGGTGAGGGACTTCCTGCGCGCCGCGGGGCTGCCGCTCTCGGATGTGAACCTCGTGGGCACCCCGGAGCGGGTGGCCGAGGCCTGGCTGAGCGAGTTCCTGGATGGCTACTCGCACACGCCCGAGGAGGCGCTCGGGGACACCTTCCCGGCGCCCCCGGACTCCTCGGGTGAGCTGGTGGTGGTGACGGACCTGCGGTTCCACTCCATGTGCCCGCACCACCTGCTGCCCTTCGAGGGCCGCGCGCACGTGGCCTACGTGCCCGGCAAGCAGGTGGTGGGCTTCGGGCGGCTCTCGGCGCTGGTGGACTGCTTCGCCCACCGGCTCATCCTCCAGGAGGACCTGGCCCGGCAGGTGGCCAGCTCACTCGCTCGCGTGCTGGGCAGCCCCGCCACCGCGTGCATCATCGAGGCGAAGCAGGCGTGCCTGCGCCTGCGGGGCGACAAGCAGCGCGACGCCATCACGCACGCCGAGGCCTACGAGGGGCGTCTGCGGAAGGACGGGGCCTTGCGCCGCGAGCTGTGGACGCGGCTGGGGATGCCGCGATGACCATGCCGTTCGAGAAGACGTTCCCCCGCGTGGAGCCCGCGCTCCTCGAGCGGGCGTGGACGGCGCTCCAGGAGGTGCTCTCCCCAGGGCAGGTGCGCCGCGACGAGGACACGCGCACGCAATACTCCAAGGACGAGTCCGACAGCGGCATCTACCCGCCGGATCTCATCGTCTTCCCCGAGAGCGCCGAGCAGGTCTCCGCCGTCTTCAAGACGTGCCAGGCCCTGGGCGTGCCGTTCACCCCCTGCGGCGCGCGCAGCGGCAAGAGCGGCGGCTCGCTGCCCCTGCTGGGCGGGGTGGCGGTGAGCCTGGAGCGCATGAACCGTATCCGCTCCATCTCCGTGGAGGATCTCACCGCCGTGGTGGAGCCCGGCGTCATCACCGGCGAGCTCATGAAGGCGGTGGAGGAGGTGGGCCTCTTCTATCCGCCGGATCCCAACTCATGGCAGTTCTGCACGATGGGCGGCAACATCGCGGAGAACGCGGGCGGCCCTCGCGCGCTCAAGTACGGCGTCACGCGGGACTACGTCATCGGCCTGGAGTGGGTGCTCCCCAGTGGGGAGATCCTCCAGGTGGGCCGGCGCACCATCAAGGGCGTGGCCGGCTACGATCTGGTGGGCCTCTTCGTCGGCTCCGAGGGCACGCTCGGGGTGGCCACGGAGATCACCCTCCAGCTCATCCCCAAGCCCCGGCACGTGATGACGGCGCTCATCATCTTCGACTCGGTGCTCACCGCGGCGCGCGCGGTGACGGCGGTGCTCGCCTCGGGCGTGCTGCCGCGCACCCTGGAGCTCATCGACGACGTGGCGTTGCGCGCCGTGGACGGCCGGGGCTTCCACTTCCCGCCGGGCGCTGGCTCGGCCGTCATCATCGAGGTGGACGGCAACGTGGAGGAGGGCCTGCTGGCCGAGCTGGCCCAGGCCGGCGAGCTCTGCGAGCGCCTGGGGGCCACCCAGACGCTCGTCGCCCAGAACGAGGACCAGCGCGAGAAGCTCTGGGCCGCCCGGCGTGGGGTGTCCACCGCCCTCCGAGCACTCAAGCCCCACAAGATCTCCGAGGACATCGCCGTCCCCCGCTCCCGCATTCCCGAGATCATCGAGAAGCTCAAGGCCATGGGTGCCGAGCTGGGCCTCATCGTGGCCACCTATGGGCATGCCGGCGACGGGAACCTCCACGCCAACATCCTCTACGACGGGCCTCACCAGCGCCCACTCGTAGAGACGGCTATCCGACGCATGCTCGAAATGACGGTGCAGATGGGTGGCACGATCACTGGCGAGCATGGGGTAGGACACGCCAAGCGGGACTATTTGGCGCTCGAACAACCTCCGGCGGTGCTCGCCCTCCAGCGCCGCCTCAAGGCCTTCTTCGATCCATCAGGCCTGCTCAACCCCGAGAAAATGTTTCCCGATCCCAAGCGTTTCTAGAGACGCAGCAGGGCGGAGAGACGCGCTCGATAGGCCTCATCCGTGACACTCGTGTCACATCTCCAGGCGGGCGAAAAATTCCCCGCTTTGGAATGAGAAACCCTTTCGCCCGTTGCGCGTCTTAAAGCCAAGGAAGCATGTCGACGCGGTCGGGAGAGTGAAGCGCGTCGGGAGCATCTCGGAACGGAGGTTGGGAATCATGGCCAACGCGACGAAGTACGCGGCAGAGGGCCTGTCGCACTATCTGCGCAACCTGGGCGGACACCACCAGTTGACGCGTGAGCAGGAGTACGACCTTGCGAGGCGGGCTCGCAAGGGTGATGAGTCTGCCCGGCAGACCTTGGCGACCTCGAACCTGGCCTTCGTGGTGGCGGTCGCCAAGAAGTTCGCCAACCGCGGCGCCCGGCTGGATGACCTCATCCAAGAGGGCAATGTCGGTCTGATGAAGGCGATCGAGCACTTCGACCCCAAGAAGAACGTCCGCTTCGCGACCTACGCCGTATGGTGGATTCGCGCCTACATCACCCGCTACCTGAAGGACAACCGCAGCCAGGTACGCGGAGGTGAGTCCGAGCGAGGCAGCATGGTGGACTTCTCGCTGGATGCCTCGATCGACGAGGAGGGCGAGACGACGTTCCTGGACCGGCTGGAGGACTCGGGCCCGTCTCCGGCGGACGTCTTCCTGTCCCACGAGCAGGACACCGAGGTGCAGGAGGCGCTGGCCAAGGTGCGCAAGCGGATTGGCGACCTGGGCTGGGACATCCTCCAGGAGCGGCTCACCCAGGACAAGCCGCTGACGCTGGAAGAGCTGGGGCAGCGCTGGGGTGTGTCGCGTGAGCGCGTGCGCCAGGTGGAGTTGAAGACGAAGAGCTTCCTCGAGCGCTACCTCTCCGCGTTCAACCAGGACGAGGAGCTGGACGAGCTGGCCGCGGCCGACGCGGCCTGAGCGCCGGGCGAACCTCTCTTCCGAGCTTCTCCTCCCATTGGGCGGTACCCCGGACAGGATCCGGGGGCCGCCCTCTCTGTTTTTCGGCCCTACATGTCAGGTCGGGTTGCTGCCCGGCGAGCGCGCGTGTTAACACCGCCGCCCATGCGCCTGATTTTCCTTGCCCTTTGCCTGCTGGTGGCGTTCCCGGCCCGCGCGGCGGCTCCGGAGCTGCTGGCTTCCCTGGATGCGTTGTTCGCCAAACGAGCGGAGGCCGCGCCCCTCAAGGAGTTGGAGGACACGCTCAAGAAGGAGCTGCAGGCGGCTCCCGAGGACTACGAGCTGCTGTGGCGCACCGCTCGGATGCAGGTGTGGCAGGCGGATGGCGCGGGCGACGAGCGGCTGAAGAAGGTGCTCGGCCGGCAGGCGTGGGACACCTGCGAGAAGGGCGTGAAGATTGCCCCGCAGCGGGTCGAGTGCCAGTACTTCGCGGCCGCGGGCATCGGCGTGTACTCGCAGGCGGTGGGCATCCTCAAGGCGCTCAAGGAGGGCCTGGAGGGCAAGTTCAACGAGCGGCTGGACGCAGCCATCAAGCTTGATCCCACCTACGACAAGGGGGCCCCCTGGCTGGCGAAGGGGCGCTACCACTACGAGCTGCCGTGGCCGAAGCGCGATCTGGCCGAGTCCGCGAAGTTGTACGAGAAGGCGATCGCGAAGTTTCCGGAGAACCTCCGCGCGCACTACTACCTGGCCGAGACGTTGCTGGCGGACGACAAGGCGGAGAAGGCGCGCGAGGCGATCCTGAAGGTGAAGCAGGGCAGCGTGGCGTATGACCCGCCGGAAGGCCGGCGTGTTCAGGACTGGGCCAAGAAGGTCGAAGCGAAGATCACGGAGGAGCTGGAATGAGAGCGGAGAGTCAGATGCCGGTGCCGACCCCCGCCGCGGCGGGGACGAAGAACCTGGTCGAGCTGCTGATCCACCAGGCCCAGACGTCGCCCTCGAGGGCAGCCATCACCCACAAGAAGGAGGGGAAGTGGCAGGACGTCTCCTGGAGCCAGGTGCTCGATCAGGTGAAGACGCTCTCCGCGGCGCTCGTGGCCCAGGGCATCAAGCCTGGGGATCGCGTGGCCATCTTCGCCAACACCACGCTGACCTGGGTGGTCTGCGACATGGCGATCTCCGCCGCGCACGCCATCACGGTGCCCATCTACAACTCCAACACGCCGGACGAGTGCCGCTACATCCTCAACCACTCCGAGAGCACGCTGCTCTTCGTGGACAATGACGAGAAGGACTCCAAGCAGGTCGGACGCCTGACCCGCGTACGCCAGCGGCTCGCGGACTGTCCCAGCGTCAAGAAGATCGTTGTCTTCGAGGGCGCGGCCTCCGGGGACAAGGAGATGACGATGGCGGACCTGCTGGCCCAGGGCCAGGCGGCTGAGAAGGCCCAGCCGAACGCCTTCGAGGAGCGGGCCCGCGCGGTGAAGCCGGACGACACCTGGGGCTTCATCTACACCTCGGGCACCACCGGCGATCCCAAGGGCGTGATCCTCACGCACGGCAACTGGGCGTACCAGGCGGAGATGGCGCGCTCCATCGGCCTGATGACGCCGTCGGACTCGGTGATGCTGTTCCTGCCGCTGGCGCACTCGTTCGCGCAGGTGGTGAAGGCGGCGTGGCTGGGCATGGGCTTCCGGCTCCAGTTCGCCGAGTCGGTGGACAAGCTGCTGCCCAACCTCGCGGAGGCCAAGCCCTCGGTGCTGCCCGCGGTGCCGCGCGTCTTCGAGAAGGTCTACAACAACGTCGTGGCCAACGGCTCGTCGGCGCCGGGCTTCAAGGGCAAGATGTTCCGCTGGGCCTTCAAGCTCTTCGACGAGTACGTCGAGGCGAAGATGCAGGGCCGCGAGTACAGCTCCCTGGGCTTCACCGTGGCGCAGGCGCTGGTGTTCAAGAAGGTGCGCGCCACGCTGGACGAGAAGCTGGGCGGCAACATGCGCCTGTTCGTCTCCGGCGGCGCGCCGCTGTCGAAGAAGATCGCCTACTTCTTCGATCTGCTCGGCTTCAAGGTGCTGGAGGGCTACGGCCTCACGGAGACCTCGGCGCCCTGCAACTGCAACCGGCCGGAGCAGATCAAGATCGGCACGGTGGGCCCGGCGCTGCCCGGCACCGAGATCAAGATCGCCTCGGACGGTGAGATCCTCGTGCGCGGCCCCTGCGTGATGAAGGGCTACTACAAGAACCCCACCGCCACCGCCGAGGTGCTGGAGCAGGACGGCTGGTTCCACACCGGGGACATTGGCGAGCTGGACGCGGATGGCTGCCTGCGCATCACCGACCGCAAGAAGGACATCATCGTCACCGCGGGCGGCAAGAACGTGGCGCCGCAGAACATCGAGAACACCCTCAAGAACTTCCCGCTCATCAGCCAGGCCATGGTCTACGGCGACAAGCGGCCGTACCTGGTGGTGCTCATCACCGTGACGGAGGACTCGGCCAAGAAGCTCCTGGCGGAGAAGGGCGTCCAGGTGGGCTCCTACGCGGAGCTGGGCAAGCGGCCGGAGATCCGCGCCGCCGTCCAGCAGATCATCGCCAAGGTGAACGAGGAGCAGCCGCCCTACAGCGGCCTCAAGAAGTTCGAGATCATGGACGCGGACTTCACCCAGGAGAGCGGCGAGCTGACGCCGACGCTGAAGGTGAAGCGGAAGTTCTGCAGCCAGAAGTACGTGGCCACGCTCGACAAGCTGTACGAGGGCAAGAGCGCCGACTGAGGCGCGGGGGCCACCCCAGGGCCAGGACACCCTGGCCCGCTGCCTCTCTCTCCGGAGGGGGGCAGGGCACGGACCCGGAAACGACGACGCCCGTGCTCACCTCCTGCGAGGTGGCCGGGCGTTCGTGCTTCTGAAGCTGTCGGGAGGCTCAGCCCTGGTGGCTGGGCGTCTTCGCCGAGGCGTTCGGGTCCACCGTGGTGGCGCTGGCGAGCGAGCCCGACTGGCCCTGGGGCTTCTTCTCCTCGGGGGCCTGCTCGTTGTTCTCGCCGCCGCCGAAGCCGCGCTTGAAGTTGCGGATGGCGCTGCCCAGCGACGCGCCAAGCTGCGGCAGCCGCGAGCCGCCAAACAGCAGCAGCAGCGCCCCGAAGATCAGCAACAGCTCCGGCATTCGTAGACCGCCCATGGACCACTCCTGGAAGGAAACGGGAGCAGCATACCGGTCAGTGACGCGGCTTGCCAGTGAGACGGCAGTGCCCTTCAGGGCTGGGCGGTGGCTGGGGGAGCAAGCTCCTCGGAAAGCCTGGCTGGCAGGGTGAGGAAGAGGGTCGTCCCCGTGGCATCCGTCTCCGCCCCGACACTCCCGCCGTGCACCTCCACCTCCAGGCGGGCCAGGTGGACGCGCAGCGCGTCCTCCAGCTTCTTCTCCCGGAAGGCGCGCTCCTGGTGGGAGAAGACGAGCGCGGTGTCCTCCTCGGACAGGGGCAGGCCCTCGCGGCGCACCTCCACGCGCACCCGGCCGCCCTCGGGGATGGCGTGCACGAGGATCCGCTCCCCGGGCTGGGCCCGCAGCAGCTGGTGCAGCACGAAGGACTCCACCGCGTGCTGGATGCGGCCCGCGTCGATGTCCATCAGCGGCAGGGGCGCATGTCCCTCGAGCACCAGCGCCACGTCCGCCGCCTGCGCCGCGGCCCGCTGGTGCTCCACCGCCGCGGCGAGCAGGGGCTCGAGCGGCTGCCGCTCCCGCTCGAAGGCGAGCGAGCCCAGCTGGGCGCGGCTGGAGTCGAAGAAGTCCTGCGCGAAGGACAGCGCCCGGTCCGCGTTGCGAAGGATGGTCTCCAGGCCCCGCTTCGCCTTGGGCTCCAGGGGGATGCGCCCGCCGAGGAGCATGGCCGCGTAGGAGCGGATGTTGGCCAGGGCGCCGCGCAGATCGTGCGAGGCCAGCGACAGATAGCGGACCTGGCTGCGCATGGCCTCGGCCTCGTGCCCTCCTGCCATGGCCCACGTCCACACCAGCCGGGAGCCGTCCTCCAGTGGGAGCTCGCCGGCGCGCACGGCCATCCCATCCCGCTCCCAGACTTCGTCCTCACCGGCCCGGGGGCGGAAGCCGGCCAGCTCCAGCAGCTCACTGGCGGACTCGATGAACGGCGGGAGTGCCTCGAGGCCCAGGTGCCCGAGCAGCGGACTGCCGAGCAGCCGAGGGGCTCCCTGGCGCGGCAGCAGGACGAGCCCGGGAGCTGCCGTGGTGTCGCCTGCTCCGTGGTCCCCCTGGCCCATCTGCCTCCCTCCTATCCAACGGATCACGGGAAAGAGTGGGGAGGGACTGTCGGTTTTGCAACGGGCCCCTGCCCGCATGGAAGCGCCCCCATTTTCTTCCGCCCCAGGTGGCTGAATTGATGGAGAATCCCTGTTGCATCGACGGGAGAAGACTCTCTGGCTCCGCTCAACACACCTCACAGCAGCTCGACCGTGATCCTGGTCGTTGATGATGACCCGGATATCCTGGAGGCACTCTCGGAGATCCTCGAGGCCGAGGGGTTCGAGATTCGTCGCGCCCGCAACGGCAAGGAGGCGCTGGAGCGGCTGGAGCCGGACCCGCCGCAGCTGATCCTGCTGGACCTGATGATGCCCGTGATGGATGGCTGGGAGTTCGCCCAGCGCATGCGGCAGCGCCCCGCGCTGTCGAGCATCCCCATCATCGTCCTGAGCGCGGATCGCAACGTGGGCAGCAAGGCGCTGGACATTGGCGCGGTGGGGCACCTGGCCAAGCCCTTCGAGCTCAATGATCTGTTGGAGATGGTCCGCCGCGCCCTCAAGGGGCCTCCGCAGACTCCTTCCGCGGCCAAGGAGACCTCTCGGGCTTGACCTGCCAGGGGCCCGCCACTACGGTCCCGCCGTCGTTGATTCACAAGTCAAAACCGGAGGGACTATGACTTCGAAGGACATCATCGAGACGGAGATTCCGACTGCGCTCCAGGCGAAGCCGGAGTTGGCCAAGGACATCAATTCGATCATCCACTTCAACATTACGGGTGACGGCGGTGGCGCCTGGACGCTGGACCTGACGAAGCCCTCCGAGTGGGTGTCTTCCGGCCACAACGGCACGCCGAAGATGGTCATCACCGTGAGCAACGAAGACTTCGTGAAGATCCGTGAGAAGAAGCTCAAGGCGGAGATGGCCGCCATGTCCGGCAAGCTCAAGTTCAAGCCCATGGACATGGGCCTGGCGATGAAGCTGGCCAAGCTGCTCGGCTAGTCCCGTCTCTCTCCCTCTTGGCGCCCCGCGCGGGCGCCTCCTCCGCGGCGCGACCTCCCACCGGGGGCCGCGCCGTTGTCGTGTCTACCCCCCCGAGATCGCCATGAACACGCTCCCGCTCACCGGCCTCAAGGTGCTGGATCTCTCCCGCCTGCTGCCCGGCCCCTATGCCACGCTCGTCCTCGCGGACCTGGGCGCCACCGTGGACAAGGTGGAGGAACCCGACGGCGGCGACTACATCCGCCAGATGCCGCCCCTGCGCGACGACGAGAGCGCGCTCTTCTACGGGCTCAACCGCAACAAGCGCTCGATCACGCTCAACCTCAAGTCCCCCGAGGGCCGCGACGCCCTCAAGCGCCTGGTGCGCAGCTACGACGTGCTGGTGGAGAGCTTCCGGCCCGGGGTGATGGACAAGTTCGGGGTGGGGGAGGCGGCCCTGCGCGCGGAGAACCCGCGCCTCATCTACTGCGCCATCTCCGGGTATGGGCAGACGGGGCCGGACCGGCTCAAGGCCGGGCACGACATCAACTATGTCGCCCGAGCGGGGGCGCTCGGCTACGGCGGCGTGGCGGGCGGGGCCCCGGCCTTCCCGGGCGTGCAGATCGGCGACATTGGCGGCGGGAGCCTCTTCGCGCTGGTGGGCATCCTGGCGGCGCTGCACGAGCGCGAGCGCACCGGGCGCGGCCGCCTGGTGGACGTGTCCATGACGGAGGGCTCCATGGCCTTCCTGCACATGCACCTGGCCGCGCGGCTCTTCATGGGCGAGCAGGGGCAGCCGCTCCAGCGCGGGCGCGAGGCGCTCAACGGCGGCTACGCGTGCTACGGCCTCTACCGCACGAAGGATGACAGGTGGCTCGCGGTGGGCTCGCTGGAGCCCAAGTTCTTCTCCGGCCTGTGCGAGCGCCTGGGGCGCATGGATCTCTTCGAGTCCGGGTACGACGTGGGCGGAGGCGCCGAGCGCGTGAAGGCCGAGCTGGCGCGCCTGTTCGCCGAGCACCCGCTGGCCCACTGGCAGCAGCTCTTCGCGGGCACCGATCTCTGCATCGAGCCCGTGCTGGAGGGCGACGAGGTGCTGGCCGATCCGCAGCACCGGGCCCGCGGCCTCTTCGCCGAGGTGGAGGACCCGCAGCGAGGGCTCAAGGTGACGCACCTGCTCACACCCCTGCGCATGGGAGAGACACCCCTGAGGCCTCCCCCGGCGCTGGGGCAGCACTCCCGGGAGATCCTCGCCGAGGCCGGCTTTACCTCGGACGAACAGCGTAATCTGGGGCATTAGGATTTGCTGGGATTTGTCCCGTTCACCTCATAACTCCGAGAGGCGGGTACCTTCGTCGAGACCCAGGAGGTCGGGAAGCGCTTGGCATTCCTCTCAAACTAGCGGAAAATACATAGGAGTAGTGGACATCGCGCGGAGGCCCCCCATGGCAGAGGTCGCTGATTTGAAGGACTTCATTTGCCGGAAATTCTCCGAGAACGTGGGTCTGCCACCTGACGAGCTATTCGGGCAAGACCTGTCTTTGGCCCAGGTGATCTCCCGCTCCGAGAAGATGAACAACAGCGTGGATCTCATGGAGGCGTTCGCGAAGTCCTCCAACGCGTTGCGCAAGCAGTACGGTGTCCGGGTGCGGCTGCCCGCCCTGTCCCTGGAGACGCCCATCTCCCGGGTCGTGGAGCTGTTCGTCCAGGAGTGCCAGCAGGGGAGGGTCGCCTGATGCCGTCCGCCCTCCGCCGAACCGCGCCGCCGGCTGTGGCCCTGGCCGAGACGCCTCTGTACGAAGTCCCCAGGCTCTCGGGCGCCGGCACGGAGCAGAGCTCGCAGCCGCGGCCCTCGGTGGTCCGGGAGCTCTACCAGGCCTTCAAGGAGGAGGGCCGGACGCTGATGGACATCACCTGGGAGCAGCACCGCTTCCACGAGTCCCGGCGCTGGAGCGCGATGGAGCTGCTGTCGGCCGTGCGCCTGGACCAGCTCAGCGAGCTGGATCGGTTCGTCGTGTGGAATGCGGGGCGGGCGGAGATGACCGCCAAGCCGAGCGCGGATCGCATGTCCCGCCTGGCCGACAGGGAGTGCCGGCGCTTCCTGGGCACGGATCCGGTGGTGGCCTCCATCATCCAGTCGCTGGGCACCTGGACCCGCTACTGGAACGAGGAGGAGGGCCACCATGAGATGGGCTTCAGCCAGCTCGCGCGGATGCTGGGCTTCCCTCCGCTCGATGACGCGGCGGTCATCGATCAGCGGAAGGTCTTCCCGGACGATGATCTGCTGCGGACGGTGACGATGCTGGCGTTCTCCGAGGGCATCGCCGCGGTCAACTACGGCCAGTATGGGCGGCGCGCCCGGGATCCCGGCTTCAAGGCGCTGCTCAAGCACGTGGGCGCGGACGAGGTGCAGCACATGCAGTACTTCATCTCGTTCGCCAAGGCCCTGGTCGACAGCGGGGCGTACGCGATGAAGGAGTCGTTCGCGGTGGCCCACCTCTTCCTGCGGCCGGGGGGCGAGCTCTACGGCAGCGTACGCGAGCACGTGGAGTCCCGCTCCACGCACACCAACTGGTGGGATCACCTCGAGTCCGCGGTGGGCGAGGAGACGGTGACGCCCGAGCTGCTCGAGCGCAAGCGCTCGCTCATCCTCCACGCGCTCAAGCGCATCACCGGGATCTCCTGCGCCTCCGCCGAGCAGGTGGAGGAGCAGTGGATGGAGCTCGTCGGGTGCTGATCGGCCTGGGGCACGATCTGCAGGCGCTCCACGAGCTGAAGGAGGTGGAGCACCTGTGGGAGCCGGGCGTGTTCTTCACGGAGCAGGAGACGGCTCGCTTCCGCCAGAGCGTCACTCCGCTCGAGAGCCTCGCCGCGGGCTTCTCCTGCAAGGAGGCCCTGTTCAAGGCGCTGCCGGCCGTGGAGGGGTGGCACTGGACGGACGCCGAGGTGGTCCACGACGAGCGGCACGCGCCCCGCTTCCACTTCCACGGTCCGCTGCGCGAGCACCTGGCGCGGCGCGGCTGGCAGGCGCTGCTCTCCATCTCTCATAGCGGTGGTTTCGTCTCCACTGTCGTCGTCGTCTCCACGAGCTGACCCGTGCGCTTCGAAGACTCCTCCCTGACGCTGCGCGTGCGCCCCAATGATCTGGACAGCCTGGGCCACGTGAACAACGCGACGGCGCTCGAGTACCTGGAGACCGGCCGCTGGGCGTGGCTGGAGCACAATGGCCTGCGCCAGGGGGCCTCGATCATCGGCCTCACCCTGCGCGTCGAGGTGGACTACCGCAAGGAGATCGCGCCGCAGGAGGTGGTCGTGTGGACGCACCTCGAAGACCCGGGCCCGGAGGAGCTGAGCGACGCCGAGGCTGTCCACTACCGCGTGCGCTTCCACCAGAAGATCCTGGTGGACTCCGGGCGCCAGCTGGCGGTCGAGGCGCACGTCGAGGCCGGGTTCGTCCGCACGGCGGATCGCTCCCTGTGCACTGTGGAGGAGTTCCTGGAGGCGGCTCGTACTCCGAAATCCTGAGGAGGACCTGGCACCATGTCCGAAAGCCTCTTCGCCCGAATCTCCGCGGCCGATCCCACTCGCGGCGTGTACGTCTATGAGGACTTCGCCGATCCTCCCGTGGCCCTCGTGTATGGAGAGCTGCCAGCCCGGATCGCTGGCTGCGCGGAGCACTTCCGGCGCCAGGGGGTGAGGCCGGGGGACAAGCTCCTCTTCCCCTTCGAGTCCTCGGAGGCGGCCATCGTCTCCTTCCTCGGGTTGCTGGAGCTGGGCGCCCTGCCGTTCTCGGTGAAGCCCTACATCCTCAGCACGCCGAAGCAGGCCTACCGGGACTTCCTGTCGCGGATCTCCACGCGCCATGGCGTGTCCCTGCTGCTGGACATGCCGAGCCTGAAGGGGTTGGAGCTGCCGCTGCGGCGCGTAGCGCTTCCGCCCTCGGGGGGGCGGGCGGAGCCGGCGCGGTTGCGCGAGCCTGCACCGGAGGAGCTGGCCTTCGTCCAGTTCTCTTCGGGCTCCACGGCGTTTCCGAAGGGCGTGCCCATCACCTGGGGGAACCTGACCTCCAACCTGAAGATGATCACCCGCCACGGTGGCTTCAGCTCGAGCGATCAGGGGTGTAGCTGGCTGCCGCTGTACCACGACATGGGGCTGGTGGGCGGGCTGCTGGCCTGTGTCTACGGAGGCTGTGACATCCACATCTCCCAGCCCTCGACGTTCCTCCTGGACCCGGTGAGCTGGCTGGCGTTCATGTCGCGGCACCGCGGCACGCTGGCTGTCATCCCCAACTTCGCGATCGACTACACGCTGAAGTACCTGTCGGACGTGGAGGAGGAGGAGCTGGAGCGCCTGGAGCTGAGCACGCTGCGGGCCATCTATCTGGGCAGCGAGCCGATCAACATCCCCAACCTGGAGCGCTTCACGGCGCTGCTGAGGCCTCGGGGGCTGCGGCGCAGCGCGATCAAGCCCTGCTACGGCATGGCCGAGGCCGTGCTGATGGTCTCCTGCGCAGGCCCCGAGGGCGGCAGGGTCGTCACCGGTCCCAGCGGCCAGCCGGCCATCTCGCTCGGGCTGCCCCTGAGCGAGTTCGAGGTGAGGCTGCGCACCGAGGACGGGCGCGTGTGCGGCGAGCGCGAGCTGGGGGAGATCGAGCTGCGAGGGGGGAGCCTGGCGGACTCGTACTACGCGGACGAGCGCCCGCTGCGGGGTGCGGACGGCTTCTATGCCACGGGGGATCTGGGCTTCGTGGACGGCGGGGAGCTGTTCCTCACCGGCCGCGTCAACGATCGGATCAAGATCAACGGGCAGAGCTACTTCTCCAGTGACTTCGAGCAGGCCATCGAGCGGCTGCCCTTCATCCGCTCCGGGCGGTCGGTGGTGATCCAGACGCAGGGGAGGGTGGTGGTGCTGGCCGAGGTCCAATCCCTCACGGCGCTGGAGCAGCGCGCCCAGAGCCAGCAGCAGGTGTGCTCGGCGATCCTGGAGGCGGTGGGCGTCACGGTGGCGCAGCAGGACGTGCTGTTCATCCGCTACGGGCAGATCCAGAAGACCAGCAGCGGCAAGCTCCAGCGCCGCGCCGTGACCGAGGCCTTCGAGGAGGGACGGATCCGCGTCGCCACGCCGCTGGAGCTGCGCGCGGACCTGCTGCGCCTGCGCGCGGAGCGGCTCTTCTATGGCTCGCTGTTCGAGGCCCGCAGGCGCGGGAGCCGCTGGCTCGAGTCCGGGCGTGGGGTGCTCGGCTCGGTGCTGCACCGGTTCCGAGCGGGACGCGCGCGTGTTCCGTCGGGGAGCCCGCCGTCTCCGCCGGCCTGAGCTGTCGGGGGGATGCTCTGAGCTTTCGCGCTCACTTCCACTCCGCGAGCCCATGCGCCGCGTGACACGCGTCACCCACGAGGTCCAGGTAGAGCTGCGGCTGCTCCTGGTGGAGGGTTTCCAGCTCGCGCCAGGCGCCGACCTCGCCGAGCCTGCGGACGGTGGCCTCGAGGAGCTGGTGCGCCCGCGTCACCGCCTGCCGCTGCGGGGGCGTGGGGCTCCAGCCGCTCTCGCGCCGGTGCCGCCCGAGCGTCTCCAGGAAGTGGCCATAGAACTTGAGGGACTGGGAGAGCAGGGGGAGCCGGTACGTGCCGTGCGCCTCAGCGAGCGCGGCCTCGTACTGGCGGGCCTCCGAGCCCAGCCGGTACACGAGCACGTCCACCTGGGTGTCCAGCCGCTGGCCCCACGCCTTGCGTACGGCGGGGTGACGGGCCCAGCTCGCCACGGCCTGGAAGAAGTGCAGGCCCCCGCACGGGTGCGTGTAGATGCCCTGCTTCTGTTTGGGCACCTGGGGCAGCCCGGCCCTCATGCCTGCGGCCAGGTCCTCGTGTGCGCGCTCCAGGGTGGCGAGCGCCTCGTCCATCACCGCGTCGAAGCGCACCGTCTCTCCGGCAGCGCTGCGGAAGGTTGCTCCAGGGGCGAGGACATGACCCAGCGCGTCGAGCGTCCATGCCCCCTCGGGCAAGGAGGCCAGCTCTGGGCGGAAGTCGCGCTGCAGCTCCTCCACGAGCGCTCCCAGCGTCACCGGGCCCCCGGCTGCCTGGAACCTCCGGCTCGACGGAAGGCCCGCCAGCACCAGCGTCTTCACCTGCAGCGCCGGGTGCGGCTCCACGGGCGTGCCCTCCGCAGTGAAGGGCTCGAAGTACAGCCCACGGCCTCCAGGCGTCCCGTCCCGGCGCAGGAAGTCCGAGACGATGACCTCCGCCGCCAGCCGTCCGTCACGGGCCCGGAAGCCGCGCCCTTCCAGGACGATCCCGTGGGCCAGGGCCCAGGGGTTGCGGGGATCCGCACCGTGGGTGCGGCACACCGCGCGAAGCTGCTCGGCGGTGGAGGAAGGAGCCGGCGGGGCGGCGCTAGCGAGGCCGAGGAGCAGGAGGGAGGCGGACAGGAGCATGGGAGGGCCAGGGAGGATGCTTGTTCACGCGCGGAGCGCCTGCTATTGACTGGAGAATCAATCCCACCGAGGAGCCCGAATGATCAACCCATTCACCGAGGAGCATGAGGCCTTTCGCAAGACGGTGCGCGCCTGGGTCGAAAAGGAGCTGACGCCGCACGCGCTGGAGTGGGATCGGGCGGGCATCTTCCCGCGGGAGATCTTCAAGAAGGCGGGCGAGCTCGGCTTCCTGGGCATCAACCACGATCCGAAGTACGGCGGCAGTGGGCTGGACTACTGGTTCGTCACCGCGTTCTGCGAGGAGCTGTCGCGCAGCCAGAACGCGGGCGTGAACATGGCGCTGATGGTGCAGAGCCAGATGGCCACGCCCATCATCAACGAGATCGGCACGGACGAGCAGAAGCGCGAGTTCCTCGAGCCGGCGCTCAAGGGCGAGAAGATCGCGGCGCTGGGGGTGAGCGAGCCGGGGGCGGGCTCGGACGTGGCGAACATCAAGACGACGGCGCGCATCGATGGCGACGACTACGTCATCAACGGCTCGAAGATGTGGATCACCAACGGCACGCGGGCGGACTTCATCACGCTGGGGGTGCGCACGGGCGAGGCGGGCTATGGCGGCATCTCGCTGGTGACATTCCCCACGGACGTGAAGGGCTTCTCGGTGTCGAAGAAGCTGGACAAGGTGGGCAACCTGTCCTCGGACACGGCGATCCTCTACTTCGAGGACTGCCGGATTCCTCGGCGGTACGTGCTGGGCGAGGAGAACGCGGGCTTCTACAGCATCATGACGAACTTCCAGGGCGAGCGCCTGGTGGGGTCGATCGCGACGGTGGCGGGCATGGAGCGCATGCTGGAGGACGCGATCCGCTACGGCAGCGAGCGCGAGGCGTTCGGCAGGCCGCTGATCAAGTTCCAGGTGTGGCGGCACAAGTTCGTGGAGCACCTCACCTCCATCGAGGCCGCCAAGCGGCTGACGTACCACGCGGTGGCGCTCTACGACGCGAAGGAGAACCCGGTGAAGGAGATCTCCATGGCGAAGCTGTTCGCCGGAGACCTCGCGCAGAAGGTGGCCTACGACTGCCAGCAGTTCTACGGCGGCATGGGCTACATCGAGGAGACGCCGATCGCGCGGGCCTGGCGGGACGTGCGCCTCATCACCATCGGCGGCGGCACCTCGGAGATCATGAAGGAGATCATCTCCAAGCTGCACGGCTTCTGAGGCCTCACTTCTTGCGGAACAGGGACTCCGCGGCGGAGAGCAGCTGATCCTTGCTCTCCTTGGCGTGGAGGCCGCCCTCGCCAATCTGGAACAGCTCGCAGAAGTTGGCCGAGTCCTTGTCCGAGGGCACGTCCGCGAACGGCTCCTTGCACTCCTTGGCCACGGTGGGATCGAAGTGGCGGCAGTTGCGGCACGAGCGCAGCTCCTCACCGCAGTGCGGACACGTGTCGCGCCGCCCCACCTGGTTTCCGACGATGTCGAGCGGCTTCCCGCAGTGCGCGCAGCCGGTCATGGCTCCTCCGTGAGAGGGCGCCATCTTGCCAGTGCCCGGCGGGGAGCGGCGAGTGCTCAGCGGTGAGGCGTGGGCAGCAGCCGGGACGACGGCTCTGCCTTCGAGGAGGCAGGCACCGGGGCCATGAACAGCTCCGCGGGGGCCTCGACAGCCGCGTCATCCAGCTGCGAGTCCAGCCGCCGCAGCAGGTGCAGCATGTACGCGGCCAGGGCCGCGAGCACTCCCGCCATCACCCCGAGCATCTGCCCGCGCTGCCACAGGTGCGCCCGCTCCATCACCACGCGCCGCTCGGCGAACGTCTTGAGCTGCGCGTCGGCCACCGTGTTGTCCAGCCGGTCGGCGTAGTCGAGCGCCTGGGCGTTGCCGCGCTCCATCAGCCAGCGCGCCTGGGAGTGCAGGTCCGCCGCGCGCGTGTAGCAAAAGCCCGCGCTGCCTAGCGAGAGGAGGGCGACGCAGATGGCTGCCGTGACGTTACGGGTACCCATGGACCCTCCTTGCCGCCGCATGCGCGAGTTTCGTACACCCGCGATTGCCCGCCACTTTCCCAAGGACAGTTTGCAATGGTAGGGACGCCGATCGTCATGGGCAAGCCCTACCGGCCGAAAGACCATTATTTCCAGAAAGCCAAGCAAGAAGGGCTCAGGGCACGCTCGGCCTTCAAGGTGGACGAGATCCTCAAGCGCTTCCCTGTTGTAAGGAAAGGTGGGGCCGTTCTGGACCTGGGGGCGGCCCCGGGAGGCTTCCTGCAGATCCTGGCCGACACTGTGGGCCCCTCGGGGCGGGTGGTGGGGGTGGACATCGTGGCGATCCGGCCGTTCTCGCAGAAGCACGTGACGACGGCGGTGCTGGACGTGCTGGCGGAGGACTTCGACGCGAAGCTGCTCGAGCTCTACGACGGGCCGTGGGACGCGGTGATCTCGGACATGGCGCCGAAGACGAGCGGCATCAAGGCCACGGACGAGGCGCGGAGCCTGCGGCTGGCGGGCAAGGCGCTGGAGGTGGCGGTGGGGCGGGGGCGGCCGGGCTCGAGCTTCGTGGCCAAGCTGTTCATGGGCGGAGACTTCGAGGAGTTCCGCGGGCAGGTGCGGGCGCACTACGAGGACGTGAAGGTGGTGCGCCCGGAGGCCACGCGCGGCGCGAGCATGGAGGTGTATCTGGTGGGGCTGCGCCTGAAGGCCGCCGCGCCCTGAGGGCTGTCACCCCTTGTGCTGCGCGGGCGGTTGGGGCGCCGGGCCCAGCCACTCCGGGTGGTGGACGGTGCCGTCGAACTGGTCGCTTGTCTTGTACTTCTCGTAGGCGCCGGCCCGGGCGGCCACCAGGGTCTTGGCGAGCAGGGCGGCGACCTCCTTCTCGGAGGG
>Ga0255338_1000868_pt1 | contig 71995 bp, 54 predicted proteins | sample MeOH1_35cm_T4_19_FD_203715 | JGI IMG/M metagenome (GOLD analysis project Ga0255338, IMG submission 203715) | Sandy soil microbial communities from University of British Columbia, Vancouver, Canada - MeOH1_35cm_T4_195 | ecosystem: Engineered > Artificial ecosystem > Sand microcosm > Unclassified ... | reverse complement strand
GCCCGAACGCATTGGGGGCCTACTGCCCCCAGACCCCCTGTGGCTCCGGCTCGGCCCGCACCGACACGGTGCGGCCCTCACCGGAGCTCTAATCCTTCACGCGACAACTACGTTGACACTCACCGGAGGCGGCGCCGCGATCTTCGGGCCTTGGAGGGGGAAGCCTTGATCATGCAACTGGAGGCAGATGCGGCTGATGCGCTGCGATACTATGGAGGGGCTCTGGATATTCGCCGGTCCTCGCTGGGCCTGAGAGGCGAGCTGATGCAGGTCCAGAGAGTCCGCCTGGTGTATGAGGGAGCGCTCAAGCCTCAGGACGTCACCAGGATGCGCAATGCCGTTCTTCAGGTCCAAGGCAGGGTGAGAGGGGTAGAGGTGCTGTTTCAATGAAGCTGCGGACGCTTCACGACTTGAACATGGAGGACAGCCTCTCGCTCTTCTTCTGGGGGGAGGGCGAACTGGCAGTCCGCGATCGGGGGCTGGATCCGCTGCTTCAGGCGCTTGAGACGTGCGCGGCCGAGTGGATGCCGGACCTTGTTAACGGCAAGCGGCGCCGTAAGTACTCCCGGGCTGCGGTGGGGAAAGCGCTCGAGGAACGGCGCACCGAGTACAGCTCGATCATCGGGATCTATCGTGCAGGGTCGCCCGCTGTTGCCTTGACGCTCGACCTCGGGCTTGCGCCCCCCCGGCCACAGCTGCATGTCGACCTGAGCATTCAGCCGCTCTCCTTCTTCGGGGCAACGGAACCCGAGCGCTGCCGCAAGATCATGGACATGATCCGCGCGTGGGGGGCCCACTACCCGGCCACTTATGCCGTGGCCCACAGTGGCGCGGATCTCCAATTGGCGGGCTTTCCCAACTTTGGCCGGGACGACGAGACCACGAATAGGGATGGGCTCGACAAGATCTACGAAGTGTTCTGGGCCAACATCTTCGGCCCGCGGCTCGTGGCGTCCGTAGGCCAGGAGAGGATGCTCTCCACGCCAGCTCATCGGGTGGAGGCTCTTCCCAGCGGCGCTGTCCTTCTGGTGACCTGGCCCACTGCCGCGGACTTCGCCAGCGAGGAAGCGCGGAAGGCTCAGGCGCGGGCGCTCGTTCACCTCCGGCCAGATCTCGACTTCGACACCGTCCTGCGCACCTTGCGCGAGCGCAGCGCCACGCTTGTGCCCATGGAGCCCCACTTTCACCGGGACGTTGCGCCGCTGCTGTCACGCGTGGTCGATGACTTCGCCATCAGCGAGCGTCAGCGGAAGATCGCGGAGCTGAACGCTTACCAGCCACCCGAGCCAGACGAGTGGTTGCCTGCGGACGCCATCCTCCCTGTGGACGTAGCGGACCCGAAGGCCGCCTGTGAGCACTACTCATTACAGGCCGAGTATCTCGTGGCGTTGATGCACTCGCAGGTGCCGTCCATCTTCGAGGAGACGCCTGAGTCGCTCACGGATGTCGACTACCGCTTTTGGGCCGACAACTTCCCCGAGACCTTCGAGCGGCAGAACATCGACGCGCGAGCGGTGCCCGCCGTGGGCGGGTACTTGGGCGAGGTGCTGGTACGGCAGCTGGGAGGGCGGTGGGTCCCGCGCAAGAAGCTCGAGGAAGCACAGGTTGTCGTGGGCCAGCGAGCCTGGCTTCCTTTCGTCCGGGCGCACCGCTACATGCGCTCCCGTCAGTCACTGCTGGACTACTCCCTCACCCAGCTCTACCGCGCGGCCGAGCGCCACCGGCGCTGACCTCGAAGCGCTCTGCCTCAGGGCAGCGTCAGCTCATAAGACGAGCGCTTCAGCCCGGGGGCTCCCGCGGGCCAGACGGTCCAACCTTCCCAGGCGCCGCCCTGCTTGCGTCTGCTCCGCGTGTGAACCTGGACACGCTGGAGGTCCCGCTGCACCTCCAGCAGGTTGTAGAGGCGTGGCACGGACTCGGGCCGCTCATGCGTGGGAGCGCCAAAACTGCCGCCGCCGATCACGTGGATGGACCGCTTCGGTTCGAGGTAGTTGAGGAGGTCGGCCCGCTCCTCATGGACATGACCGTGGAGGCAGAGCCGGACCTCCGCCCGCCGGAGCTGGCCCATGAAGGCGTCCGCCTGGATCTTCTCGTTGCCCGTGATGGGGTGGTGCCACACGGCGAGCCGCAGGATCCTGGCATCCTTCGCGAGCTTCCCATCCGCCCGGGCCCCGGCGAGCTGGTGGTCCGCGGTGGCGAGTCCCCGGGCCAGCGCCTTCTCGGAGATGCTGGAGCGCTCCCGGAAGTGCTCGTCGATCTCCCAGGCCGAGTTCATGGCCAGGAACTGGAGCCCGTCATCACCGAAGAGGAACGGGATGCACTGCTCTTCGGGCGCGAGCGGGTAGGGCTTCTGGGTGAGCCGGTGATAGAAATGCTCGGAGAAGTTCTTGAAGCGCTCGGGATACTTCGCCTCGTCCCGGACGAGGTAGCCAGGTCCCGCTTCCAGGAAGGTGTTGGGCGCGAGCTTGCTGGCGTTCACCTCGCGCTTGTTCATCCACCGGTAGATCTCTGTCTTCCAGTCCAGATCGTGGTTGCCCGGGACGATGATGCAGCGCTGGGCCGTCAGCCCGAACTCCTCGATCAGCCCCGAGACGAACGTGTAGGCCTTCTCGAACTCCTCGGGCGAGGCCCTGTTCGTGATGTCTCCGGAGAGGACCAGGTAATCCAGGCGCTCGACTCCGAGCCAGTCGTTCTTGTCGCGCAGATCCGCCACGAGGGGCTGGAGCAGGCGCGAGCCATGAGGCCCCAGGTGGAGATCGGACAGGTGAAGCCAGCCAAACCGCGCCAAGGTATCCCCCGGAAGATGAGTCTACAGGTACCCGGCGGCGCGCAGGTTCTTCTCGATGCGCGCGTGCACGTCGCCCGGCTCCAGTTTGAGCTCCGTGCCGGTGATGCGCTCGTAGGCCGTGAGGTACTTCTCCGCCAGGTCCACCCGCACGTCATCCGGGATCGGCGGCGGCGTGCCGTGGCCCTGGAAGTTCCGCTCGCGGATCAGCCACTGGCGGATGTTCTCCTTGTCCAGCATCCGCTGGTCCTCGCCCTTCCCGAACCGTGCCTCGTACTCGTCCGCCACCCAGTACCGGCTCGAGTCCGGCGTGTGGATCTCGTCGATGACGTACAGGTCATCGCCCACCTTGCCGAACTCGTACTTCGTATCCACCAGGATCAACCCGCGCGTCCGCGCCCACTTCTGCCCCTCGGCGAACAGCGCCAGGGCCGCCTCCGTGAGCCGCGCCCAGTCCCTCGGGCTCGCCAGCCCGCGCCCCAGGATCTCCGCCTCGGAGATGGGCTCGTCGTGCTTGCCGTACTGCGCCTTCGTCGATGGGGTGATGATGGGCTCCGGGAACGCCTCGTCCTTGCGCAGCCCGGCGGGGAACGGCAGCCCGTAGGCCGTGTGCGTGCCCTTCTGGTAGTCGCGCCACAGGCTCCCCGTCAGATAGCCGCGCACCACCATCTCGATTGCGAACGGCTCACATGCCCGCGCCACCATGACGTTGGGATCCGGCACGTCCAGCACGTGGTTGGGCACCACGTGCCTGGTGCGCTCGAACCAGAACGTCGCCAGCCGGTTGAGCACCTCTCCCTTGAAGGGGATCGTCGTCAGCACGTGATCGAACGCGGAGAGCCGATCCGAGGTGACCAGGATCAGCCGGTCCTTCTGCCGGTACGTGTCGCGGACCTTGCCCTGATAGTGCGTGCCCAGCGTCGGCAGGTTCACCTGCCGGAGGGTGTGCGGGAGCTGCGCGTGGAGAGCGGACGTGTTCACGAGGCGCCTCGAACTCCGCGGAGGTGCGGAGCGGCGCGGACTCTACTGGACGTTCGCCGAGGTGGAAGCGGGACCTGAGGCCGCTGCCAGATACAGGAAAGCCGGGTTGATGCGCAGGATGCCGTCCACGTATGCCACCGCGTACGGCGCACCGGACACCCGGTCCACCTGCACCGGCCCCGGCTGCTGGATTCCCCAGTGCGTCAGCAGCGTCCGGGCCACCAGCTCGGAGGCCTCGCGCTCGGAGAGCCCCTGCAGGCTGTCCCGGCGCTCCTCGGGCCAGTGTTCACCCGTGCGCCCATCGAACGTGAGCTGCAGCACACCCCCTGCATCCGGGGCCTGCAGCAGATCCATCCGGGCATCGAAGCCGGGGGCCGCCACCAGCTCGCCGCGGTGGCTGATGGGGAACAGCACCAGCGCCTGCGCCGCCTGGCCCTCCTCCTGCTCGGACAGCCGCGCCAGCTCGCGGAACAGCTCCTGCCGCGTGGAGGCCGGCTCGAACTCGAGCGCCTCCGGAGCGCTGGTGAGCGCCTGCCGCGCGGTCAGCGACGAACGCGCGGGAGCGCCCGTCCCGCCACAGGCGGTCAGGACGACGATAGAGAGCAGCAGGCCAGGAACCCAGCGACGCATCAGGCGGAATATACCGATCACGGCCCGGGGCAGCCAGATAAACTCGGAGGCATGGGCCTGGCGGACCAGCTCACGGTCGTCCTTCACCAGACGCGTTCACCGGACAACCTCGGCGCGGTGGCCCGCGTCATGGCCAACTTCGGCTTCTCACGTCTCATCTTGTCCGACCCCGCCACCTATGCCTTCCGAGGCGCGGAGCGGCTCGCCGTCAAAGGGGAGACAGTGCTGGATCGCATGGCCGTGGCACGCGATCTGCCCGAGGCCCTCACCGACTGCGTGTATGCGGTTGGCACCACTTCTCGCACCCAGCTCAAGGGGCGCATCGCTCTTACCCCGGAGGAGGCGGTGGGACGGCTGGCGCAGGAGAGCGCGCGGGGCCGGGTGGCGCTGGTGCTCGGAGGAGAGCAGCGGGGCCTGTCGGACGAGGAGCTGGCCCACTGTGCCGAGGTGCTCGTCATCCCCACGAGTGAGGTGCAGCCCTCGATGAACCTGGCCCAGGCGGCTGGGGTGCTCCTCTACCTGTGTGGCCGCGAGGGGGCTCAGAGCCCGCCGCCGCCGGCTGCCGAGCCGGGCGCGCGCATAGGGACGCTGAACGCGCTGAGCCAGCGGATGCGGGAGGTGATGCTGACGGCGCAGTTCCTCAACCCGCAGGCGCCGGAGCACGTGCTGCACGAGCTGGAGCTGACGTTGCTGCGCGCGCGGCTCACCCAGCGCGAGGCGGAGCTGTGGCTCACGGCCTTCAAGCACCTGGAGCGCGCGGTGAAGCGGGGCGCCTCCACTCCTTGAGAGGAGGAGGCGCCCGGTGAGGCGAGGCGGGGACGGCTCTAGGCCGCCGCTGCAGCGCCTTCCTTCTTGTAGGTCTCGGCGTAGTGCTTCTCGCACAGGCCGCCCTTGGACACCTTGGCGCGGCAGTCCGCCTTGGAGCAGGTGCGGTAGCGGGAGTGGGGCAGCTCGCCCTGGCGCCACTTCTTGAAGTGGAAGAAGCAGTAGCTCTTGGCACGGTAGGGGCGCTTGCAGCCCGCGACGGAGCATGCCTTCTTGCCGCCGCCCTTGGCCACACGCGGCCACTTCTTCAGCGAGTTGGTCTTCTTGGCTACCTCGGCCATGGGGTTCCTCTCTTGGGTGCGAAATGATCCCGAGCGCCACGCGGGGTGGCCCGCCCGGAAACGAAAAAGGCGCACTGTCTAGCGCCCGCGCGAGGGGAACGCAAGCTGAGCGGCGAGCGAGGAGGCAGTCCCCGGCCCTCGCCCGTCAGGGGGACGGGACGGCGTCGGGCCCTAGAAGGGGCTCGGCAGGCAGCACCGGCCCTGCTGGCGCCTCCTCCACATCCTCCTCCGTGAGCACTGGCTGGAGGCGCGAGCTGGTGGGCTTGCGAGGGGGCGGGCGCCTGGCGGCCACCACAGGGGCAGGCTGCTCCGGGGGAGGCGGCTCCTCCAGCGTCACCCGGACCCGCAGCGGCTGCTGTCCACGGCGCACCTGGAGCACCACGCTCTTGCCCACACCCCGCGCGGCCAGCTGCCAGCTCAGCTTGTACGCCCGCTCCACGCGCTGGGCGTCCATGCTCACGATGACGTCCCCAGGGCGCAGGCCCGCGCGCCCCGCCGGTCCGCCCTCGGCCACCGCCCAGACCACCACGCCGCGCCCTCGCGGAGAGAGCCCGAGCTCCGAGGCCACGTCCGGCGAGAGATCCTTCACGTCGAAGCCCAACCACCCCCGGCGCACCTCTCCGTAGGTCTTCAGCTGGGGGAGGATCGCTTTGGCGATGTCGATGGGCACGGCGAACCCGATGCCCTGGCCCGCCACGTTCACCGCGTTGGCGATGGCCACCACGTCCCCGTGCAGATCCAGCACCGGCCCGCCGGAGTTGCCCGGGTTGATGGACGCGTCCATCTGGAGGTAGTCGTAGTCGCCCTCGCGCCCGTTGGGCGTCACGTCCGTGCGGCCCTTGTAGCTGACGACGCCCACCGTGACGGAGTGCTCCAGCCCGAAGGGGCTGCCGATCACGACGATCCAGTCCGCCACGTCCACGTGGGAGGACGACGAGAGCTTCAGCGCGGGCAGCCGCCGGCCCGCCTCGATCTTCAGCAGCGCACAGTCGGTGCGAAGATCCTGGCCCACCACCCGGGCCTCGAACGTCTCGGGGTAGCCGCGCGGAGAGTCCACGGAGATGCTCACCTTCCCGGCGCCCTCCACCACATGGGCGCTGGTCAGGATGTAGCCGTCCGGGTGGATGATGAAGCCGGAGCCGATGCCCTTCTGCGGCTCCTCACCGCTGGGCAGGGGCTCGGTGCTCTCCGGCTGGGTGGTGATGGAGACGACCGAGAGCATCGCCGCGCGCGCCACCTTGCTGAGGGTGGAGCGCTGCTCGTGGACCTCGTGGCTGCGAGCCTCGAGCCACACGCGCCCGCTGCCTTCTCCGGCTGCGTGTCCCACCCCCGCCGCCATCAGCGCGCACACCGCTGCCAGCAGCCGCACGCCCCCGCCCTGCGTCCTCGCCATGGACCGCCTCCACACACCCCTCCACCTCGTCCCGAACCTAAGGAGGGGGGAGTGGAACCGGAAGCGGGGCGCGATCAGCCCCGGGCGCTCCCTTACTTCTTCTGGGCAATGATGCGGTTCACTGCCTCACGGTCCTCGGCGGTGATGCGCTCGCGCGGGGCGCTCTCCGTCTTCTTGCCGACGGCGTCCTTGGCCTCGTCCAGCGCGTCCTCCAGCCCGTCCTTCACCCGGTCCATCCCATCCTTCATCCGGTCCATGTGCGAGGGGCGCACGCTGCGCTTCCACGCTCGCTCCATGTGATCCAGCGGCGTGCGGCCATCGATCTGTCCCGTCGCCAGGAAGATGCCCAGCCCCACTGCGCACGCCGTCCACACCAGGAACTTCAGCAGACCCATGTGTTTCAACCTCCTACTCCCTCGTACACCGAAACGGAGGAGGCGGCCAGTTTCCAACGAGCGCTGGAATGGTCGCTGACAGGGGGGCAGGGCGCCTCTAATGTGCGCGGCCTTGCAGCCCGAAGAACTCTTCCAGGCCGCCCAGGCGCGGGCGGCGCAGATCGACGTGCGGCGCCAGGGAATGGCGGCGGCGTTGGAGCGCCTGAGGACGGACGCCTCGGCGCTGTTCGCGCGCATCCCGGAGCCGCCGTTGTACCGGCGTGCGGAGGATCCCGCGCGCAAGGCGGCCGAGGCGCTGCTGCCTGAGGCGGAGAAGGTGCTGGCGGAGGCGTTCGCGGTGACGTCCGAGCCCGAGGCCTCGGCCCAGGCCCATGGCATCCGGGCGGCGGTGCAGGCGCACGCGGAGGCGCTCTGCCACACGGCGGGGGGGCGGCTGGCGCAGGCGGAGACGGCGTGGCGCAAGGCGCTGGAGCTGGAGCGGGCGGCCCACCCGACGCGCAGCCTGATGACGGCGCCGCCGGCGCCTCCGCCCGTGTTCAACAAGGCCACGGGCCAGTCCCGGTACGATCCGCGCGAGGCGCCGCACGCGAAGGTGAAGCTGGTGTGCCCCAACACGGGGTGCAAGCGCATTGGCGACTACGACTTCACGCCGAGCCATGCGTACCACCGCTACGTGTGCCCGGCGTGCAACACGCCCTTCCTGGCGTACTTCGGCGAGCTGCGCATGCTGGAGGTGGAGTCGCTGAGCAGCTCCAACCGCTACCACTTCACGGTGGACGAGCTGGGGGGCGGCAGCAGCGCGCGCATCGACTTCGAGGAGGCCAGCGGCGCCGAGTTCCCCGCGGCGCGCAAGGATCTGCTGGCCTTCCTCTATACGGAGGCGCGCGAGCTGAAGGTGGTGGTGAACGCCACCAACGGGAAGCTGATGTGGATCAGCCCGGCGGCCTCGTGCTTCCTGGCGACGGCGGCCTTTGGCGAGGGGGCCTCGGAGCTGGTGGCCTTCCGGGCGTTCCGGGACGACGTGCTGCGCCGCCATGGGCTCGGCCGGGCGTTCATTCGTGGCTACTATCGGCATGGACCGGGGCTGGCGGCCTGGGTGGTGCGCCACCCGAGCGTGCGGACGGGAGTGCGAGGGGTGTTGACGCTGGTGCACCGAGGCTTGAAGAGGAGTGGACACGCGTGACGCAGCCGGTGACGACCCCTCCACCTGAAGGAGCTCCGCCTCCGCCCCCACCACCTGCCCAGCCGAAGGGGGAGAGGGCGTCGAAGGCGCTGCTGGTGCTGACGGCGGTGTTCGGGCTTGCGGGGCTGGTGTACCTCGGGGTGATGGAGGCACAGCGGAGCAAGCTGGTGCCGGACGGAGCGGCTCCGCCCTCGTTCGTGATGGAGCGCTACGGCGGAGGCAAGCTGGCCCTGAGCGAGCTGCGCGGCAAGGTGGTGATGCTCGACTTCTGGGCCACGTGGTGCCCGCCGTGCCAGGAGGAGATGCCCTCGCTGGTGAAGCTGGCCAAGGAGTTCGAGGGCCAGGGGCTGGTGTTCGTCGCGGCGAGCCGGGATGACGACGACGTGAAGGAAGAGCTGGTGATGCAGTTCGTCGGGCGCAACCTGCCGGAGCTGGCGCCCTACGTGGTGTACGCCAACGATGAGGTGGCGATGGCCTTCCGGGTGGAGGCGCTGCCCACGCTCTACTTCCTGAACCGTGAGGGCAAGGTCATCGACGCCGTGCGCGGGATGATGTCCGAGCCCGCCATCCGCCGGCGCATCGAGAACGCGCTGAAGCAGTGAGCTGAGCCCTGGGCCTCCCGCACCGGGGGCACAGCCGGTGCGGGTGAAGCCCCAGGCGCGGGCGCGGCGCCCTTACTTCTTCGTGTCCGGTGCCGTGCCGCCAGTGGGCCCCGGCGCCGTGGGGCCCGGGGTCGTGGGGCCGGGCACCTCGCGCGGAGGCGTCTCCACCTCGGACTTCACGAGGCGGAACTCGACGCGGCGGTTCTTCGCGCGGCCGAGCGGCGTCTTGTTGGAGGTGATGGGCCGGTCGAAGCCGAAGCCTTGCGAGCGCAGGCGCTTGCGGTCGATGCCCTTGCCGACCAGGTACTCCAACACGGCCCTGGCGCGGCGGTCGGACAGATTCAGGTTGAGGGCGCGCGCGCCGACGTTGTCGGTGTGGCCCTCGATGAGGACGGGACCGAGCCCGGGGTTGCGCGCGAGCACCGAGGCCACCTCGTCGAGCAGCTTGAACGACTGCTTGCGGATCTTCGCCTGGCCGGTCTCGAAGAGGATGTTGCCCTTGATGCGGATGCGGTCGGACTCGACGAGCACGAAGGGCGGCGCCTCGTAGGGGCAGCCGTTGTTCTCCGGCGGGCCGAACATGTCCGGGCACTCGTCCTCGTTGTCGGGCACCTCGTCGCCGTCGGTGTCCGGGCAGCCGTCGTACTCCTGGGGCCCAGGGTTCTTGGGGCACGCGTCCAGGTGGTCGGGGATGCCATCACCATCGGTATCGGTGTCAGCAGGGCAGCCCTTGAGCTCCTTGGGACCGGCCTTGTCGGGGCAGTTGTCCTCGCCGTCCGCGACGCCGTCGCCGTCGTTGTCCGCATCGAGGCAGCCATCGTCATCCTCGAAGCCGTCGATATCCTCTTTCTCGGTGGGGCACTTGTCGCGCGCGTCGGGGACGCCATCGCCGTCCGAGTCGACGAAGGTCTCCTCGTAGCGGAGGGCGAGCATGACGCGGAAGGCCTCGCGTCCGTAGCCGCCGTGCAGGCCGATGCCGCGGCCCACGTTCAGCTCCAGACCCCACGGGCCATGAATGCGCGTGCGCGCGCCCACCAGCACCTCCCACGGCGACTTGAGGGAGTCGGCCTGGCTGAAGTTGAAGGGAGCGGAGGCGGGCGTGGACAGGTGCATCTCCGCCAGCGCCTTGACGTCGCTGAGGCGCCCCAGGTCCGGCAGCTCCACCACCGCGCCGGCGCCGAGCGTGAACTCATCGTCCACGTAGAGGTTGAGGTACTGGGCGTGGCGGCGGAAGCGCCACCCCACGTTGCCCAGCAGGCGCAGCGGGCCGAAGGAGCGCTCCACCGCGAGGCGCGGGGCCACGAGCACCCGGCGCTCGCCCAGGAAGCTGTAGCCATCGCCGGTGGGCAGCCGCACCTCACCCACCAGGCCCAGCCCCACGGGGAACTGTGAAGGATTCAACAGTGTCACACGTGGCAGCAGGCGCAGATCCCCCAGCCCGAGGCGGTTCACACCGGCGGCACCTGGGAAGTCCGGGGCGGCCAGGGCGTCGCGCAGCAGCTGGAAGTGATCGCCCTGGAGCACGGTGAAGGGCAGATCCACGGCCAGCTCCACCCGCGGGTGCAGCTGGTAGGCGAACAGGGCGTGCGCATCGAGCCGGTAGGGGAGCAGATCTCCCAGCCGCTCCTCGCCGAGCTTGAGCGAGAGGAGGCTCAGGTTGAGATCCAGCAGCAGGGAGGCGCGGACGCTGCCCACGGGCGCCGCCCGGGCTCCCTCGAGCGCAATGCCGCTGTCCTGCGCCGCGGTGGCCTTCACGGGGACCGCGTCGAAGCTCCGGCTGAACGGATCGTGATCAGCCCTCGCTGTCGCCCCCACGGCCAGGACGCACACGAGCACAAGCCGGAGTACGGCGCGGGGCAGGAGATTCAAGAGGTAGGGCTGGTGGCTCAGACCTCGCATGGCGCCGCTTATAGCGCCCGTGTCAGGGGAACCCAAAAAAATACGCTGAAACGCAACTTTTCCAGGGTTTTTATGAGAAAACAGATAAGCCCGTTGGTCTACCAAGGAGCGGTAATGCGTAAATTTCCCCTTCTCCTGTCAACCCTCGCCCTGTCGGTCGCCGGCTGTGATGGCGCCGTCGAGGACAGCGCTCCTCTGGCCACACGCGAGGCCGCCATCAAGGAGTCCGTCGCGACGAAGTTCCGCCTGAGCGCCGATCCGGTGCAGGGCGAGTACATCGTCGTCCTCAAGCCCGAGGAGGGCCTCAGCTCCCAGTCGGCGGACGCGCTGGCGAGGGCCTATCGGGGCAAGTCCGGGCGGGTGTTCCGCCACGCGCTGAAGGGCTTCGTGGCGTACCTGGGCGAGGAGGATGCGCGAGCGCTCGCCGCGGATCCGCGCGTCAAGTACGTGGAGGAGAACGGCCGGATGCAGGCCGTGGGCGTGCAGACGGGAGCCACGTGGGGCCTGGATCGCCTGGATCAGGTGGACCTGCCGCTGGATCAGACGTACGCGTACAACACGGCGGGCGGGGGCGTGCATGCGTACGTCATCGACACCGGCATCCACATCACCCACTCCGAGTTCTCCGGTCGCGCCACGCATGACTTCTCGTCCATCACGGACGGCAACGGCGCCAACGACTGCAACGGCCACGGCACGCACGTGGCGGGCACCATCGGCGGCACCACCTGGGGCGTGGCCAGGGCGGTGACGCTGCACGCGGTGCGCGTGCTGGACTGCGGTGGCTCGGGCACCTACGAGGGCGTGATCGCCGGCGTGGACTGGGTGACGGCCAACCACCAGTCTCCGGCCGTGGCGAACATGAGCCTGGGCGGCGGCGCCTCGCAGGCGGTGGATGACGCGGTGACGGCGTCTATCGCCTCGGGCGTGGTGTATGCGATCGCCGCGGGCAACGACAGCGGGGATGCCTGCACCAAGTCTCCGGCCCGGACGCCCAACGCCATCACCGTGGGCGCTACGGAGAGCAACGACGCGCGCGCCTCGTACTCCAACTACGGCACGTGCATCGACATCTTCGGGCCGGGCACGAACATCACCTCCTCATGGTACTCGAGCGACACCGCCACCAACACCATCAGCGGCACCTCGATGGCCACCCCGCACGTGGCGGGCGCGGCGGCGCTCTACCTGAGCACCAACCCCACCGCCACTCCGGAGCAGGTGACGAGCGTGCTCACCAACCTGGCCAACGTGGGCAAGGTCACCAACCCCGGAGCCGGATCGCCCAACCTGCTGCTGTACACGGCCTCTCTCGGCAACGGCTCGGGTGACAACACGGCGCCCACCGCCGCGCTCACCTCGCCGGCCACGGGTGACACCGTCGTCGGCACCGTCACCCTGGCGGCGGACGCCAGCGACGACGTGGGTGTGACGCGCGTGTCCTTCTTCGTGAACGGCGCCTTCCTGGCCACGGACACCACCGCGCCGTACTCCGTCGCCTGGGACAGCTCGCAGGGTGGCAACGGCGCCAGCTCCATCGTGGCCAAGGCGTATGACGCCGGCGGCAACGTGGGCTCCAGCGCCTCGGTCTCGGTGAACGTGAACAACCCGGGCGTGGCCAGCTACGACGCCGCGCTCAAGGCGCCGCGCTGCACCGAGCCGGGCGCCTACTGCGACACCGGTACCCTGGTGAAGGGCCGTGGCACCGTGGGCCCGGAGCAGAACGCCCCCAACACGATCAACGGCTCGTGCGCGGACGGCAGCAGCGGCTCCTACCAGGGTGACGAGTCCCTGGAGCGCATCCGCCTCTCCACGGTGGACGGCTCGCCGCTGGCGGCGGGTAAGGCCGTGCGTGTTGACGTGACGGTGTGGGCCTGGTCCACGGGCAGCTCGGACTCGCTGGACCTGTACTACACGGGGAACGCGAACAACCCCTCGTGGACGTTCCTGGCGACCCTGAAGCCCGCGGCGGGCGGCTCTCAGGTGCTGACCACCACGTACACGCTGCCGGCGGGCAACCTCCAGGCGGTGCGCGGCAACTTCCGGTACGGCGGGGCGGTCGGCAGCTGCTCGACGGGCAGCTACGATGATCGCGACGACCTGGTGTTCCCGGTGGACAGCAACGGCCAGCTGCCTCCCACGGCCTCGTTCTCCTCTTCGTGCAGCGAGCTGAGCTGCTCCTTCACGGACTCCAGCACGGACTCGGACGGCACCCTCGCCTCGTGGAGCTGGAGCTTCGGTGACGGCACCTCCTCCTCCACGCAGAGCCCGAGCCACACCTATGCGGCCTCCGGTACCTTCACCGTGGCGCTGACGGTGACGGACAGCCAGGGCCTGAGCAGCACGAGCACGCAGACGGTGACGGTGACGGCGCCGGTATCCATCTCGCTCTCGGCCACGAAGCGGACGCAGGGCAAGAAGCGGTACGTGGACCTCGCCTGGTCCGGGGCCAGCGGCACCAACGTGGACGTGTTCCGCAACGGGGCGACGATCGTCACCACGGCCAACGATGGCGCCTACACCGACTCGGTGAGCGCGGCGGGCAGCTACACGTACAAGGTCTGCAACTCCGGGACGGCCACGTGCTCGCCCGACGTGACCGTGACGTTCTAGTCCTGAAGCTGTGAAGCCTGGAGGCCCCGGGTCGGCTCACGCCGGCGCCGGGGCCTTTGTTTTGGGGCACTCCCGCTACTTCTCCATGAAGGAGCTGGCGGAGATGACCTCGATGGCCTCGGGCTTCAAGGGGAGCGGCTGCTGGATGATGGCCTTGTCCACCTCGAGCAGGTCCGGCGGCTTGGCGGACGCGTAGGAGAGGGGCGTGGCCCTCGGGGCCTTGAGCATGTTGACGAGCGCCGGGGCGTCCTGGGTGACGAAGGCGAAGCTGAGCGCGTCCGGGCGCAGGCGGCGGCGCACGGCCTCGTGGACGGACTCGGGCGTCATGTCCCCGAGCGCCTTGCGGTACTGCTCGAGGAGGTTGGGCGTGCCGTAGAGGAGCGAGTCGATGGCGTAGCCCAGGCGCCGCTGGTCCGTCTGCTCCCAGAGCCGCGTGTAGTTCATGAGGAAGCCGCGGATGAGCTCGAACTGGTCGCGAGGGATGCCCTGCTGCACGAGCCGATCGAGGTAGTAGACGGCGCCGTGGGTGGCGAAGGAGGCGTTGGCGGGGACCACCGGGCGGATCCACAGGCTGAGGTCCTGCTGGGTCCGGGCGATGTTGGTGCGGGCGTAGGTGGTGCCGGGCTGCTCGCTGAAGTGCTCGGCATAGGCGTAGTCGCCGTAGTTGAGGCCGCGGCGCTCGCGCAGCTCATTGAAGAGCACGCCGTGGAACTGGCGGTGCTCACCCAGGTACGAGAGCGCGAAGGCCACCGGGAAGAAGTCCGGATCTCCGCGGCGCAGCGCCGTCACATAGCCCATGGAGATGGCGGTGGAGAGCGTGGGCTTCTGGATGACGACGGCGCGGCCGGGCTGGACGGGCACGGGAGGCAGCTCCACGCGCGGGGCGCCCGTGGCAGGCAGGGCGGACAGGCGCGAGGTGACGGACTGCTTCAGCGCGTCGTCCACGGGCCCGGCCAGGCCGATGACGAGCCGGTCCTGGGTGAAGACGCGGCGGGCGTGGGCCTTCACCTCGTCGAGCGTGAGGCCCTGGAGCCCCTGCACGGTGCCCCCGACGAAGTGCTCGTAGGGGTGGCCGCGGAACAGGAGCGCGTCGAGCGCGACCTGGCCCAGCTGCTCATCGTTCTCGCTGCGCAGCCGGTTGCGGACGGTGTTGAGGGCGTCGGTGCGCAGGCGCTCGAACTCGCTCGGATCGTAGCGGGGCTCGAGCAGCACGTCGGTGAAGATCTCGAGGAAGCGCGGCAGGAAGTCCTTGTGGACGCGGCCGGAGAAGGTGGTGAACTCCTTGTCCGGGAACACCTCCAGCGTGGCGGCCATGGGGAAGAGGGCCTCGAGGAGCTGGGAGGAGCTGAGCTTCCGCGTGCCCCCCTCCGCGAGCAGGTTGGCGGTGAGCGCGGTGAGGCCCTCCTTGCCGTCCGGGTCATCCACCGAGCCGGCGCGGAACACGAGCCGGAAGCTGACGATGGGGTTCTCGGGGCTGGCCATGGTGACGAGCTGCATGGGCGCGGGCTGCTTCAGGGGCACCGCCGGGACGGGCGTGAGCGGCGCGGCGGGCGCTGGAGCCTGGGCCGTGGCGGGCGAAGGCGCCTGGGCGGGAGCAGACTCGGGCTTGGGCTGGGGCGAGCTGGCGCAGGCGCCGAGCCACAGCGCGGAGGCGAGGGCGAGGGTGGTTCGGGTGAGGGCGTTCATCACGGCTTCCCTCCGGCGGCGGGGGTGAGGGTGAGGACGGTGAGGTTGGAGTCAGTGAGGTAGCGCCTGGCGAAGGAGACGAGCTGCTCCGGCTGCACCCTGGCGACGTTCTGGAGGTGGCGGGCGAGCGCATCCGGCGTGCCGAAGACGCCGGCGTACCAGGCGAGCTGCACGCCCACGTCGTCGGGCGCCTCCAGCTCCATGAGGAGGCCGTAGCGGATGTTGCTCTGGATGGCCTTCACGCGGGCCGCGTCCACCTTGCCGGAGGCCAGCTCGCGCACGGCGCGGGTGAAGGCCGCGTCCACGGCGGCGCGGTGCTGCACGTCCTTGAGGGTGGCGTTGAGGACGAAGAGGGACGGGTCGCGGTGGGGGTAGCTGTCGGAGTTGATGGACTCGGCGAGCTGCTTCTCGAGCACGAGCTCCTTGTAGAGCGGGCTGGTGGTACCGACGAGGTAGGCGGCGAGCACGGACTGGATGGCGGCGCTGGGGGTGGTGAGCGAGGCCGCGGGGCTGTGCCAGGCGAGCACGTGGCGGGGCAGGGTGCTCGACGGCCAGTCGATGTGGGCGGTGCGCTTCTCCTTCTGGGGCGGCTCCGTGGGGATGGAGACCTGGGTGGGCTTGCGGTCCCAGGGGCCGTACTGCTCGCGGATCTGCTGCATGACGGCCGCGTCGTCGAAGTCACCGACGATGAAGAGGAGGGTGTTGTCCGGGGTGTACCAGCGCTCGAAGAAGGTGCGGCTGTACGTGTAGGCCTCGGGCATGGCCTTGATGTCCTCGTAGAAGCCGAGCGTGGTGTGCCGGTAGGGGTGCTCCTTGAAGGCGGTGCCCAGGAGCTGCTCCTCCATCTTCAGCTCGGGGCGCGACTCGTTCTTGTGGTACTCGCCGAGCACCGCGAGCGCCTCCGTGCGGAACGAGGGCTCCGCGTACTCGAGGTTGCGGAAGCGATCGGCCTCCAGCTCGATGAGTGCGTCGAGCCCGGCGGAGGGGCCATACGAGTGGTAGACGGTGAAGTCGTCGGTGGTGAAGGCGTTGTCGTCGAAGCCATAGCTGGCGACGATGCGGTCGCGCTCACTCTCGGGGTGCTTCTTCGTGCCCTTGAACATCATGTGCTCGAAGAAGTGGGCGAAGCCCGTCTTGCCGGGCTCCACCTCGTTGCGCGAGCCGACGCGCACCACGGTGTAGTACGCAACGAGGCCGGGCGACTGGAACGGCACGCGCACGACGGTGAGGCCGTTGGGCAGCCGATCGACTTTGAGGGGGTAGGGGAAGGTCTCGGTGCTTGGCTGGGCGGTGGCCGGCAGGGCCGGGGCCAGCAGGAGCAGAAGGAGAGGGAGGAGCCTGCGCATGCGGTGACCTCGTGGGCCGGGGTGGGGTGGACAACCCCGGCGGTGGGGCACCCTATGGCGTCAGGCACCCTGGTGGGGAGGCAAGCATGAGCCCATCTGTTGGGGATTGTGTGGGAGATAGGAGGATGGAGGGGTCAGGAGGATTGACGTCCCCCCGTCAGCGGTTAACGTAGAGACGTCGAAGGAACATAAGGGGGCGACCTGGCTTCGACGGGGGCATAGAAGCCCGAGACGCGTGCCGAGCCGTCAGTGACTCGTTAAACCGCTGGCACAAGCACAAAAGCCAACGACAACGTTGAGCTCGCGCTGGCTGCCTAACAACAGCTTCTAAGCGCGCGGTCCTCCTGCTCTCGGCCCGTGGGGTGGGGTAGGACCGTCATAATGCGGGCTGGCTGCCGAGGGTGCCTGGGCCCGAGGTGGCGAGATCTTTCCAGGACCGGCTCGGAGGATCCCGTCCGTGGGAGCCTTCGGGACGTAGCAAAGCGCGGACTACGCACGTAGGGTCGAAGGGCGGAAGGCTTTCGGACGCGGGTTCGATTCCCGCCGCCTCCAAGCAGCACAGAGCCCCGTGGCGCCAGCAAGGTGCCACGGGGCTTTCTTTTCGGCTGAGGCCGCGAGGGGCAGCCAGACGAGCTGGCCGCGTGGGCAACTTCAGGACCACGCGGGGGATGGCTCAAGGCTTCTGGATGAAGCCCTGCTGCATGAGGATCCCCAGCTCGTCTCGCAGCACCTGCTGCTCGGCGATCTTCCCATCGACGAGGCGGAACACGGACATGGCGGCCCACTCGACGGGCAGGTTGTGGATCTCCTTGGTGCCGAACGACGTGCTGAAGGTTCCATCGAAGACCGCCCGATGGCGGATGTACACGAAGACGGAGTCGCCCTCCGCCACCAGCGTCTGCACCGTGGTGTGGAGCTCGGGCATGTTGGCACGTGTCTTCTCCATGAAGCCCCGGAGTGCCGTGAGTCCCTGGATGGCCCCCGGCAGCTCCGCCCGCTGGACGATGCAGTCCTCCGTGAACAGCTCGTTGAGCAAGCCCATGTCGCCGCGGGCGTCGAGGAACTCGAAGAAGTAACGGTTCACGATCGCCTTGTTGCTCTCCTCCTTCTGCTGGGCGTCAACCAACTCCTGGTGGGTGGGCGGCTCCTGGCTCCCGTCACACGAGAACGCGAGCAGGGACACTCCCAGAACGACGAGGGCATGACGATATCGAAGCAATGACATGGTTTTCCTCAAGACGAAGGGACTGACTGCGGTGCTACCGGCTGCGCACTTCACCAGGGGATTCAGCGGTGCGCATCTTTCAGGGGGGTGGCCTGGGCCATGATCAGGCTCCAGCCGTCAGGCCTCCGCGCCCACGCGCTGGTCACGTGGTTCTCCATCTCGAGTTCCTTGCCGGAGAAGAGCAGCCGCGTCTTCACCCTGGCGCTCACGAGGGCGCACTCGCCAGTGAGGAGCGTCTGGCTGTCTGTGCGGTGGAAGTCGAGGTAACGCACCGTGCCAGCTCTCAGGAGGTCCAGGTACTCCCTCTTTCCATGCACCAGGCCGGTGGAATGAACATAGATCAAGTCATTCGCCAGCATTCTCTCCAGGGCCGGCAGGTCGCCCGTTTTCATGGCGGCATACCGCTGATCCTCGAGGACGTTAATGTGAGCGGAGCCACCATCAAGCGAGTCGTGGGAGGGCATCTCGATCTCTCCTTAGAGCAGGTGGGTATTGGGCGCCAACCCCACGAGTACCCGCCCATACGTCTCCAGGTTGGTCGCCAGGTTGATCACGCCATGCAGGTTGGCCGCGTGAATGTCGCGCGCGATGCGCTGGATGGGGTTCCCTTCCGCGATCGCGCTTCCGCCAGAAGCAAGGAAGAGGAGCTCGACGGCCTCCAGGAGCAACCTGGCGGCGAAGGCCGCATCGGCGCGAATCCGGGCGCGGCGCTCGATCGAGAGGGACTCGTTCTTTTCCGCAGCCTGGGTGATCTCGTCGATGACCTTGTAGGTGAGGGCCTCGGCAGCCTCGTACTTGACCGAGGCTTCGCCCAGCTGCAGGTGGGTCACGGGGGCTTCGCCTTGCTGCGTATACGTGGTGTAGATGATGCCACGCTGGGGCAGGCGCGCCTTGAAGTGCGCCAGGGCGGCCTTCGCCATGCCCAGCATCGGGGCCACGAGCACCACGGCCAGCAGCGGCACGAAGGGAGCTCTGTAGACGGGGATGCTGGCAGCGTGCTCATTCGGCGGCTTCCCCATGGCCAGATCGCCCATGGACGCGACGCGGTGCCGGGGCACGAAGACGCTCTTGGTGGAGACGCTGTTGCTTCCTGTCGCGCGCAGGCCCGTGACCTTCCAGTCATCGTTGATGACAATGTCGCTGGTGGGGATCAGGAACATGTACTCATCCACCACCTGCCCCTGCTCATTCTTCGCCGGCGCACTGAGCAGGACCCACTGGGCATGGTGGCAGCCGGAGCAGAAGGGCCAGAAGCCGCTCACCCGATAACCCCCCTCCACGGTCTCGAAGCTGCTGCCGCGCGATCCGAAGACGCCAGCCACGCAGGCGTCCGGGTTCTTCGAGAACACATCCTGGACGGCGGGCTCCGGGAAGAGGGACGCGAGCCAGTTGCACGTCGCGAGGATCATGCTGACCCAGCCCGTCGAGCCGCAGGCCTGGCCGATCTCGGCGTAGACGTCGAACGCGGAGCGGAGATCGAACTGATATCCACCGAACCGCTGGGGAACCGCGACGCGGAACAGTCCCGCCGCCCTCATGGCTTGGACCGACTCGTCCTGGAGCCGGCGCAGCTCCTCCGCCTTGGGGGCCGCCGCCTGGAGCATGGGGATGAGCGCTGCCGCCCGGGAGAGGACGTCACGTGGGGTAGAGGAGGGGTTGCTGGTGAGCTGCGGGGCAATAGACATCTCGTGTCTCCAAACTGCGAGGTAGAAGAGTGGGAGGTTGAACGTGTCAGGCAGGTTAGATCTTGCGCGCGTGGCCTTCCCAGAAACGAGCCCTGATCTCGCGCTTGAGGACCTTGCCGACGGCGCTGCGCGGGAGGGCCTGCCAGATCTCCACGGTCTTCGGGGCCTTGACGCCGCCGAGCTCCTTTTTGCAGAGCGCGATCAGCTCGTCGGGCTCGGCCTTCATCTCCGGCTTCAGCTCGACGATGGCCTTCACGGCCTCGCCCCACTTTTCGTCTGGGATCCCGATGACGGCACAGTCCTGGACGGCGGGATGGGTCCAGAGGACCTGCTCGATCTCGCTCGGGTAGATGTTGAACCCACCGGAGATGATCATATCCCGCTTGCGGTCAACGATATAGAAATAGCCTTCCTTGTCGACGTAGCCAACGTCACCGGTGTGATGCCAGCCGAAACGCGACATCTCGGCCGTCGCGGCCGGGTTCTCATGGTAGCCGTCCATCACCAGCGCGCCGCTCACGACGATCTCTCCGCGCTCACCGGGCGGCAGCAGGCGGCCCTCGTCGTCCATGATCGCCACGCGCGTGTGCAGCCCGGCGCGACCACAGCTGGCCAGCCGTTCGCTGTTGCCACTGCGCAGCCCCGCAACGTGGGCCTCGCGTGAGAATATCGTGCAGACCATGGGCGCTTCGGCTTGCCCAAAGGTCTGGAGCATCACCGGACCGAAGACTTCGATGGCCTGGCGCAGTTTCTCCACCGACATGGGCGCCGCCGCGTAGATGAAGTGCTGCAACGAGCTGTAGCGGTGCTTGTGCAAGTCCGGATGGGCCAGCAGCATGTAGATGAGGGTGGGCGGCAGGAACAGCGTGGTCACGCGGTGCCGCTCGATCGCCTCGAGAATCTCTCCCGGAGCGCTCTTCGAGATGACGATGTTGGTCGCCCCTTGAGCCATCAGGGGGAACGTGATGACGCCCGCGGCATGGGTCATGGGCGCGACAATCAGGTGCGTCGGCGGCGACTCATAGTGAATCTCGGCACAGAAGTTGGCAATCATTGTCGACCAGCACAGGTTCGTCAGGCGGGCCGCCTTCGGCTTCCCCGTGGTGCCACCGGTGCTGAGGAGCGTTGCCAGATCCTCCGGCCGGCCATTGATATCCGGGACGGGAGCCGACGGTCCCTTGAGCCACTCATCGAGCGCGACGCCGGGGCCCTCGGGCTTGTCGATGCAGATCGTGACGCGCAAGGACGGTACCTCGGCCCGGAGCCGGTCGATCTGCGGCGCGAACTGGCTGTGGTAGAAGAGATGCGTACACCCGGTCAGCCCGAGGAAGTGGAGGTGATCGCCGATCACATTCCTCGCATTGAGCGGCACCCAGACCGCGTTGGCGCGCAACAGGCCCAGAATACACTCGAAGGCGGCGGCACTGTTGGGACTCAGGACGGCGACGCGCTCACCGGGCTTCAGCCCGCCGGCCAGCAGGCACCCGGCGATGCGGTACGTCATCGCCGCCACCTCACGGTAGGACTTGCTGAGCTCCCCATCGACGAGGCAAGCCCGATCAGGAAAGTGCCGCACTCCACGGTCGAAATAGTCGATGAGACGCATGCTCAGGCGCCCTCCACATCACCAGCTGGGTTGTACGAAACAGCCTGCTGCCGCTGCACACCAAGTCCGTCGATCCCCAGGGTCATGACGTCACCCGGCCGCAGGTAGACCGGCGGCTTGAGGCCCGCACCGACACCGGGCGGTGTCCCCGTGGCGACGATGTCGCCGGGCATCAGCGTCATGTACCGGCTGATGGTGCTGAGGAGGGCCGGAATCCGGAACACCATGTCGGCCGTCCGGCTCGATTGGTACCTGTGGCCGTTGACCTCCAGCCAGAGCGCCAGGTCATGGGGGGCCCGAATCTCGTCGGCGGTCACCAGCCAGGGGCCGATGGGCGCGAACGTATCGCAGCTCTTGCCCTTGACCCACTGCGTGCCGCGCTCGAGCTGGAAGGCCCGCTCGGACACGTCATTGATGATCGTGTAGCCGAAGACGTGTGCCATTGCGTCCGCTTCACGCACATAGCGCGCGGTCCGCCCGATCACGAAGGCGAGCTCCACCTCCCAGTCCACCTTCTCTGCTCCCGGGGGGATGATCACCGGATCGTTCGGACCCGAGATGGCCGTGACGGCCTTCATGAAGAAGATCGGCTCCGAAGGAACCTGGAACCCACCCTCGCGGGCGTGCTCGGCGTAGTTGAGCCCGACGGCCACCACCTTGCCGACTCCGGAGATCGGTGCTCCGAGACGCACAGGCTCCTCTACCAGCGGGAGGCTCGAGGGCTCTCGCAAGGCCAGCTCCGCGAGGCGGCCGCTCGCGATGGTAGAGGGGTTGATGTCGGAGATCAGCCCCTCGAGGGAGCGAATTCGGCCTGCCGAGTCCAGCATGCCAGCCTGTTCTCGGCCACCCGGTCCATAGCGCAGCAGCTTCATCGACGTTCTCCTTCAGGTCCGACCCCGGTTCCCGTGTTCCAGAGGTCACAGCACGAGTAGGCTACGCGCCAATACCGCCCATGGGGAAAGTTCATGCCAGTGATCGAGTCGGCCAAGGCAACGCACACTACGCTTGAGAGCGCCAACACCCACGACAGCATGCGCTTCTACAGTGAGGTCATGGGGCTCCAGACGCTCCAACACCTGGAGAAGGCTGGCCTGCTCCTTGCGACGAACGGCCACTTCGCCGCCGCGGCAGAGGTGCCGAAGCGCATGCCCCAGCCCTTCCTGAACTTCTATGCGCGGCCAGTGCCCGACGCGGCCGCGGTGGACTCGGTGCATGCGCGGATCTCCGCCGTGCGCGAGGCGTACCGCATCCAGGAGATCACCACGCCCGCACGCGAGGATCCCACGAAGTTCGGGGTGGGAACGTACGGCTTCTACCTGAAAGACGCGGACGGTAACTGGTGGCGCGTCGAGGAGAACCAGGGCCCCTTCGGGCCGCTCCCGATCCCCGAGGGCGCGCCGCCCCAGGGCTCGATCGTACCGGCCGGTCCCATCAGCTACGTGGTGCTCGAGTGCCGGAACCTTTCGGCGACGGAGCGCTTCTATCGGAACTTCCTGGGGTTCGGCGTGGATCCCCACGGCCCTGGCTATTTCCTATGCAGGGGGAACGGCGGCGTCCACATGATCGTGGTAGAGCGCGCCGACGCGCTGCTGGAGCAGCCGATCATCAACCACCACGGCGTTACACTGTGGTGCGAGGAGTCCAAGATCGACGAAATCTACCGGGTGGCGACCCAGGTCGCGCCCGAGTTCGGGATCAAGAAGATCTTGCCGCCCACCCACCAGCACGGCTCGTACTCGTTCTACCTGCAGGATCAGGATACGAACTGGTGGGAGATCGAGGTGTGGGAGGGGCTCGTCGATCCCTGGACGCGCAACTGCCAGAAGCTGGGGCGATAAGGAGGGAGTCAACCGCCCCTGCCTCCAGCCGCTAGAACCTGCCGGCGAGTCCTCCCAGGAGGCCCCCCGCCGGCGTCGCGGCGATGACAGGCACCCAGTGGATGCCTGTCTCGGCTCGGGGCGAAACCGGAGGGCGCTCCGGCCCGGGCGGGGCGTAGCCGTGGGACACCTCGTAGCCGACGATGGAGCCCACCAGGGGACCGCCCAGGAGGAGGGCCAGCGTGGCCGGAGTCCGGTTCGAGTAGAAGACCGCGGCTCCCGTCACGACGCCGAGCACCCCTCCCGCGAGTGTGGGCAGGTAGCTGCCACGGCCTCCCACCAGCACCCCGGCCCCATAGACGCCCAGCGAGGTGCCGACCGTGAAGCTTGTGAGGATCACGCTGGTGACAGCGAGGTCATCCCCGTCCGAGGAGCAGGCGTCCGTCAGACCACAGGTGCCAGCGCCGAGGCCTCCGATGAGGCCTCCAAAGCCCACCACGGCCCCTCCCGTCCCTCCGAGCAGGAACTCGAGCAGCAGGCGGGCCCCCATGGCCGAGGTGGGACGGGAGGTCTCCCGGCCAGCGCGTGCGTGCGAGTACTGGTAGCCCAGGGATGAACCCACGACGGGCAGCGTCAGCAGGAGGGCCAGGCCGGGCGCGTCTTTCAGCTTCGCATCGCCGATGCCGTTCTCCGAGACGACGAAGAACTGGCCCACGGCCACGAGGCTCCACCCCACAAGGCTGCCGGTGAGCGCCGAGACATAGGTGCCTCGTCCTCCCGCGTGTTCCCCGGCGAAGTACGTCCCGGCAGGAACGCCCAGCAGGGCGCCGGCATAGGCACCCGAGAGACGCGCGCCGGAACACAGCTCGTCTACACAGCCCACGGGTGCGGCGGCACCGTGGCCGATGAGCGCTCCCGCCCCGGCGCCCACGAGCCCCCCGCCGATGCCTCCCAACAGCCCGATCCCCGCGCGGGGGAGGAAGCCCAGCTCCTGGCTCTCCTCGTTCTCCCGAAGGTCCGCCGGAGACGGGGGCGGGGTGCCCTCGTTCGCGGGGAGGAGTGGTGGGGACGGCAGGGACTGGCGAGGCGCATCCTCGGGGGACTGGGGCTGTTGAGCGGAGGCCCGGTCCGCAGTGGAGAGCACCAGGACCAGCAGCAGCACGCAGGAGGGCTTCATCCCCCCAGGCTAAAGCGAAGCCCAGGCCTCGGCTCAGGAGATTCCGATCAGGTGGCTCTGCACCCGGGGGTTACCGAGGTACTCCTCGAGCCGCCAGCGGGTGCGGATCCCCTCGTCGTGGGTGCCGACCCCCGCATCCGGCGGGGAGTGGGTCTGGGCGAAGGCCTTGCGCAGCCGGGAGAGGGCCCAGGCATCGAAGGTGGGATCGCCCGAGCTCGTGAGCACCTTGAGATCGCGGAGCTTGCCGTCGGGCTCCCGCCAGACCTCGACCACCGTCGAGCATAGAGGTCATGAAGCGGCCGAGCAGGCAGCATGCGCAGCAGAGCATGGCGCCCCACCTTGCGGCACGGGCCCGCGCCGCTGTCCCCGTGCGCGCGCGAGGAACGGTCTTCGAGCTGAGGAGAGACGAGCGGGTTATACCCGGGCCCGATTCCTGGGGTGGCGCGGGTTTTGGACATAGGTGTGCCGAACTGACTGGCCAGCGAGGCGCCCTTGGTGCTGAAAAGCGAGTCCGTGTCATCCCATCTCTCCCAGTTCCTGCGAGGCCTCATGGCCACGGCGCTGCTCGCCCTGGTGGCCGCAGCCTGCAATAAGCCAGCTCAGCCTTCCGACGTCTTCACTGACGCTCATGCCCGCTTCATCAAGCTGTATGCGCGGCATGGCGATGAAGCCTTCCTCGATCCGGAAATGGTCGAGATCGAATCCCAGCTCAGGCTTGTCCCCAGCGACAGCATGGATGCAGCCTCGGCGCAAGAGCTGCTCGAGCGCATCAGGAAGGGCCGCGCCCAGGAGACCGCCAAGAGGAAGGAGATCGAACAAACCGTGGCACGAGCCACGGCTCCTCCACCCGCGCCCTCTGAACGCGAGGCTGAGCGAGCCCCATTTCCCAGGCAGCTCGAGATCCCTCCAGCACGGGCCAGGAACGAACCGCCTGCGCCAGCACCGCCGCAGGAGGAGCCGAAGCCGCCGGATCCCCAGGTTCGCTTCACGAACGACGCCGCCGAGGAAGCCCGCCAAGAAGAGGCGTACTGGCGCGGGCGATTCCGCGAGGCTCAGAGCCGGATCGCGCAGATCCAGGCCCGGATCAATGAGGTCCAGCGGGGCAGAGAGATCAACGGGATGCCGGTGACCGCCTCCCAGTCCATCGGCTGCCCGCCGGGCTCGCCGACGTGCACACGCTATGAGTACAACGAGGGCACCCAGCGCAGCGGCCTCGAGCAACTGACGAAGATGCTGTCCCAGGCGGAGAGCGCTCTGGCGGACCTGGAGCGCGAGGCCTCCTCGCGGAGCGTGCCGCGCGAGTGGCGGCGCTAGAAGGGTGGCACCGAGCACGATGATTGATGGCTCTAGGCCGTTCCCTTCAAAACTGCCCCTCTCCTTCTTATGCGCTTCGGGAGCGTGCTACACCTGTGTCCCTTCAGGGGGGGAATGATGCATCCAGTTTCCAAGAAGTCCTGTGTGCTCGTGATGGGCGGGCTGCTGCTGGTCGCATGTGGAGGCGGCCTCAGTCCGGAGGAATACCCAGAGGCATACGACGAGGCGTGGTGCCATCGGCAGGCGCGCTGCGGAGGGATCCGCGACGAGGATGCCTGTGTTCGCAGCGGGCGTGAAATAGCCCGGGCGGAGCGCGAGGCGGGGGTCGCGGGCACCCTGCAATACGAGGGCTCGATACGCTCGGGCCGGCTGCGTTTCAACGAGGAGGCGGCACGGGCCTGCGTGCAACGCCTCGAAGACAGCTCGTGCAACGAGTCGGTCGTCCAGGTTCGCGCCGACCCGCGCTGTGACTTCCTCGAGGGCCAGCAGCAGGAGGGGGAGCCCTGCGTCATCACCGAGGAGTGCGGCCCAGCCTCGTACTGCGAGCGGAGGGATGAACCCATCTGCGTGACGAGCACCTGCAAGCCGCTTCCGGGGCTCGGTGAGCCGGTGGGTGACATCCCGATGTGCGCTCCTGGGCTCGTGCCCATGGGAGAAACCTGTCAGCCCCGCTCGGATGAAGGGGGGGCCTGTGGGTCGGACACGAGCTGCACTCCGGGGCTTTATTGTGACGTCTTGGCGTCCTGGACATGCCGTCGCTTCGTCGTGGAGGGTGAGGCCTGTGGAACGGGAATGGGTGCGGCCCGGTGTCTGCCGCACCTGCGCTGCGCCGAGGGGAGCTGCCACCGGCTCTTCGATGTGGGCATGGCCTGTACCCCGCCGCCACCGCGCGACCCGGATGGAGTCCATGTCTCGGAGTGCAAGTGGGATCTGTTCTGCGAGGGCGTGGCCGGCTCCGGCGTGGGGACCTGCCGTGAGCGACTCGGTCCCGGAGAGCCATGCACCGACAACGTCACCTGCCGGGAGGGCCTGTTCTGTGACTGGCAGAATCTGGACGGGAACGGGCGCTGCCACCCGCTGCGTGAGCTGGGCGAGTCGTGCGGGCGTGTTCCGTGTGTCCCAGGCGCTTACTGCAACTTTGAATTGGAGAGGTGCATGCCTCAAGGGCAGCTGGGCCAACCGTGCCCTTCGCGCCAGCTTTACGCTTGCCGCACCTACCTGTCGTGCAGCAGGGACAACAGGTGCGAGCCGATTTTCGGGGGCCTCTGCGGCGGCTGATCAACGCGCCCAGAGGGCTCCCAACTCCAGCGCCTCGAAGGGCTCGGCACGCACCACCACCGCGGCCACGTGTGCCCTCCTCGTAGGTTGCTCCGCTCCGAGGTGGCTGGTCACTCATTGTCCAGCTGGTCCTCGACCCACCAGACGGACGGGAGCGACTGTACCTCCAACCTGTTTGGGTATGCCCGGGGCCAGAGCCTGCTGATGGCCGAAGAGCTGCCGTAGCGCCCTTCTCCGGCCTCGAGCATCGGAGAAATGGGGGCGCTGTTGAGGGCGGTGGGCTGGTGCAGAGGGGGCGAGGAAGGCCGCAGACGGGTGCCGCCCGTGCTGTGCGCCGGGCCGGTGGAGAAGCCGTGCAGCCCCTTGGGGCACACGCCGGCCCAGGCGGCCCCCAGGAGGGGGCGGCAGGGGCGTGGGCTTCTGGGGCAGCGTGACTGCTTGAGGCTCAACACCCCGCGTACTGGGGTGGCCCCTGCGCTGCAGCCCACTGCGCAGCCTTCGTTTCAGTCCCACCGCAAGAAAGTACCTGTGGCGGAGGCAATCCCGGGGTCAAACCAGGTCAGAGTTGAGGGCTGGCTCTGACTGGTTAGAGGCGAGGGTCACCGCTAACTGGTTGGCGGCGAGGTCCACCGCTGACTGGTTAGCGGCGAGGTCCACCGCTAACTGGTTGGCGGCGAGGTTCACCGCTAACTGGTTAGCGGCGAGGTCCACCGCTGACTGGTTAGCGGCGAGGTCCACCGCTGACTGGTTAGAGGCGAGGTCCACCGCTGACTGGTTAGAGGCGAGGTCCACCGCTAACTGGTTGGCGGCGAGGTCCACAGCTACTTGCTACCCGAGTCCACGGCCGCGGACGGTGAGGAGATGCACCGTGCTCGCAAGTGCTTGTTTTTTGGGGAACCAGCCGTTGGCCCGCCGCGTGCTTTATGTACCCGCTGCTCAGCTACAAGGAGGCGGCGGGACTGAAGCTGAACCGGCGGAGGACGTGGCGCTGGCGGACCAGTACTGGGAGGCGCTGAAGGGGCAGTTCACCCAAGGCAGCAATGTCCAGGTGCTGGTGCGCAACGAGAAGGGCAGCTCGGTGCTGGACTTCAAGAGCGTCCCGGTGGCGGAGGCGGGCACGCTGAGCCTGGCGCTCATGGATCATGTTCCGCCGGGGAGCGAGCTGCATCGGGTGGAGGCGGTCGTTCCAAAGGCTTACATTTCGGGACCAAATCGGTTCTTGGCGGAGTAGAGGGGGGCGGGAGGCGCGGTGCTGCTCGGGTTCGTCGGCGCCAACTGCGAGGGTCCGCTTCCGCTCGCCCTCTCGCCGAGTCTCACCCGCAGCCCGTTTCCTCCTCGCCTCTCATCGAACCGGACGTGCGGATTTCCCGCATCCGGCTCTCGGACAGATTTCACGTGGGGCATTCAGCGTAGGAGGCTTTGCAGTTCCAGCACCCCGAGGTTGCGATGTACCTCGTCGTACGTGAAACGGGCCGTTGACGACGGCAACTTGTGGCGCCTCCTCAGGAGGTTCCTCACCCTCTGCGCGATGTGAATATCCATCACGCGAAAGCTGGGGCGGGGCGTGCCGTAGGCGAAATAGCCCGCCCACCCTTGGAGGAACCGGTTGAGCTCATCCCGAATCTCCTCCCAGCGCTCGGTTCTGCCGCGCCAGAGAAGTTGGCTGATCCGCTTCCGGGCTGCGCTCATTGCCTTCTTCGAGGGTCGGGCTCCCAGGTACCGGTTGCCGGTCTTCTTATGGACCATCGGACCGAACTCGTACCCCAGGAACCGGAAGTGTTCCTTCCGCGCGTCGCGAATGCTCGTCTTCTCCTCATTCAACTTCAGCTTCATCCCCTCCAACCATCCCCTCACCTGCGCCAAGGCCTGCGCCGCGCCTCTGCTACTCAGCACGACGAAGTCATCCGCGTAGTTGACGATCTTCGCTCCGCTCCTCTTCATCAGGTCGCTCCTCGCGAAGGCCTTCAGCAGCCGGTTGATGTAGATGTTCGCCAGCAGCGGCGAAATCACACCTCCCTGCGGCGTGCCCTGCTTGGACCTCTTGCCTCCGCTGTACCTCGGCCGCCCCTGCTCGTCTCTCTCCTCGACTGGCACCTTCAGCCACATCTTCACCAGATGCAGCACCGCCTTGTCCGCCACCCTCCGCGCCACGCACGTCATCAACTCGGCGTGGGGGATCGTGTCGAAGTACTTCGAGAGATCCGCATCGACTACCTCGGTCCTGCCTCTGCTCAGCTCCTGATGGACCTGCTGCACCGCCTGCATGCCGCTGCGCTCCGGTCGATACCCGTATGCTGCGTCACCCAGGTCAGCTTCGAAGATCGGCTCCAGGATGAGCTTGGCTGCCGTCTGGGCGACTCGATCCTTGATCGTCGGGATCCCCAGCGGCCGCTGCCCTCCTCCTGGCTTCGGGATCAGCACCCTGCGAACTGGTTGGGGCCGATACCGCTTCTCCTGCAACTCTCGTTGCAGTTCCTTGAGCCACCGCTCCTCTCCGTACTCCGTCACCTGCTCGAAGGTCTGCCCATCGACTCCGGCTGCGCCTCGGTTCGCCTTGGCTCGCTTCAGCGCCTCCACCAGGACATCCCAGCGATACAGCTTGTCGTACAGTTGGTAGAACCGGAACGTCGGCTCCGCTTTGGCCTTCACGTAGAGCTTCTCTCGAAACTCTTCGAGCTTTGTAGGGGTTGTCAGGCTCACGCCAATCTCCCGCTCGTCCATTCCTCGAAAAGCACTCTGAACCAGGGCCCCTTCCCTCCACGGTCGTTACCCGCTTCCCAGGTACTATGGGCCCCTCCGATTCCTGTGCGCGCCACGCCCTTTCGGCGTGTTCGGTCTTCACCCCGCTCGCACAGGCCTCCCATGTTGCGCACTCCACCGTTGCGCGCATGCCGCGCCCATTATCCCGGTGGGCCACCAGGCTTGGTCGATTGCTTCCACCTGGCGCTTCGGCCTTCCCCGTATTTGGGACGGGTCGGCGCCCACGTCAGTCCTCTCGGGACCTGCTCAGGCTTCACTCATGTTGCGGCCTGCACACTCGCTCGACCTCCTTTCAGGGGCCTTCTTCTTCGGGGCTTCGGCTCAGGTAGTCGCCCACCTTCACCGCCCGATGGCTTCCGAGGTGCATCGACAATTCCTCGGGCGGGAATTTCACCCGCGGGTGACAGTGCACCTTTCATGGCGCACCCAAATTTGGACCAAATCCGTAGCGCATAGAGGGATGGGGCCCAGTTGAGGGGGAGGGAGGGGGCAGAGGGGCCGAGGAGGGCCGCTGACGGGGCCGCCCGAGTGATGCTCCCGGCCGGTGGACAGGCGGCGCAGCCCCCTTGGGGTACACGCCTGCCCAGGCCGCGCTCCCATCAGGTGCATGGCAGGGGCCTGGGCCTCTTGGCTGTCTTGAGTCTCAACACCCCGCCCACACCTCACGCAGGCGAACACGCCGAATTCGAACGTCCTCCTCAGCAACTCGGGCCAGTCCACTCGCGGCGTCCTCTCCTTAGGGGTTGATGCGGCGGCAGCTCCCGTGTGGAGGGCCGCTCACGCTGTCCCCCGCGCGACCCTACTGGCGCTGACGACACCGGGTGAGCGCCTCCTCCACCGAGGGCCGGAGCCAGGCCGAGCGCGGAGAGTGTTCGAGCGCACCCGGAGCAGCCGCTTCGCACCGGGCTCGCGCCTTGCGCAGGACACCGAGCATGGAGAGCTCGGGAAACGGCTTGCTCAACTGGTGGGCCTTGCTCTCCGCATCCTCCTCGGCGGCCTGCCTCGAGGAGGGGACAGGAGACCACTTCAGCGCGGTGAGCTCGCGGCTCAGCTGCGCGTCTGGCTGCTCCGGCGCGGAGGCGAGGAGCAGGGCCTGGAGCGCGAGGGCGAGCGCAAGGTGCTTGCTGCTCCCGGTGAAATCATCCATCTCCAGGAAGCGCTGGAGCAGTCCCGCCGCGCGCGAAAGCGCCGGAGGCTCCTGCAGCAGGGCCGCCGTTGCCGCACCCACCACCGCCGAAGGCTGGTCTGCCTGCAGCGTCAGGGCGCGATCGAAGTGCGAGGAGGCACGAGCGAACTCCCGCTGCCGGACGAGTGACCAGCCGATCAGCGCGTGCGTCCGCGAGGTCTCGTGGAGCTTGAGCGCCGCTTCGAGGAACTGGAGCGACTTCGCCGCGCGGCCCGCGCGCGCCTCCACCCTCCCCACCGCGGTGAGGAGCGCCTCGCGCTCATGGAGCTCCAGGATCTCCAGCGCGACCTGCTCCAGCCAGCGCTGAGCGCCGTCGCAAGTTCCTGCCTCGCACTCCAGAAGCGCCCCGGCTGCCGTCAGCCAGCCTCTTCCCTCCGGATGACTTCCGGCCTGCTGGATGTGGTACTGCGCCTGCTCTGCCACCAGGGTGCCCCCGTCCATCTCGAAGGCGCCAAGCGCGAAGCGCCACGCGAGCTGTGCATGGCCGAGCGCGAGCGTGGCGGGCTCCTCCTTGTCCGTGAGCTCGGAGAGCAACTGCCCGGCCTTCCCGAGCGAGCCTCGTGTCTCGGCTTCGAGCAGCTCCCGTGTCTGGGCCAGGGCCTCTGCCTCCACGTTGGCCGGCGCCGGTGACGGACCTGGAACGGCCGTGGAGGTCGAGACGGGAGGTGCCACCGGGGTCTGGCGCGACGCGCAGGCCGTGATCAGGCACATCAGGACAAGCCATCCACGGGAGCCGCGATCGAGAGGAAGACGCGTCATGGAGGCATCTTATATCCGGTCAAGCCCCTTCAGCGGCTTCATGATCTCTGCGTAGGCCGCGAGCTGCACCGAGATGGCGCGCTTCGCCGTCGGCGCGCTCTCCGAGGGCACGCCCCCCCGACTTGCCCACTGCACAGCCCCTGTCGCCGTGCCGATCGCTCTCGCCAGAAGTTCCGAGCGGCGGGTTCGATTCCCGCCGCCAGTAGCCGGATCCGCGCGAACCGGCCCCTCAGTCGGCGCGCTCGATGACCTCGGCGATGAGCTGCCGCTGTCCGCGCGCCACACCCTTGATGACGTACCACTGCTCCGGCGTCCCCGAGCTGTACGCCTTCGCCTGGCGCACCGCACGCTCGGCCTTGCTGCCCTTCTTCACGTACATCCGCATCGGCAGCCCGCCGGAGTCGATTCCCTCGGGGCCGGTGACCGTGAAGGGCGTGTACTCGTCCTTTGCGAGCTCCGGGAGCTGGTACTGGTTGTCGGTGCTGCGGATGACGACGCGCATCGCGACGCGCTTTCCATCCAGCTTGTCCCACGTCGCGGCGCTCTTCGCGGCGTCGCCCCAGGTGACGTCCTCATAGTCGAAGTTCGACTCGGTCCGCGCGACGCCGGTGAAGGAGACCGGTAGGTCCTTCGCTCGCGCGCCGGCGGTCACCTTCGGGTTCGTCGGGAAGAGCTTGAGCGCCTTCTCCCACGGATACAGCGGCATGAAGCCGGAAGGCCCCTGCCCACCGGTGGCGAGCACCGGCTGGCCGAGCATCTCCCGGAGCTGGTTCCAGTCGTCCATCGTCACCTTGCCCGGCACGTAGGCGGTGCGGCTCAGGTAGACGTCGAGCCACTTCTGGTCGACGGGCAGGCCGGCCGAGATGACCTGGTTGCCCGCGAGCTTCTTGAACTTGAAGTCCTTCAGCTGGGCGAAGGTCTTGTCATCGACCGTGACGTTCTCCTGCGGCCGCATCACGTTCGACCAGAGGTTGTGGTTGAACGTGTTGTTCGTGAGCTCCACGTCGGCGGGGTTCGCCATCAGGCGGATCGCGTCGTTGTCGGCGAACTCGAAGATGTTGCCGTCGATGATCGCGTTGACCCCGTTCTCCACGGACAGCAGATGTCCGTTGCGGCCATTGCCCTGGCCGAACCGGATGTCCCACGAGAAGGCCACGGTGTTGTTGCGGAAGATGATCGGCGCGGTGCCGAAGCCACGCTGCACCACCACCGTGCGGGTGTGGTGGTTCATGAAGATGTTGTTCTCGAGCGTGTTGCCGCTGCCGATGCGGACCGCGCCCTCGGCCCCGTTCACGAAGAGGTTGTTGCGGACGACGCACTCGGGCTTCGACAGCCACAGGTGCTCGATCTTCTCCGAGTTGTCGTAGTCGAGATCGCCGTTCGGCTTGTACTTGTTGTCAGTCGCGCGATCGAACACGAAGCCGTCGACCACCGCGCCGGTGTGGTCATCGGTGCCTTCGACGACGTAGCCATCGCGGCGCCCCTTGTACTCGGCGGGCGAGAACAGGCGCGTCGGGTGCTTCCACGGGTTCCGCTCGCGGAACTGCGCGTCGTACCCGCCGAGGAGCGAGATGTAAGGCGCGTCGATCTTCCAGCGGCCCGTCTTGAGCTTCCCGTAGTACTCGCCCTCGGCGACGTGCACGGAGTCGCCGCCTTCGACCTTCTCCAGCGCCTGCCACGGATCCTTGAAAGGCTTCTCGCGCGACCCGTCGCCGCCGCTCGCTCCCGCCCGTACGAACCAGTCTCTGCCCTGCGGACGGCTGCCGCCCTTCGCCGCGGCCTCGTACGGCTCGAGGCTGTCGACGAAGAAGCCAGCCTTCGGGTAGCCCTTCATCGCGTGGGCGGTGCCCTTCGCGAGGAAGAGCTTCTGCGGAGGGCCAGAGCCCCCCCATTCGCCGGTCGCGGCATCAGCGACCCGCTGCACGGTGGAGCCCTTCCGGTAGAAGCCCACGAACCTGCCGTAGCTGCCCGTCGGCTCGTGCAGGAACACCCCCGCGTGCTCGTCCGGCTTGAACGGGGCCGGCACGCTGCTCACGTTCGCGACCGAGCTCAGCGCGACGACCAGCTCGAGCGGCTGTCCCTCCACGCTCTCCGGCTTGCTCAGCCACGCGCTGACTTCCATCCGCTTGTACGCCTTCTCCGGCGCCGCGGCCGTCGCACCCTGGAAGCTGACGGTGAGCGGCTTCACCCGCGCGCCGGCCTGGCCCGCCCCCTTGGGCGCGAGCAGCTTGAGCGCCTGGTCGAGGTCCATCGCCGGGGCCACACCCGACGGCGGTGTGCCACCCTTCGCGATCATCGGAAGCCCGAGCACCTGGCGCGCCTTGTTGAAGTCGTCCATCTCCAGCTTGCCGGGCGTGGCGGCGGTTCGCTTCGAGACGTGGTCCAGCCACTCGGGGTCGACCGGCAGCTGCGGGTTCTTCACGGTGTTGTTCGAGACCTTCTTGAAGCCGACCTCCTCGAGGAGCTCCATCTCCTTGTCGTCGACCGGCATGTCCTTGCCGTCGGAGAAGAACTTCAGGTTCGAGTAGAGGTTCATGAAGAACACGTTGTCGGCGAGCGTGCTCTTCTCGGGGTTGGCGGTCAGGTAGATGCCGTTGCTGTCAGAGAACGCGATGATGTTGCCGGTGACGGTGGCGTGTCCCTTCAGCGCGAGGCCCGACCCGTTGTAGGCGCCCTTGCCGGGCTCCTTGAACGACATGGTGAAGGCGATGGTGTTGTTCTTCACCACCGCGACGGCCTGCTTGTCGGTGGTGCTGTTGATGTTGATGCCCCAGTTCACCGCGTTCACCACGAGGTTGTTCTCGAGGGTCGAGCCGGCCGGCGCGACGATGCCGTCGAAGCCCGGGTTCACGATGACGCAGTTGCGTACGATCGCCGGGAGCGCGAACCGCATCGGGCCGTCACAGGACGGGTACTCCTTGCGGCCGAGCTGCTCAGGCGTCTCGTAGGGGCACTGGTCACGCTGGTCGAGGGTGAAGCCGTCGACGACCGTGGCCTTCTTGGTAGACAGCAGCCGCTCCTGCTTCGGGCGGTTCTTGGAGTTCTTGTCCCAGTGCAGCTGGGTCACATTCTTCCAGGGATCGCGGCTCTTGAAGTCCGCGTCGTAGCCGCCGAGGAGCTGCACGTCGTCGACGGGCACCTCCCACATGCCGTTGCCGAGCCGGCCGAAGTATTTGCCGCCCGCGACGTGGATGACGTCGCCCGACTGGACCTTGTCGAGCGCCTCCCACGGATCGCTGAATGGCCGGGCCATCGACCCGTCGCCGTCCGAGCCCGCGCGAACAAACCAATCGCGCGCCGAGGCAACCGGCGCGAACAGACAGACTGCGACCCCCACAACCACCGCAATCAAAGTTCTCATGGGGAGTGGCTTCTAGCAGGTCGGTGCATCGCGCGCGAAGGTCCCGCGTAGCAACGCAGTGCATCACCGCTCCCCTTTCTGTTTTCCCCGCGGGGCCGAGACTAGAGTCGTGCTCGCAGCACGTCCCTGCAGACCCCCCTAAAGCAAGGAGCGATGGAATGCGCCTCATGAAGACGCTGTCAGTCGTGGCGGTATTCGGACTGTGTCTCGCCGGCTGCGGAGCCCATGATCTGGGAGGCGAAGACATCGCAAGCCAGATCGAGCAGGACTTCGGTGGCCCGAGCGGACTCATGGACTTCTTCGAGAGCCACACGGAGGAAGAGATCCAGCGGGCGCTGGCGCCCTACGGCGTCGGGTTCAAGCTCCACACGCAGGACGAGATCCAGCAGGTGGTGGAGCCCTTCGGTTCCCAGGACGTCACCCCCGCCCTCATCACCGACTGTCCGCAGTACTTCCCGTCGAGCGACCGGAACATCTGGCACAGCTTGAACGGCGAGTACTACTACATCGAGGGCTCGGGTCGGCCGAACCGGGCGTACTCGTACTTGCCGCCGATCGCCGCTGAGGTGCGCAACGACACCTGTCAGGCGAACGTGGGGCAGTGGGGCGACGCGGCCAACCCCAGCAATGACTACGACGGGGGACACCTCATCGGCTCGCAGCTCGGGGGCTGGGGCAAGCGGGCGAACCTGGTGCCTCAGGATGCCAACTTCAACCGCGGAAACTGGGTGACGCTCGAGAACAAGATGGCCAAGTGCGCTGTGCTGCCAAACGGCCGGATGCGCTACTACATCGGCGCGAACTACCCGAACTCCACCACGCTCATCCCCAACAACATGACGATGGAGCTCAGGAACCAGTCCACAGGGGCCAGCGTGCTCCTGTCCTTCGCGAACACGGACTATGGCGGGACGAACGGCACGAACGAGAAGAACCGGGGCGTGACCTTCCTGACCAACCAGGGGTGCAACTGACCTGACGCTCCATGCTCTGCCTCCGTGCCCTGCAGGGAAGCCCGGAAGGTGAAAGCGGACCCACCCTGGTCAAGCTGGAGGGCTTTCTAAGACAATAGCCCTCCAGTTCATGTCCTCTGCCTCTGGCTCTCATACCTCGCTGGCCCGCTCCACGCTCATCTCCATGGGCGTGCGCATCGCCGCCATCATCGCGCTCACCACCCTCTTCAGCTACCTGCACGTGCTGCGCACCCTGCGCACCGAGGCCCTCACGCAGCTGGAGCGCCACGTGCTGGAGCGCATCCAGCGCGAGCAGAGCATCTTCGTCCTGGCCGAGGACAACCACACCCTGCTCAAGCAGGCCCTGGCGAAGAAGCTCCTGGCCTTTCAGGGACAGGAGCTGGACGCCCGCTTCGACAGCCTCTTCGTGAAAGGCCCGGACGGCACCGTCCGCAACCGCCCAGAGTCCTTCGACGGCACGCAGCTGCCGGCCGTGGTGATCCCCCAGGGAGTGCCCCTGGATGCCGAGCTCCGCCGGCGCATCCTCGCCGCCTACGACGTGCTCACCCAGTATGGGCCCGCCCTCCACTCGCGCTTCACGAACACCTACATCACCCTGCCCGAGGGTCCCCTGGTGCTCTTCTGGCCCGAGAGCCCCAACTGGTACAAGGAGGCCGAGTCCAACTTCACGCCCCTCACGCTCGAGTTCATGGTGCTCAGCCTGCCCGGGAACAACCCGGCGCGGGAGACGCGCTGGTGCGCCGCCTACCCGGATCCCGTCGCCCGCAGCTGGATGGTCTCCGCCTCTACACCGCTGGACGTGGACGGCCGCCACGTGGCGACGATGGGCCACGACGTGCTGCTCACGGAGCTGATGGACCGCACCGTCAACGAGCACCTGCCCGGCGCCTACAACGTCCTCTTTAGAGATGACGGGCAGCTCATTGCCCACCCGGATCTGGATCTGGAGAAGGCCACCGAGAGCTACAACCTCCAGGCGCCCAGCGCTCCCGCCGGCGCCGGGGCCACGGCGCTCGACTCCGAGGAGCAGCGCACCCACCTGCGCACCCTCTTCGAGAAGGTGACGCGCCGCGCTCCCCATCAGACGGTGCTGGAGCTTCCCGAGTACCACGAGTACCTCGCCGCCTCGCGGCTGAGGGGCCCGGGGTGGAACTTCGTCACCGTGCTCCCCGAGCAAGAGGTGACCCGGCCCGCCCTCCAGGCCGCGCGCTACGTGCTGCTGTTCGGAGTGGCGTCACTGCTCGTGGAGTTGGTCGTCATGTACTCGGTGCTGAGGCGGCACGTCTCCCGCCCCTTGCTGTTCTTCACCGAGGCGACGGACCGGGTGGCGGCAGGGGACTTCGACGTGGCGCTGGACACGCAGCGCCGGGATGAGCTGGGGCGGCTGGCCGGCGCCTTCCAGCTCATGGCTGACAAGGTGCAGCAGCGGGAGGAGGCCTTGCGCCAGTCCAACGAGGGGCTGGAGACGCGGGTGGACGAGCGCACCCGGGAGCTCAAGGACGTGAACCGGCGGCTGGTGGAGGTGGCGCGGCGGGCGGGAATGGCAGAGGTCGCCACCAACGTGCTGCACAACGTCGGCAATGTGCTCAACAGCGTCAACGCCTCGGCGCTCGTGGCCAGGGAGCGGCTGGAGGCGCTGCGCATCGAGCAGGTGAGCCGCGTTGCGTCCCTGCTCGAGGAGCACCAGGGAGAGCTGGCGGTCTTCCTCGAGAAGGACGAGCGCGGACGGAAGCTGGTGCCGTATGTGGGCGAGCTCGGGCGGCAGCTCGAGAGTGACCGCGGAGCCCTCCGTGCGTTGCTCGATGAGATCGATCGGTACACCACGCATATTGGCACCATCGTCAGCCAGCAGCAGAGCTACGCCCGCTCTCCCGGGCTGATTGAGCCCGTCACGATGCAGGAGGTGGTGGATGACGCACTGCGCATCAACTCCGCCGCGCTCACCCGCCACCAGGTGAAGGTGGAGTGCACCCTGGAGTCCCTGCCGCCGGTGGTGACGGACAAGCACAAGGTCCTGATGGTGCTCATCAACCTCATCAGCAACGCCAAGTACGCCATGAGTGCGAAGGAGCCGGAGGATCGGCGCCTGACGCTGAGGGTGAAGCGCGCCTCCGCCGAGCGCGTCCGTATCGAGGTGTCCGATCAGGGCGTGGGCATCGCGCCGGAGTTGCTCACGCGCATCTTCGAGCATGGCTTCACCACCCGCGAGGAGGGGCACGGCTTCGGCCTGCACTCCAGCGCCCTGGCGGCCGAGGAGCTGGGCGGCTCACTGCGCGTCCAGAGCGACGGGCCTGGGCGAGGAGCCACCTTCGTCCTGGAACTGCCCGTGCAGCCGCCCGAAGAGGGCGGGATTCCGGGGCACAGCGAAAACAGGTGAGTAAAGGAAAAGTAAGAACTCCTGGTTGACTGTGGATACGGGGCTCTCCCAAAGTGCGGGTGCTTCATTCCCCCCCCCCAATCCCCCGAGGTCAGAATGTTTCCAGGCTTGGTCGTGCGCCGCTGGGCTGTCGCCACCACGATGTCTCTGCTGGTCGGTTGTGGTCCCGAGGTACTCGAGGAGAAGCAGGCGCAGGAGCCGGTCCAGGCCAGCGAGCAGGAGATCGTCGGCGGCACCAACACGACGATCGGCGCCAACCCCTGGCAGGTGTCCCTGCAGGACAGCACCGGCTTCCACTTCTGCGGCGGCTCGGTGCTCAACGCGAACTGGATCCTGACCGCGCAACATTGCGTGAACAATGGAAGTGGGACCATCAGCAAGCCGGCCCGGGTGGCGGCGGGCAGCACCACGCTCAGCGGGATGAGCAGCTCTGGCCAGATCCGCTCGGTCGCCGAGGTCATCGCCTATCCCGGCTACGTGGATGCCAGCCAGGGCAAGGACGTGGCGCTGCTGCGCCTGTCCACGCCGCTCGACCTGAGCGGCGCGAACGTGAAGGCCATCGGCCTCGTCACGGCGGCTGACGCGTCCGCGGGCCTCACCAACGCGGGCGTCGTCACGCGCGTCACCGGCTGGGGCACGCTCTCCAGCGGCGGCTCGAGCCCCGACACGCTGCAGACCGTGGATGTGAACATCGTGAGCAACAGCTCGGCCCAGTCGTCCTACCCGAGCGAGACCATCACCGCGGACCAGCTCGCCGCGGCCGCGCCCGGCAAGGACTCGTGCCAGGGCGACAGCGGCGGTCCGCTCACGGTGGTCAAGGGCACCACGCGCGCGCTGGCGGGTGTCGTCAGCTGGGGCTACGGCTGCGCCGACTCGCGCTACCCCGGCATGTACTCGCGCGTGTCCTCGTTCGAGAGCTGGATCACCTCGAAGATCAGCGGCACCACCCCTCCCTCGACGACGCTGCTCTCCAAGAGCAGCCTCTCGGGCGCGAGCGGCACCTGGCAGCACTTCCCCATCACCGTCCCGTCGGGCACCACCAGCCTCACGGTGAAGCAGTTCAACGGCACGGGTGACGCGGACCTCTACGTCCGCGTCGGCTCGCAGCCGACGACGACGACGTACAACTGCCGCCCGTACCTGAGCGGCAACACCGAGACCTGCTCGTTCACCAACCCGACCGCCGGGACCTGGTACGTCTCCGTGCGCGGCTACACGTCGTACTCGGGCGTGTCGCTGACCGCGACCATCCCGTAACGCGTCCGTCTCCTCCGTGGCGGCTTTGATTCCCGCCGCCGCAAGCAGCAATGAGCCCCGTGGCGCCAGCAAGGTGCCCCGGGGCTTTCCTTTCCTCGGTTCCGGACTTCTCACCGCCGCCGGAGGTCTGCCTCCAGGTCTCGGCGGATGCGGTGCAGCGCCTCCGCGAGCGGATTGTCCGGCTTCACCTGGACCCAGACCTGGAAGCCCAGGAGCGGCTCCAACTCGACGAGTGCCTTCAGCACACGCCCTGGCTCCAGGGTGTTGACCTTCACGGAGACCCACCGCGCCCGGTGGCCTATCTCCAGCTGGTCGTCTGGCTTCAGGTACGGACGCAGGAGCGGAACGATGTCGGGCGTCCCGGACTTCGGCTGCGGGAAGCTGCCCGACACGATGACGCGCAGGCTGGTGAGGACCAGCGCCTTGCCACCCTGGCGCTGGGCGAGAAGTCCCAACCGTGGCCCGAAGTGGTCCTCCTCGAACAGGACATGCGAGCCGGCAACGGTGAGAGCGCCGCTCAGGTCGCGCGCGTAGTGGGACGCGGCCTGCGCCGACTTGAAGCGGGCCCACAAGCGCAACCGCCCTGCCTTGGGAAGTCGGGACGCGAGGTGCCGCTCCAGTCGTGGCTCCTCGGGCGCTCGCACCATCTCCGCCGAGAGGACCGCGCCACAGTCGCGGGCAATGGCTTTCAGCTTCTCCACCCGTGTCTCCAGGGACTCGTCGCCGTCGCCCCAGAAGGGGACAAGTCCATAGAGCTGCTTCGCGTGGCGGGTGAAGGGCCCGAGCTGCTCGTGGCCCAGTGCGTGCTCCAGCTTGCCGAGCGAGGAGTCGTCTCTCGTGCCGAACCCGGCCGCCAGCACGAGCCTCTCGTGCCCGTGAATCACCGAGTCGACCGCGAGTCCCCTTCGCTTCCACAGCAAGGCCCGCAGAGAAGGGAAGTCGTCCTCCAGTGTCATCTCCGTATGGAGCATGACCGTGCGGCCGACGGACGTCATCGACTCTGGTGCGTACTCGTTCTCTCGCGTCTGGATGCCCTCCGCGGCCAGCAGCTCCCGCCAGCGCTCGGGGTAGAGGTCTCCGGGCTTCCAGTCGGGGAGGAGCGCGTCGATATAGGTGCTGGCCTCCTCGGAGGTCTCGAAGCGCCCCACCAGCACGCAGTCGCCGCTGTTGTTTCCCGAGAAGCCGCGCCAGATGCGGACCCCGTCAGGAAGCGCCTCCGCCCGCGGTGAGGCCGCCCGCGCGCAGCCCTGGAGTGGCGAAGGGGCCAACAGCACCTCCCGCCGCCCGGTCCACGCTGCGAGCACCTCGTCCGCCGAGGCGACCGGGAGGCCCGAGCCCTGGAAGGAGCAGGCCTTCAGCCGCCGGTCGGAGGTGAGCGTGACGAAGTCCAGGCCCGCGCCACAGTCACCACCAAAGAGCCGGGGGACCTCCACCAGGGTGTCGCCGAAACAGACCGACAGCCGCGTGCGGAGGGGACTCTCGGCGAGCATGGCCGTGAGCCGGGCCTCGTCCGCCGCGCTCAGCCGGAGCCGCGGGTCGTTTCCGACGTAGCGCAACACGGCGGCATCGCGGCAGCCGAGCTGGTGAAGCGTCCGGAGTTGCTCCGGCAGCAGGGACACCCGGTCCGGAGTGGCGAGGATGTTCGCGCCAAACGTCTGCCCCGCGTGGCCGAGGCGCTGGATGCACTCCTCCCAGTCGTTGTCGTCGTAGAGCGACACGCGGATCTCCCCCAGGTGTGGAGACAGCCGCGCCAGGCGCTCCTCGGAGAGCAGCGTCCCGTTGGTGGTGAGGTGGACTGCGAGCGGCGTCTCGCTCGCGAGCCGGCGGACCAGCTCATCGAAGCCCCGGAAGGCCAGCGGCTCCCCCCCACCGAAGGCGACCTCCAGGGTGCCCGCGCGGGCCAGGCCCGACAAGACCTCGAAGGCTGAATCCACCGTCCACTCGCTCCGGGCCTCCCTGTCTCGCGAACAGAAGGTGCAGGCGAGGTTGCAGGCGTTGGTGATGCCGAACAGGACCAGACGGGGCGCCCTGCGCCGCAGGTGGCGGGTGCCAGGGCCATCCATTCGGAGGTTCGTGCCCGTCTTCCGGTGGAACCAGAGGAGGGCGCCATCGAGGGCGTGGGGCCGCCAGTCAGGATACGGCTGCATGCGGAACCTCGGGGAGTGGGGAGTTCCCTTACGTGCAGCTTCTCACGCGGCTGACAGCTGTCGGCAGAAGCGAGTGGACGGGAGGGGCTGGGCCCTCGCTCAGGCCTCTCCCGTCTCGTGGCCGAACACCTCGGCGGGACTCGGCGCGGCCGGACCCGCAGGAGCCTTCTTGACGAGCGGCCGCTTCCAGCGGCCCGAGAAGTAGTACGTCATGCTGACGGCCAGCGACACGACGAAGCTCAGCGCCAGCGCGTACCAGACACCCCTCACACTGCCCATGTGCCGCGAGAGCCAGTAGGCCCCGGGGACGCGCACCAGCCAGAGGCTGATCAGCGAGAACACGGTCGTCGTCAGCGTGTGGCCCGCGCCGTTGATGATCCCGTTGCTGACGAAGAGGAGGGCGAAGAAGACGTAGCAGGCCCCGACGATGTGCAGGTACGAGACCCCCAGCTCGATGACCGCGGCATCCTTGATGAAGATCCGCAGCAGCGCTCCGGGGAACGCCACGGCCACCGCCGAGACGAGGAACGTGACACCGCCGCTGAACAGGCACCCCCAGGCGAAGATCTCCTTGACGCGGTGGTGGTGGCCCGCCCCCAGGTTCTGTCCAGCGAGTGTCGAGATCGCCATCCCGAACGTCATGGCCGGCATGAACGCGATCTGATCAATCCGGGAGGCTGCGCCAAAGGCGGCGGTGGCTCCTTCACCAAAGCCATTGACGATTCCCGTGACCAGCACCATTCCAATCGAGATGAACGACTGCTGCACGGCCGAGGGCAGGCCGATCCGCAGCGTCTGCCACGTCGTCGCCCCCAGATGGCTCAAGCGCGGCCAGGCCGGAGCCACGGGGGACTTCTTCGCCCGGAGCCAGACGATCAGGCTCACGAGCACCGCGATCTGGGAGATCAGGGTGGCCCACGCGGTGCCGTTCAAGCCGAGCTTCGGGAGCCCCAGCCAGCCGAACATCAGCAGCGGGTCGAGGAGCGTGGCGAAGAGGACCGAGCCCAACTGGAAGTAGAGCGGCGTCTTCGAGTCGCCCACCCCCTGGAGCATGCTCCGGAGCAGGAACAGCCCGAAGCCGAAGGGCATCGAGAGCAGGAAGATCCGCAGATAGCTCACGGACTCCGCGAAGATCTCCGGGGGCGTGTCCATGGCGCGCAGGATGCTCGGGGCGAACAGCTCTCCCAGTCCGGTGAGCACGATCGCCAGGGCGTAGATCAGCACGGTGGAGCTATCGACGACCTTGCGCAGCTCGTCCATCCTCTTGGCGCCATAGTTCTGCGACACGAGGATGCTGGTCGCCATCGTGAGCCCCATCCCGATGGCGAACAGGACGAAGATGACGGGGAAGCTCACCGTCACCGTGGCCAGCGCCGAGGTGCCGAGGAACTGGCCGACCCAGATGGCGTTGATGAAGCTGTAGGCCGTCTGGAGGAAGCTCCCCACGAGCATCGGAATGGAGAAGGCGACCATGTGCCTGGGGATGCTGCCGGTCGTCAGATCGCGTCCAAAACCTGGTTTCATGTGTCGGGCCTGTCAGGAGAGCGGGTTGAGTAACCCGGCCCAGGTCACGAAGCCAGCCTCCGGAGCCCCCCTGGAACCATACGTCGTCCTGATCGGGCAGAATGGAGCTCGGCGCTCATGAGGTGCGGGCGCCTGGGAGAGACATCGGAATGCGCATCTGCTTCTGGGGCACCCGTGGCTCCTTGCCGAAGCCGGGTCCTACCACGCTGCGCTACGGCGGTAATACCTCGTGCGTCGAGGTGCGCACCCCAGGCGGGGTGTGCCTCGTGTTCGACTGCGGCACCGGCGCCCAGGCGCTCGGCCAGGAGCTGATGGCCTCGGGGCCCCAGCCCATTCGCGGGCACCTGTTCATCGGCCACACCCATTGGGATCACATCCAGGGGCTGCCGTTCTTCGCGCCCCTGTTCGTCCCAGGCAACGAGTGGGACATCTACGCTCCCAAGGGCATGGAGGGCGAGCTCCAGCAGACGCTCGCCGGGCAGATGCAGTACACCTACTTCCCCGTTCCCCTGGACTCGCTGGGCGCCACCCTGCGCTACCACGAGCTGCTCGAGCAGACGGTGGCGGTGGGGGATGCCCTCATCACCAGCCGCTACCTCAACCACCCGGCGCTCACGCTGGGCTACCGCGTCGAGGTGGGGGGCGCGACCTTCGCCTACGTCACCGACCACGAGCCCCATGGCCGCACCCAGGCCTGCGGGCGCGCCAAGGCCGAAGGCTGGCACCACCCGGAGGACAGCCGGCACCTGGAGTTCATCCGCGGCGTGGACCTGCTGGTGCACGACGCGCAGTACACCGCCGCCGAGTATCCCAGCAAGATCGGCTGGGGGCACAGCACGGTGGAGTACCTGGTCGACATCGCGTGCGATGCCGGGGTGAAGCGCCTGGGGCTGTTCCACCACGATCCGATGCGCACGGACGAGCAGCTGGACAAGGTGGTGGAGGAGGCCCGCGCGCGAGCCGCGCGGCTCGGCAGCCCGCTGGAGATCTTCGCCGCCGCCGAGCGGCAGATCATCGAGCTCACCGGGAGGGCTCCCGCGCCTCAGCGCCCAGCGGAGGAGAGCGCCGCAACGGACTCCGAGGTGCAGAGCGAGGCGGCGTCAGAGGGCCTCGCACAGCGAGCGGTGCTGGCGATCCGTCACAAGCCCACGGCCCGGCTGGTGCGCGAGGCCCTCGCGGCGGACGGGCTGGCCTCCACCGAGATCGGCGCGGTGTCCGAGCTGCCGCAGCTGCTCAGGGATGAGCACCCGGCGCTCGTGCTCATCGAGCATGGTCCGGGAGTGCAGGACGGGCTGGAGTACTGCCGCGAGGTGCGCGCGATGACGGAGTACGACGTGCGCGACGTTCCCATCGTCCTCGTGGTGGATGCGGCGCGCCCGGAGGATCTCGCCAGGGGCTATCTGACAGGAGTGACGGACTGGCTGATCCGGCCCTTCAGCCCGGCGCACGTGCGCACCAAGGCGCGCGCCTGGATGCTGCGCACCCGCCTGCGCTGGAGCCCGGCGGACCTCCCGGACAACGAGCCCGCGCGGATCGCGGCGCTCGAGGAGCTCGGGGTGCTGAACGCCGGGCGTGAGGAGCGCTTCGACCGGATCGCCCGCATCGCCGCCCGGGTGCTGGACGTGCCCGTCTCCGCGGTGAACCTCATCGACCGGGATCAGCAGGTGTGCAAGGGCATGAACCGCGAGGGCCTGGACATCCTCCCGCGCGCCATCTCGCTGTGCGCGCACACGATCCTGGGCGAGGACGTGATGGTCATCTCAGACTCGCGGCAGGACGAGCGCTTCGGAGACAACCTGCTCTTCACCGAGTACCAGTACCGCTTCTACGCCGGCATCCCCCTGCGGACGTCAGCGGGCCACGCCGTGGGCACGCTGTGCCTCTTCGACAACCGCCCCCGGTACCTGGGGCCCGCCGATCGGCAGGCCCTGGAGGATCTGGCGGCCATCGCCCAGCGCGAGCTCATTGAGGCTCGCGACTGACTCCGCCTCAGGCGCCAGCGGTGAGCTACTCCGCCGAGGCGACGCCGCCGTTCTCTTCGGCGGGGACGACGTCCACATCGCTCGCCTTCACGAAGGCGAAGCGGTGGTTGAAGGAGACCTGGTAATAGAGGGTCTGTCCCACGATCACCCGATGGTCCGAGCCTTCGACCTGGGGCGCGTAGGTGGGCGAGAAGTAGTAGTCGCTCGGGAACGGACCCTCCGCCACGTAGCGCTGGCCCGCGGGGACGCTGTACGGGGTGAGCGGGACGATGCTCTGGGGGCGGATGCTCGGCGGGTACGCCGCGGCCTCCGGGTAGGCCCGGCCGTAGAGCGGGATCGACGCCAGCCCGGGCTTGGGCGTCACCACCACCCCGCGGCCGCTCTTCGTGTTGGCGTGGTGCGGGTTGTAGAACCAGGCCTTCTGGCCGCTGAAGTAGATGGCGTCCCAGTCACCCCGGTGCTCGGCGCGGTAGAACTGCTGGCCGGCCACCGCCTTGTTGCTCCAGTTGTTCGCGCGCGAGGCCGGCGCCGAGATGAAGGGGTTGGAGATCAGCGGAGCGCTGAAGCTGGGCGCCGTGTACAGGTACACGAAGCTGGCCGACTGCTCGGGCACGGCGCGGCAGTTGGTGGAGGTGTAGCAGTACGTCATCGCCGGGGTGTTCGTCTGGAACTGCGGATCCACCACCAGGATGTCCTTGTTCCAGTGCTCGGCATCGCGCTGATCCTCGCCCCCGAGCAGGTTCATGTAGTGGCCCCAGTCCCAGAACGGACCCGGATCCCAGTGCATGCTGCCCTGGTTCGTGGTCACCGTGCCCGGGATGTTGTCGTGGCCGACGATGTGCGCGCGGTCGAGCGGCACGTTGAACCGCTTCGCGAGGTGGCGCACCAGCCGGGCCGACGCGCGATACAGCTGCTCGTTGTACCAGGCAGCTCCTTCGATCGCGATGCCCTCGTGCTCGACGCCCACCGAGTGCGCGTTCACGTACCAGTTGCCGGCGTGCCAGGCGACGTGGGACGTCGGCACCATCTGGGCGACGTGGCCGTCGGAGGAGCGCACGACATAATGGGCGCTGGCGAAGGCCCGCGGGTTCCTGAAGATCGCCAGGGTGGAGTTGTAGTTGACCTCGGTGTCGTGGATGACGATGTAGCGGATGTCGAGCCCATCTCCCGGCCGGGCGGCGACGTCGTAGTTGCCGTAGTCCGTCGGCCTGGAGGAGTTCTGGGTATACGCGGCCGGGATGAACTCGCAGCCCAGGCCCTGGGGGCACTCGGTCTCGCCGCTCGCGCTGCTCGCGCTGGAGCGCAGGGCCAGAGAGGCGACCGTGCCCGTGTTGGGGGTGATGGGCTCCGCCGTCAGTGTCACCGTCTGCCCGTCGAGGGTGGTGCGCGACAGGCCCTGCTGGATGGTGGCGTACACCGTGTCAGCGAAGTCGAGCGCCGTGGCCTGCTCGGAGGAGCCGCTGTACAGGGCCACCGCGCCGTACCAGTCCGCCACGCCCGTGGGCTCCCTGCCCAGGGTGTACCGCGCGTACTGCGCCAGCAGCGCCGCGCCGCCGCGGACGTTCTGGGCCGGATCCTGCTGGAGCTGCTCGGGGTCGACGCCCAGCAACTGGGCCGCGGCCTCCAGGGTGTGGAAGCTCGGGTCGTCCACATCGAGCGTGCCGACCTCGGTGGACTCGTCATCCTTGCGAGGCGTCAGCTGGGCGCTGTCGAGGCGGGTCAGGTGCATCAGCCCGTACCCGCCCGAGACGCTGGGCGCTCCGTTGTGGTGCTCCCACCGCGATACATTGTAGGAGACGGAGAGCAGCACGCTCACCGGCACGCCGAACTCGAGCGAGGCGGTGGTGAACGCCGACTGAAGCGAGGTGGGGGGACTCTGCTGCGCGGGAGCAGCACCCTCGGCAGCGTGCGCTGGGAGAGAGGAGAGGGTGACTGCCAGCCCCGCCAACACACCGGCCAGGAACAACCGGGACGCACCACCAGATTCAGCTGGGTTCGCTTTCAAGCCAGGCTCCTTGGGGAACGGGAGCCTCACTGTGAATGAAGCAATAGCAGTAAATCAAGTAAAATAGGAATAGCCACCTACATGCAAGCCCATCCCTGGTACGAAGATGAGCAGCTGCTCCGGACGCTTCCGCTCTACCTGCGCGGGTATGGCGTCTATCTGCGGCGGATGCTCAGCCCGGCGACGGGGCTGGTCCGTGGAGGCTCCTTCCTGCTGCGGCGAATCCAGGACCTCATCCGGTGGCGGGGCCTCCCGCGAGCGCAGGCGTTCCGGGTGGATGGGCTCACCGTGTCCGTGGACCTGCTCGACAACCGGTGGCTCTGGGTGCTGGAGGAGTTGCAGGGGATGAGCGCGGAGGCCCAGCTCGTCGAGCGGACCCTGGGGCCCGGCGGAACCTTGCTGGACATCGGCGCCAATCACGGCAGCTACACGCTCCTGGCGGGCCGGCGCGTGGGCCCCACGGGGCGCGTGGTGGCGTTCGAGCCGCAGCCCTTCCTCGCGCGCCTGGTGCGCCAGTCGCTCGAGTCCAATGGGATGCGGCACGGGACCGTTCATGAGCTGGCGCTCGGGGAGCAGGCCGGCTCGGCCACCTTCTTCATTCCGGCGGCTGGCTCCGGCTCGGGGGGGTTGCACGCGGCCTTCTCCGCGCGAGGCCAGCATGAGCGCCTGGAGGTCCGCGTGGCCCGGCTGGACGAGCTCCTCCCGGAGCCCCTCCCCCGGGAGAACTCCCTGGTGAAGCTGGACTGCGAGGGAGGCGAGCTCGGGGCGCTGCGCGGGGGACGCCGGGCGCTGTCGGCGCTTCCGCCCGTGCTGCTCGAGCTGAACTCCCAGGCGGCCAGCGCGGCGGGCTACTCCCTGGCCGAGCTCCGCGACGAGCTGCGAGTCATCGGCTACCGCCACTTCGCCGAGCTGTCCTCGCCCTCGCGGCTCGAGCCGCTCGAGACGATGCCGCTCCTGCCGCTGCGCAACGTGGTGGTGCTCGCCTGAGCTCGGCTCCCTTGGCGTCAGTGCGGGTGGAGGCCGTTCTCGTCCGCGGGCCCAGGAACGGAGGGGGAAGTGTTGCTCCCTCCTCGGTGCTTGCTGCACGGTTGCTCGCTAGGCCTTGGCCTCGCCCCACCGCAGGCGTGCCAGCTCGAGGACCCGGGCATGTTCGGGCACCTGATGCAGGAGGCGATCGCGGAGCGCGAGGTCCGGGAGGTCCTCGGCGCGGGTATGCACGCATTGCAGCGCCCGTCTCAGCGCGGACTCCCCCGCCTCGGCCTCTGCGCTCGCGAAGCAGGCTTCTGCGAGCGCCAGGTAGCTCTTGACGGAGACGAAGCCCCCGCCACCCATCTGCTCCAACTCCTGGACACCGCGGGCGGCCTCCTCCCGAGCCTCCGGGAGGCGCCCCTGGGCCAGCAAGCTGGCGCTGAGGACCCCGCGCGCCAGCAGCCGGTAGGGTGGGCAGAAGGCCATCGCCTCACAGGCTCTCCGCGCCTGGGCCTCCGCCTCGTGCGGCTCGCCCCGGGCTGTCGCCACCTTCGCCAGGACGATGCAGCTCATCCCCTCCCTCATGGCATGGGGCGCTTCCTGGAGCAGCTCGAGCGCCACGGCACGGGCCTCCTCTTGCTGTGTCCCCTCGGGGCTCCAGGCCATCGTCAGGGCGAGGTGAGTCTTCACAAGAAGGGTGAAGAAGACCTTCCCGGTTTGTTGCGCAACGTTCAGGGCGCCGCGCAACGTCTCCACCGCATCGGCCATGCGTCCCATCATGGCCAGGAGCTCCCCCGCGTGGACCTGCAACACGATCTGCAGGCCGGGGCGTGTGCCCATCTCCCGGAAGAGTCTCGCCCCCTCTTCGGCATGGGCGAGGGTCTGCCAGAGGTTGTCTCCAAAGAAGTACCCGAGACGGTCCTGCGCAAGGCTCAGCCAGGCGCGCTCGAAGGTATCCCGTCCCGTCACGGAGGCATGGGTCTCCATCATCCGAGAGAAATACGCGGCGGCTTCCTGCTGCATGCCCACCAGCGCGAAGGAGATGCTGGTGTAGCCAAGGGCCTCGATGTAGGCGGGGAGGGCGTCGGGCTCCGGCGTCGTCTGCAGGAGGAGCTGGGCGATCCTGCGGCTCTCCTCTGCTCTTCCGGAGTTCATGCCACTCAGGAAGATGGTGCCCGCCAGCATGCACCACGCCCGGCTGCCCGGCTTCAGCTCGGGCAGCACCGCGATGCCCAGGTCATACGCCTGCAGGAAATTGTCGTCCCCCCACACGGCCAGCAGGGCCTGGATGGCGCGCAAGCGGGTGCGCATCGCCCCGCCGGCCCCGCAGGCCCGCCCCTGCTCCACGCACCGCAGCGCGGCTTGCCAGTCATCCCGCTCGAAGAGCTGCTCCGCCGCGCGGACGTAGAAAGGAATGGCGCGCTCCCGCTCCAGCCCGAGCTGGTAGTGCTCGGCGAGCACCAGCGGATCCAGCTCCCCCAGCTGCTCGAGCCAGGCGCCTACCTGCCGGTGGCCCGCGGGCCTGTGGCTCTCCGGCACCAGGCTGTAGGCCGCATCCCGCACCAGCGCGTGCCGGAAGCGGTACTCCTCTTCCGAGGGGAAGGAGCTCTCGGATTGCTGCAAGACCACCTCCGACTCCACGAGCTGCCGCAGCCGCTCCTCCAGCGTCTCCCCCGGTCTCTCCTGGCCCAGCAAGGACTTCACTCCTCCGGCCCAGAAGGTGCGCCCGAAGAAGCTCGCTGCCAGCAGCACCTGCCGCGTCCCGCTCTCCATCCGCTGGATTCGCCCTTGCAACATCGCCAGGATGGTTGCCGGCGGCGTCTCCCCTTGCCCATCGGCCGCCATGCGGATGAGCTCCTCCAGGAACAGGGCATTTCCGGCGGCCTGCTCCACCACGCGCTCGATGACGGACTCAGAGCCCTTCGTCCCAAGCACCTCGCGCGCCAGCTGGGCGCTCGCCTTCTGGCTGAGCCCCCGCAGGACAAGCTCCTGCAGGTGATGCCCCCAGAGGTGGGGGAACAGCTCCTTCACCTCTGGCCGCGCCAGCGCCAGCACCAGCAGCGGACACTCGGGGAGGGCACGCAAGGCCTCGTCCACCAGCTGCACCGAGCGGGCATCTCCCCAGTGCAGATCCTCCAACACCAGCAGCACCGGGCAGCGGGCACTCTCGGCGCGCAGGAAGGCTGCGAAGGCTCGCCCCACCTGGCTGCTCAGCTGCTTCGGATCCAAGCGCGCGGCACGCAGGCGGGGGCTGTCCTCGTCGGGGAAGGGGATACCGCAGAGCTCCCCCAGAAACTCCACCAGGGCCTGCGCCTCGCCCTCCGGAAGGCCCCGGCCCACTCTCTGCCGGAGCTTCTCCCGGTTCGCCTCCATCGACTCCACATCCTGGATGGTGCACAACCTGCGCACGGCCTGTCCGATCAGCCCGTACGCAGACCCGGTGCGCATCGGGTCGCCCCGACCGAGCAGCACCTGCACCTGCTGCCCCTTCTTCTCCACCCGGCGCAGGAACTCATGCCGCAGACGGGACTTGCCGACCCCAGCGGGTGCCGTCACCAGCAGCGCCCGGGATGTGGCGTCCTCGACGCACCCGCTCAAGGCCAGCTCGAGCAGGGACAGCTCCCGCTCACGTCCCACACAGGGCGTCGGCCGCCCCAGCAGCATGCGCGACTCGTCGGCTTCCAGGCGCTCGCCCTGCAGCAGGTAGGCGCCCGAGCCGGCACGGGCGAGCTCGAAGCCCGGGCCGAGCAGCCCCGCCGTCACCTCATCCAGCAGCAGGCGGGTCGAGGAGGACGGCATCGGCTCGAGCTGCCGGAGCAGCAGCCCCGCTCGATCCATCACCTCTCCCACCGGCTGTTGCTGGCCGAGGAGGCCCCGCCCCGTGGCCAGGATGATGGCGGCCTCGGGCCAGCGCTCCCGGATGGAGAGGGCGCAGCGTGCCGCCAGCGCAGCCTGGTCCGTGGCCGCGCCTCGCTCGGGGAGCAGCGTGACCAGCAACGAGCCATCCGCCAGCGTGGCCAGCCGCGCTCCATGGCTGGAGAAGGTGGTCCGCAGATGCTCCAGCACCTCGGGCCGGAGCGGCACTTGCGGCGACTCCACCCCGGGGGGCTGTCCCCACAGGGGAGCCGCTGGAAGCTCCCGGGGGGGAACCACGAGGAGGACACTCACCAACTGCTGCTCCGCTCCCGCCACCCCCTCGGGCCTCGTGTCTTGCCTGGGCGCTCCCGTGTCCTCCAGCCGCGCCAGGGCCTCCAGCACGCCCATCGCATCTGGCAGACGCTGCTGGGGCTCCTTGGCCAGCATGCGGTCCACCAGTCTCTGCAGGGAGGAGGGCAGCTCGTGACGCAGCGTGTGCAGCGGCGGTGGCTCGGCGAACAGGATCTTCGCCAGCACCGCCACCAGGTGCGGCGCGCTGAAGGCAGGCTGCCCGGTGAGGCACTCGTACAACACACAGCCCAGCGAGAAGATATCGGCGGCGGGGGTGAGGTCGCTCTGGCTGGAGGCCTGCTCGGGCGCCATGTACTGGGGCGTGCCCAGCAGCGTGGCCTTGCCCGTCAACACCTGCGACCTCACCAGCCGCCGGGCCAGGCCGAAGTCCAGCACCACCACGTCCTCTACCCGCCCCTGGCGCAGGAAGAGGTTGGAGGGCTTGAGATCGCGGTGGATGATGCTGCGCCCATGGGCCACGGCGAGCGCCTCGGCGGTGCGGCGTAGCAGGAGCAGCGTCTCCGTCAGGCTCAAGGGCTGTCGCTCGAGCCGCTGCGCCAGGTCCTCTCCTTCGAGCCACTCCATGGCCAGGAAGGGCGAGCGGTCATCGGTGAGACCATGGGCCACATGGGCGACGATGCCTGGGTGGCGCAGCTCGGCCAGCAGCTCCGCCTCGCGCATGAAGCGCCGCGCTCCCGTGGCGTCGGTGGTCGCTTGCATGAGCTTGAGGGCCACTGGCTGGCCATCCGACGTATCCCTCGCGCGGAAGACCGAGCCCATGCCCCCGCTCCCAGCCAGGGACTCGATGACGAAACGTCCTGCGACGACAGTGCCGGAAGAGAGCGAGAGAGGCGTCATAGAGGACCTGTGCCGCTTCCAATCCTAGCCGAGGGTCCTCGCGATGCCGGTCCTGACTGCGCGCCTGCTCCCTCTGGCGGGAGCGCTAGGTGCCGATGTTGCGCGTGATGACGTTCCCGGTCTCGTTCACCTGCTTCATCCACCGTTCGTGACGCTGCGTGTGATGTCCAGAATGGAAGAAGTCACCATGGCTGTTTTCTCGGGGCCCGCCAGCCCCCGGACCGCGAGCGGCCCGCCCGGCGATTATCGGAAGTTCCCGCCTGAAGTTGCGCACGCCCGCGGAAGGCTCCTCACCCTTCAGCGCTCACCCGCTCGCGGCTTGACGCTCCGTCGACCGGGCCAGTGCGGGCAGGGCGTCAGGGCGATCCCACAGGACGAAGTGGCTGCAGCCGTCCAGCTTCACCAAGTTCAACCCGGGCCCCGTCCGCTGGGCGCTCTCCTGCATGGAGTGGGTATCCAGCACCCGGTCCTTCCCGGGGACGAGCACCGTGCCGCGCGGAACGTTCTGGTAGAGGGACGCGTCGCGCTCCTTCATCCAGTCATCAAGCTCTCTCAGGTTGGCCACCATGGTGGCGATGCGCTTCGGGTTGAACGGGAAGGCCATGATGAGCTCACGCTTCCGCTCGTTCTCCAGTGGGCCCCAGGCGCCTCGGTTCCGCCGGGAGATGGGCTCCTTGCGCCACAAGGGCACCAGGAACGCCATGAGCCAGCGCTGGACAGCCGTCGTGGGCACATAGGGGCGCGCCTGCGGGAGCACGGGAGCCTCCAGCACCACCTCCACCTGCTTGAACAAGTCGGGCCGCATCGCCGCCGCCTCCAGGATGACGGCTCCTCCCCGCGAGTGGCCGTGGACGCGGATGCTCCCGGTCCTCGGCAGGTGCTCCAGGGCCTGCACCAGCACGGCGGCGTCGTAGGCGATGGTGCCTTCCCGCTCGGCCGGCACCTTCACCCAGGGCGCAGTCTTGTACCGCGGAGAGGTGATGGGCACGTGGTAGTCGCAGCTCGTCAGCAGGATGAGCTGAATGTCCGGGTCGCTGTAGTGGTGTGTGAAGTAGCGCAGGTCGGCCACGAAGCCGTGCATGCAGATGACCGTGGCGCGCGGGTGGTCGCAGCGGCGCTCGGCGATGGCCGCCTTGCCCACCGGGTAGACGTCGCCGTCAAAGGGCTCGCTCCTGGCGGGTGTGCCCTCCCGGTACAGCAGCCACTGCCGCAGGGCGAGCACGGGGAGGACGATGGCGGCGAGGACTCCAAGGGTCAGGTACATGCGTTCTCTAAGGGAGGGGAGCTGGAGGATGCCAGGGCGCGGACTGGGGCGCTCAGCTTAGCGGCGCCGCTGGCCCGAGGGGCGTGAACATCGGCTACGATCCTGGGCCTGATTTCCGCCCAGGAGACGCGCTGATGGAGAAGGTGTGGCTGAAGCATTACCCCGAGGGTGTGCCGAGCGAGATCAATCCTCTCGAGTACAAATCCCTGGTGCACCTGCTGGAGGCGTCGTTCCAGAAATATTCTTCACGCCGCGCCTTCGTCTGCATGGACAAGGCGCTGACCTATGGCGAGGTCGATCGCCTGTCGCGCCAGCTCGGCGCCTGGCTCCAGTCGCGGGGGCTGGCGCCGCAGGCCCGGGTCGCCCTGATGATGCCCAACGTCCTGCAGTACCCGGTCGCCCTGGCCGCGGTGCTGCGCGCGGGCTACATCGTGGTCAACGTCAACCCGCTGTACACCCCGCGTGAGCTCGAGTACCAGCTGAAGGACAGCGGCGCCGAGGCCATCATCGTCCTCGAGAACTTCGCGGCCACCCTCCAGAAGGTGTTGGACAAGACGCCGGTGCGCCACGTGGTGGTGGCCAGCATGGGAGATCTGCTGGGCACCGTGAAGGGCACGATCGTCAACTTCGTCGTGCGCAGCGTGAAGAAGCTGGTGCCCGCCTGGTCACTGCCCGGCAGCACCTCCTTCAATGCGGCCCTGGCCGAGGGCAAGGGCCTGTCCCTCAAGCCGGTGGAGCTGAAGCCCGACGACGTCGCCTTCCTCCAGTACACCGGCGGCACCACGGGCGTGTCCAAGGGGGCGACCCTGCTGCACCGCAACGTGGTCGCCAACGTGCTCCAGTCCGAGGCGTGGATGCAGCCCTCGCTGCGCAAGGGCGCTCCCATCGATCAGATCGTCACCGTCACCGCGCTGCCGCTGTACCACATCTTCGCGCTCACGGTGTGCTGCCTGCTGGTCATGCGCAGCGGCGGGCTGGCCTTGTTGATCCCCAACGCGCGAGACATCGGCGGCCTCATCAAGGACCTCAGCAAGTGGAAGTTCCACATGCTCCCCGCCGTCAACACGCTCTACAACGCGCTGCTCCACCACCCGGACTTCGGCAAGGTGGACTTCTCCAGCCTGCGGGTGGCCAACGGCGGCGGCATGGCGGTGCAGGAGGCCGTCGCCCGGCAGTGGTTGGAGCGCACGAAGTGCCCCATCGTCGAGGGGTATGGCCTCTCGGAGACCTCGCCGAGCGTGTCCTGCAACCCGACCGACACCGACCGGTTCACGGGCACCATTGGCCTGCCCCTGCCGTCCACCGAGCTCGAGCTCCGCGACGATGAAGGCAAGCCCGTGCCGATCGGCCAGTCTGGCGAGATCTGCGTCCGCGGCCCGCAGGTGATGGCTGGCTACTGGAACCGGCCGGACGAGACCGCCAAGGTGATGACCTCCGACGGCTTCCTGAAGACGGGCGACGTCGGTGTCATGGACGAGCGCGGCTACACGAAGATCGTCGACCGCAAGAAGGACATGATCCTGGTGTCCGGCTTCAACGTCTACCCGAACGAGATAGAGAGCGTGGTGATCGAGTGTCCGGGGGTGCTGGAGGTCGCGGCCATTGGCGTGCCGGACGAGCACTCCGGTGAGGTGGTCAAGCTGTTCATCGTCAAGAAGGACCCGGCGCTGACCGAGGACACGGTGCGGGAGTTCTGCAAGGAGCGGCTGACGGGCTACAAGCGCCCGAGGCACATCGAGTTCCGCACCGAGCTGCCGAAGACGAACGTGGGCAAGATCCTGCGCCGCGAGCTGAGAGAGAAGCAGAAGGCCTGAGCTGGCTCCGCCCGGGGATCCCCTCGGCTTCGGCTGCGCTCACGAGCAAGCGCACCGGCACCGCTTGTGTGCCGTGCCGGTCAGTTCCTTCTTCTCTCCACACCCACGGCCTCGCCCCGGACAGGATAATGGAGGCCATCCCGTGGCTATCCGTGCCTGCCGACCGCCCGAGGTCCTGTGAAGCTCGCGCGCAAGATCACCCTCGCTCTCACCCTGCTCGCCATCGTCGTCATCACCGTGCTGGAGACGTTCGAGGTGCGCAGGGAGCTGGAGCGCTCCGCGCTCGACATGCGGCACGACCACCGCCTCCTGGGCCACACGGTGGCAGGCTCCATTGGCAGGGCGTGGTCGCAGGCGGGTGAGCGGGAGGCGCTCCTGCTGCTGGATCAGGCCAACCGCTTCCAGGAGCAGATCCACCTTCGCTGGGTGTGGCTCGATGCTGGGCCGACCCACCTCCCTCCCGCCGACATCCCTCCGCCCCTGCTCACCGCGCTGCGCTCCGGCCGCGACGGCTGGAGGGTGGATGAGACCGTGACGCCGGGCATCCTGCGCTCCTACACCCCGGTGCTCGTCAGCGGCCAGCTGGGCGCCATCGAGCTCTCCGAGTCCCTCATCCAGGAGCACCAGCACCTGCGCAACGCCGTGCTGGGGGCCGCCATCGCCACCGGCGTCATCGCCGTGGCCTTCCTGGTGGCAGCCATGGCCATGGGCCGCCGGCTGGTGGGACACCCCGTCGAGCAGCTGGTGCAGCTGGCCCACCGCATCGGCCAGGGGGACCTGGAGGCCCGGGTGCACCTGCGGCAGAACGACGAGCTGGACACGCTGGCCATCGCCATGAACCGCATGGGCGAGCTGCTCCAGAAGGCCCGGGAGGCCATCGCCGTGGAGCTGGCGGGGCGCCTGGCCGCCGTCGAGCACCTGCGCCACGCGGACCGGCTGAACACCGTGGGCAAGCTGGCCTCCGGTGTGGCCCACGAGCTGGGCACCCCGCTCAACGTGGTGCTCGGCCGGTCGAAGATGATCTCCTCCGGCGAGGTGGAAGGGGACGAGGTGCGCGAGTGCGCCCAGATCATCTCCCAGCAGGCGCAGCACATGACGCACATCATCCGCCAGCTCCTGGACTTCGCGCGGCGCCGGCCTCCCCAGCGGGCCCCGGAGGACCTGTCGCAGCTCGCCGCGCGCACCCTGAGCCTGCTCCGGCCGCTGGCCGCCAAGCGCGGGGTGAGCCTGCTCTCCGAGGTTCCAGAGTCCCTGGTTCTGGAGGTCGACGCGGGCCAGCTCCAGCAGGTCCTCACCAACCTGGTGGTCAACGGCGTCCAGGCCTCGAAGCCCTCGGGGACTCTGCGCCTCAGGGCGGCGTGTGTTCGCGCCACACCTCCCGCGGATGTCGGGGGGCCCGAGGCGGACTGGGTGCGGCTGGACGTGGAGGATGAGGGCGAGGGCATCTCCCCGGAGGTGCTGCCCCACATCTTCGAGCCCTTCTTCACCACCAAGGACGTCGGCGAGGGCACGGGCCTGGGACTGGCCGTCTCCTATGGCCTCGTCCGGGATCACGGGGGTTGGATCGACGTGCGCAGCGAGCCGGGGCGTGGCAGCTGCTTCTCCATCTATCTGCCGCGGGGAGGAAGCTCATGCCAGGCCGCATCCTGATCGTCGAGGACGAGCGAGAGATGCTCGCGCTGCTGGAGAAGGGCGCGCCGCGAGACGCTCTGCCTACAAGAAGAGCGCCGGAGCGAGCCCGCCGATGACGACCAGCACTGTCACCGCCGTCAGGATCGCCACGTACCAGCGGCGTGACCTGGAGGCCGCTGGCGCCGCCTGCTGCCCCCGCCGCGAAGGCCCGCAGAAGAGGCCCGCGTAGACCCGGTAGAACACGATCGCATTCAGCGCCGTGGTGAGCAGGAACCCGGCCGTCGCCACGGTGGAGTGCTCGAGGAGCGCGTGGAAGAGCAGATCCTCGGCGAAGAAGGCGAGCCCCCCGGGGAGCCCGACGAAGAGCCAGCCCATCGCGATGAAGAGGCGGTGGAGGTCCGGCGCGACGTCCGCCAGCCCATTGTCCGGGGCGAGCTTCTCGACGCCGTACGTGTCGCGCAGCAGCCCAATGACGGACAGCAGCACGAGGGTCCCGGCCACCATCGCGATGAGGAGCGCGCGGGCGGCCTCCCAGCCGATGTGTCCCGTGAAGCAGCCCGCCAGCAGCAGGCACGACTGCGAGAGGGTGATGGCGCTGATCGCCCGCGCCGGATCTTGCCGCACCAGGCCCAGGCCGGACTGAAGGATGGCGCTCGCCACGAAGAACAGCAGCAGCACCGTCCCCAGGCTGCCGCGCAGCGCCGTGGGGTTGGCCTGCACGAAGCGGTGGAGCCAGATGACTCCGGGCTGGCAGAGCAGGAGCAGCAGGTACTCCCGGTGGCTCAGCCGACGGCGCAGCTCCTCGAGCCACAGGTGGAACGGGAGGACGCCCCCCGCGATGGCCATGCCCAGCGCCGCGAGCGGCTGGGTGGGACCATTCCAGGCAGCGAGCCCCGCGGTCACCAGTCCCGCCAGGGGGGCCAGCACGGGGAGCCTCAGGGCTCGTCCCTGCCCACCGCTGGTAGCGGCCCGCACGCACGCCCACGTGAAGAGCGCGACCCACGAGGCCAGGAAGACAGGACGTGACGGTGCCGCCCAGATGCCGACCGCCGCGGCGCTCCCCACCAGCAGGGACCACCGGCTGGAGACGCGGGCCGGCACTGATTCGGATTCAGCCTGGAGCTTGAGTGAGGCTTCCATCATGAGTGGCTCCGCGGAGCAGGGGAGTCCCCGAGCAGGCGATCCTCGAACGCGGCGAGCCGCGAGAAGAAGCCCAGGAAGGGCCGGGCGATGAAGCTCCACTGGAGGCTGTCCAGCCAGAAGAGCCTCGAGGCGGCCAGGTACAAGGGGCCTGCCAGCCGGGCCGGGAGCAGGCTTCCCCAGCCGGGGAGCCGGTGCAGGCGCACGTCCATGCCCACCAGGGGGTTGTCCTGGAAGTCCTGGATGAGCGAGGAGGAGCGCAGGAACTGCCACGTGCGCAGCCCCGCGTTCGCGCACAGGTGGATGAGCGCGAGCGTGTGCAGCCCCAGGCCGATCTCCACGTACATGAGGCCGAGCTGCGCCATGGTGGCGTACGCCAGCGACGTCTTCGCGTCAGGCCGCGTATGCCCCACGAGCGTCGCGAAGACAGCCGTGGCCAATCCAATCACCACCATGGCAATGCGCACGGAGAGGTGCGGCATCCACAGCGCGCTGGTCCGCAGCAGCAGCAGCGGCCCGAGGTGCACCGAGAGCGCGCCGTAGAAGATGGCGCTGGAGGCCGCGGGCCCCTCCATCGCGCGGTGCAGCCAGGGGGACATCGGCAGCTGGGCGGACTTCGCCAGCGTGCCGAACAGCAGCAGGAACGCCACCCCCACGGCTGTCGGGGCCGCCGCGTTCTCCGCGAAGTGCGAGACCGCGGAGCTGGAGAAGGCGTGGTGGATCCACATCGCCGTGCCGAGCAGGCCCAGGTCGCACAGCCGGTAGTAGATGAGCGCGCGCAGGCTGTTCTGCGCGCTGCGCGGGTTGCGCCGGAAGAACGAGATGAGCATCACCGACGACACGCCCACCAGCTCCCAGCCCACGAGGAGCACATCGATGTTGCCCGCGAGCGACACCACCGTGAGCGCGCAGGCGAGCAGCGACACCAGGAACCAGTAGCGCTGGGAGCCCTCCTCCCGATGGAACGAGGGCTGCGAGAAGCGCACGATGACGGGGAAGATGAGGGCGACGAGGGCCAGGTAGGTGACCGAGAGCCGGTCGATGAGCAGCACCGGCCTCCACAGGTAGCCGTGCGTGTCGAGCAGCGGCCCCGTGGAGACCTCCACCATCGGGGAGGACCCGGTGGCGAACAGGTAGCAGAGCGCGCCCGCTGCGAGCAGCAGCCCCGTGGCATGAACCACGGCGAGCCGCTGCTGGAGCGCCTCGGGGAGCCTGAGCCCGAACAGCAGCGCCGCCCCGAAGAAGACGGGCGTCAGCGCCGTCCAGGCCAGGGTCAGCAAGGTGAGGGTGTGAAGGTTCATGCGAACACCTCGATCGGCCGATCGTGACGCAGGTCCAGTACCGGCGGGAGCAGGGCACTCCCTAGCGAGCGGAACTCCGGCCACAGCTCGCGCCAGGGCGTGAAGCCGTCTCCGTTCCAGAGTGAGATGGCGCGGGACGACGGATCGATCCACCCCAGCCGCATCCAGCCGTTGCGCACCATGCGGCGCATGCGTGGGTGCGTCTCGATCAGCTCGAGCAGATCCCTCTGGTTCGCCTCGACGAGCACCACGTTGCGCATGGGCTCGTGCAGCTCGACCATCTGCCGGGCCAGCCCGATGCGCAGGTCGCTCTTCGAGCCAGTGAGGACGCCCAGCAGCGACACGACGTTCAACGGCAGCTTGGAGCCCGCGCCGAACCCGTCGCAGTCCATACGCGAGAAGTAATAGTCCATGGCGATGTTCACCGCGACGGGCACCGTGCCGAGCACGGCCGTGCGCAGCAGCGTCCCGTCCTGCTCCAGCGTCGGGTCGTAGGACACCAGGAAGGCCCGGCGGTCCAGGAACGTCCGCTCCGTCAGGTTCCTCCGCCCGACGATGCAGGCCGCGACGCGGTTGTGGCCGTACTCGGGCCGGGGCTGGGCCAGATCATGGCCGCGGTCGAGCACGTGCTGGGCCGCCGCCTCCTCGCCCTCGCTGGGCCCCTGGCCGAAGCGGCGGCACCGCTCCACCGCGTTCATCCGGCACGCGCGCACCATCCGCGCCTCCAGCTCCTTCAGCTCCGCCAGGCGCTCCGACGGGATGAGCTCGCGGTCGAGCACCTCGATCGTGTCGAGGCTGGTGTCGTGGTAGCAGGGCACGAAGAGCGTGGAGGCCGGGATGATGAGCCCCCTCGCCGCCAGCCGCTCGCGCACGTCGGCGCGGTTGGCCATCTGCGCGAAGGCGCGGGCGTTGGGGATGCCCGGATTGCCCGAGCACGCGCCACAGCCGTAGGCCTGCCGGAACGGGTTATTCGTGCTCGTGGAGCCATGGGCGATCACCGCCACCATGGGCGCGAACGTGTGCGCCAGGCCCGCGGGGCGCAGAATGCTGTCGACGATGGTGGCCTGCTCCTCCAGCGAATAGCCACCCTCCGCGTCCACCGCGATGCGCGTGCGCGGGTGGGGGAAGGCGCGCTTCTGGATGGCGCGGCGCAGGCGGCTCATGCGGCTCGGCAGCAGCACCTTCAGCACGAGCGGCAGGAAGCTCAGCAACCCCAGCGCGAGCGAGATGAGGAAGCCCCGGAGCAGCGCCCGCGAGTGGTAGAAGCCGGAGAGCAGCGCCCGGCCCTCGGCATGGCCCGCGAGGCGGGACCGCTTCATCCTCTGAGCCTCTCCGTCGAGCGGCACCTCGCGGAGGGTCCGCGAAGGCTCGACGACGGGGGGACACTGGAGCTTGGCGCGGCTGGTGCCCGCGGCCTCGAAGCGCATGTCGACGCCGTAGAACCCCACGGAGCCCCACGTCTCCACTCCGCACTCCTCCGACTCGAGGGCGCGCCGGAAGGACTCCTCGCGGTCATCCATGCAGGTGAGCGCCTGGAACCGAGGCGTCTCACGGGGGGGCTCCTGAGAAGAGGGACGCATCCCCGTCTCGAGGTGGGCCAGGAGCTCGCCGGCGAAGGAGCGCTCATAGGCCTCCTGCCACAGGTGCAGGCGCCCGAGGTTGGCAGTCTCGGGAGCGTACGTCGGGCGCGCGCGCAGCTCCGCCCGGGTGCGGCCATGCCGCTCCAGCAGCCACGCGTCGAGCGCATGTGTGGAGACGAGCATCACCGCCAGCCAGTCCCTCAGGGGCGCGCAAGGCACCTCCACAGGTGCGAGCCCTGGCTCGGCCTCCAGGCGCGAGACCATCCCCGACCAGCCCTTCAGCGCGAAGAGCGTCTCCAGGCAGTAGGCGGCCTCGTGCCCCGGGGGAGAGGCCTCGCGCGCCTCGGCCTCGATGATCGCGTCCACGGAGCGGCCTGCCCGCTCGTGCTCCTCGAGCCGCCGCTTCAGCGTGCCGGCCCAGTCGAAGCCCCAGGCCGGCGTGGCGTGGACGCTCGCCAGGAAGTAGCCCCAGAGCGCTCCCACCCGGTACGGGTTGGACCACGCCCCCATACCCTGGTCGAGGAATGAGGCGAGGAGCGGCACGAGGAAGTCCTGCAGCCGGCGGTCGTACAAGGCGTGGAACTCTTCATCCAGGCGCGGAGCGAGCCGCAGCAGCTCGACGCGTGGGACGTCATTGCCGGCCGACGTATCGGCCAGGAAGCGCTCCACCCGGTCCTTCCCACCGCCGGGGATGGCCGCCGCGATCACCGCCTCCAGGCAGTCACGCCGGATGCGGCCCCGCGCGAGCTCCTCGCGGTAGAACGCCTCGGTCTCGTAGGGCCGGGCCCGGTAGAGCGCGGCCGCCTCGCGCACGGCCTCACGGAAGGGACGGTCCTCCAGGTTGAGCAGGATGTTGTTGTGGATGAAGGCCCAGAGCGGGTTCTGGATCGGCAGCTTCGGGCGGCACTCCGCAAGCCACCTGTCCACGAGGGCGGTGGTGTCCATAGGTATCGTTCCCATTCGTTCCTGTCAGGCAGCGGTGGCGGCGGAGGGAGCCGGGGTGGCCGAGCGCGGCAGCAGCTCGCGCCAGAGCACGTCCAGTGGTTCCTTCACCACCTTGCCACCCGCGCTCTGGTAGCCCACGCGCCAGCCGCGGATGGCCTCGATGGCCGCGTGATCGATCTGGTCCACGTCGAACTTCAGGTGCACCGTCCGGCTCGCGGGGAGGCTCCGCAGCTTGGACACCACGGAGGGAACGGCGAGGAAGCTCAGGTTGCCCCGCATCGTGACGTGGAGCTCCTCGCCTCGCGGCTCCACCTCGATGTCGACCACGGCCGTGCGGCGCAGGAACAGCGCGAGCGCGAGCGCCAAGCCGATGCCGATGCCCCACAGCAGGTTGATGAAGACGACGCCGGCCAGCGTGGCCCCGTAGACGATCACCTCATTGAACCTGGCGATCTTGCGCAGCTCCTTGATCTTCACCAGGTTCACGCCGACGTGCACGAGCAGCGCCGCGAGCGCCGCCATCGGCACGCGTGCCAGCAGGCTCGAGGCGAGAAGGACGAACAGCAGCAGCCACACTCCGTGGAGGATGGCGGACACGCGGGTGCGCGCACCGGCGGCGATGTTCGCGGAGCTGCGCACGATGACGCCCGTGACGGGCAGGCCACCGAGCAGGCCGGAGGCCACGTTGGCGAGCCCCTGCGCGAACAGCTCGCGGTTCAGGTTCGCCCGAGGCCCGGGGTGGAGCTGATCCGTGGCGACCGCGCAGAGCAGGGACTCGGCGCTCGCGACGACGAAGAGCGCCAGGCCCCCCAGCACCAGGTCTCCGATGTGGGCGCTGCCGATCGCCGGGCGGCTCAGCTCGCTGAGGAGGCCTGCGCCGACGGACACGCGCGGGATGGCACCGGGCACCAGGAACGACACGAGCGTGCCCACCGCGATGGCAACGAGCGAGCCGGGGATGAACGGCACGCGCTTGGAGAGGAAGCGGTTCCACAGGACGATCACGAGCAGCGTCGAGCCGCCGACCAGCACCGCGCCGACGCTCATATGGCGGAGCGAGTCGGGCAGTCCGATGAGGTTGTTGATCGCCGAGCCCTTGGGCGTGCTGCCGAGCAGGACGTGCATCTGGCCGAGCGCGATGAGGATGCCAATGCCGGCGAGCATGGCCTGCAGCACCGCGGGAGAGATGGCGAGTGCGGCCTGCGCGAGGCCCGCCGAGCCCGCGGCGATCTGCAGGAGGCCACCGATAGCGGCGATGACGCACGTCGCCTCGAAGCCGAACTTCTGTACGAAGCCGTACACCATGACGCTCAGGCCCGCCGCGGGCCCGCTCACCTGCAAGGGAGCGCCGCCAAACACGCCCACCACGATGCCGCCCACCATGGCGGCGATGAGGCCTGACCGCACGGGCGCCCCTGACGCCACGGCGATGCCGAGCGACAGCGGCAGGGCTACGAGGAACACCACCAACGAGGAGGGCACATCCTTTGAGAGGGACGATCGTAGGTTCGAGTTCATAGGTCTTTCCTTTGAAGCAGAGAGGCCCTGCCAACGGCGCGAGCGCTGTCGGCGGATGACGAGGGAAGAAGGGAGCGGGCTGCTGAGCCCGTCAGCAATCCACGAGGCTCACCGCGGCAGCGGGCCAGGGGGACATTTGTGGAGAAGCAACCGAGCGAGCGGGGGACTGCACGGACATAAGGGATGGGGCTCCTTGCCGGTATCCCATGAGCAACCTCCGTGCCGCGTGAGGCCAACGCAGTGCTTCAGAGGGAGGAGTCAGGGGCGGCGCGGCAGCGGTGAGAGCGCGCTCGTGGCAGCGTGCCCCAGTGTCACAAGAGCCGGGGCATTCTGCCCCGAGCTGAGAAGGGCGGGCGAGCGTTCAGCGCCGCCGGCTTCTGTCTCCCAGGACACCTCGCCTCGAGCGCCAGGCGTGCACAACGTGAGCGCGTGCGCTCGCTGGTCTTGGAGGCATAAGCAGGTGCTCTACCGGATCCAGGGCAGCAACATGGCCTGAGTCCTCTCTCCCGGTCATCCCCGCTTATCGCCGCCGGGTGGGGGCCTTGCGCTCTGGGGACGCCGGGGGCTTCGGCACCGGAGCCGAGGGCTGCTGCTGGGAGTCGCGGGCACACGCCGCGGCGCGTTCGAGCAGCAGGCTCTGCTCGCGTGCGTTGCGCGTGAGCGAGGCCGCGCGCTCGAACTCCGCGCGGGCCTCGTCGAAGCGGCCGAGCTTGGCGAGGAGGTCACCGCGCACGCTCGGCAGGAGGTGGTAGCCCTTGAGCGAGGGCTCCGCGGTCAGCGCATCGACGAGCTCGAGCCCCACCGCGGGGCCGAACGCCATCGAGAGCGCGACGGCGCGATTCAGCTCGACGACGGGGGAGGGTGTGAGCTGGGCGAGCCCCGTGTAGAGCGCCGCGATGCGTGTCCAGTCCGTCTCCGCCGCGGTACGCGCTCGGGCGTGGCAGGCGGCGATCGCGGCCTGCAGCGTGTACGGGCCTCGCTCGCTGCGGAGCGCCTCGGCTCGCTCGAGCGCCGCGAGCCCCCGGCGGATGAGCAGTTGATCCCAGCGCGCGCGGTTTTGATCGAGGAGCAGGATGGGCTCTCCCGACGGGCCGATCCGCGCCCTCAGCCGCGACGCCTGGATCTCCATGAGCGCCACGAGGCCGTGGACCTCCGGCTCCTTCGGAACGAGCCCGGCCAGGATGCGGCCCAGACGGAGCGCGTCCTCGCAGAGCGCGGGCCGCACCCAGTCGTCACCGGCCGTCGCCGAGTAGCCCTCGTTGAAGACGAGGTAGATGACCTCGAGCACCGACGACAGCCGGGCGTCGAGATCGGCTCCGCGGGGGACCTCGAAGGGGACGTTCGCCTCGGCGAGGGTCCGCTTGGCTCGGACGATTCGCTGGGCGACGGTCGGCTCCGGGACCAGGAATGCACGCGCGATCTCCTCGGTCGTGAGTCCGCCGAGCAAGCGGAGCGTGAGCGCCACGCGGGCCTCGGTCGAGAGCACCGGATGACAGGAGATGAACACGAGGCGCAGCAGGTCGTCGCCGACGTTATCGTCGATCGCGGCGTCGAGATCCGGTGCGGCCAGCTCCCGCTGGGCCTCGAGCTCGTGACCGAGCTCCTCGTGCTTGCGCTCGAGCCGCTGGCTCCGGCGCAGCTGGTCGATCGCACGATGCTTCGCGGCGGCCATGAGCCAGGCGCCCGGGTTGTCAGGGACGCCCGACTGCGGCCACTGCTCGAGCGCGGCGACGAGCGCATCCTGCGCGAGCTCCTCGGCAAGACCGACGTCGCGCACGACCCGCGTGAGGCCGGCGATGAGCCGGGCCGACTCGATTCTCCAGACCGCGTGGATCGCGCGATGCGTCTTGGAAGCCGTCACGGCCTCCGACTAGAGCATCTTCCTCCGCCCGTGCAAGGCCGAGGCGCGCTGCGCCGCACGAACTGCTAACTGCGTCGCGAATCGATCATCGCGCGGAGCTCCTGCTCCTTCTTCAGGTGCTCGCCCGTGGGGTCGATCGCAGCGAAGTCCGCAGAATCGAACACCTGGCGCAGCTCGATCTCGCTGTCCTCGGCATGGGGGTTGGGGCAGCGCTTGATCCACTCGATCGCCTCTTCCTTCGACTTCACCTGCCACAGCCAGAAGCCGGCGAGCAGCTCCTTCGTCTCGGCGAAGGGCCCGTCGACCACGGTGCGCTTCGTCCCCGAGAACCGGACGCGCGCGCCCTTGGAGCTCGGGTGGAGCCCCTCGCCCGCGAGCATCACGCCGGCCTTCACCAGCTCTTCGTTGTACTTCCCCATGGCGGCGAGGAGCTCCTCGCTCGGCATCACGCCCGCCTCAGACTGCTTGGTAGCCTTGACCAGGACCATGAATCGCATCGTCGTGTCTCCTTCGGTTGGGAAGCAGGGCTTCCAGTCCGTCTCGACCGGGGGTGATCCCCGGCTCTACTGATGCGTCGACTGACGGCGCGCGAGATCGACACGGAGAACGATCTTTTTTTGCAGCATTTCTAAATGCCTGAAACTCCTGAGCTTTGAGCCGCTTCGTCCGCTGCTTGGGTCCGCTGCACAGCCCGGGAGAGGCGCTCGGCCATGCGGCGAAGGTGTTCGACGAGCTCCTTCGGCTCATGCACCTCGAAGTCGAAGCCCAGAAACCCGAGGTGGAACGCCAGCGCTTCGAGGCTCTCGCCCCCGGTGTGGACGAGGCAGCGGTCGGGAGCCAGCTCCTCGATGCGCCCAGCCACTCCTGACAGCCGCTCCGAGACGACGTGCGCGGGGGCCTGCACCGTCACGCGCGCGCGGAACCGGTACACGTCCGTCGAGACGGACTGCGACACGTAGGCGGCCACGTCCTCGGAGGGCAGCGGGCGTGCCTTGAAGCGCCGCCCGGTCTTCGGCCTCCCGCTGATGCGATCGACGCGGAAGGTCCGCCAGGCCTCCCGTTCGAGATCGTACGCGAGGAGGTACCAGCGGTAGCGCGTGTGCACGAGCCGGTAGGGCTCGACGAGGCGCTCGCTCGCCGTGCCCTGGTGGCTGCTGTAGTCGAAGCGCAGGACCTCGCAGTCGCGGCACGCATTGGCCATCACCGCCAGCGCCTCCGCGTCGAAGGTGGGCCCGGCGTCGCCCATCCGCACGCTCACGGCGTGCAGCGCGCTCACCCTGCGCCGGAGCCTCTTGGGGAGCACCTGCTCCAGCTTTGCGAGCGCTCGAACCGAGGCTTCCTCCAGCCCCTTCATGGGACCGGCCGCCGCGACGCGCAGCCCCACGGCGACGGCGACGGCCTCGTCATCCTCCAAAGGCAGCGGTGGCAGCTCCTTCCCGGCGCCCAGCTGGTATCCGCCGCCGACGCCCGCGGTGGCATGCACTGGGTAGCCGAGGCTCCGAAGCCGGTCCACGTCGCGGCGGATGCTGCGCTCGGTCACCCCGAGCTCGTGTGCCAGCTCCCCGCCCGACCAGAAGCGCCGGGACTGCAGCAGCGACAGCAGGCTCAGCAGTCGCGCGGATGTCTGGACCACGGGCGGCTCCTCTCATTGCGGACCGAAACTGTCCGCAATCCTTCCTACTCTCTTCTCATCACCCGGGCGAGACCCCGCAAGCGTCTCGGCCCCTTTCTTGGAGCATCCGCCATGAGCAACGCCACCTCTGCGCAGACGACGATGACCGCTGGCCTCCGGACCTACCGAGGCAGCTGCCACTGCGGCGCCGTGCGCTTCGAAGCCGACTTCGACCCGAGCACTGGGACGACCCGGTGCAACTGCAGGGTCTGCACGAAGGCAGGGTGGTGGGGCATCCTCGTGAAGCCGAGCGCCTTCCGGCTCCTCTCCGGCAAGGAGCTGCTCAGCGACTACACGCGGTCCGAGGCCGGCCATGCCCGTTTCTGCAAGGTCTGCGGGATCCGCACCTTCGGGCACGGAAACATCCCGGAGGTGGGAGGGGATTACTACTCCGTGAACCTGAACTGCCTTGATGGTGTGGACCTCTCCGGGGTGCCGGTGAGGTACCTCGACGGGCTCCACAACACCTGGGCGGAGCTCGCCGTCGCTCCGTATGTGAATCCGTTCGTGGCCGCTGCTGCGGTGGTAGAATGATCCGATGCCCACCCCCACCGAGGTGTTCGCCTCCGACCCGCTCGGATTTCTGGCCGAGAACATCGTCAATCCGGCGTTCCGGAGCACCTTCGTCCGGGTCTTCCAGCCCGAGCCGGTGACCTTTGCCACCCAGCTGGGCGCCATGCTCGACAGTGGGGGGTTCCCGGTCCAGGACTTCCAGGTGGTCCCGCTGATGATCCACACGGACGTCAACTATGGGTTGATGCCCGTTCCGGAGACGTACTTCTCCAAGCCGGGCACGTACAACACCACCTATCCGTTCTCGCTGCTCAGGGACTACCCCGGCGTGAGAGGCAAGAGCATCGAGGCGCAGAAGGCGCTCATCGAGTTCTGCGCGGCCACCTCGAAGGCCACGATGAAGAAGCGGGGGGAGACCGGGCCGGTCCTCCGTGCCTACTACTTCCCCTACAAGATTGGCATGGCGACCGAGGCGGAGCACATGGGGTATGTCGACATCCCCGTCGACGACCCGCCGTTCCGCTTTGTCTTCACCGGGCAGATGAATGGCTGCCACCTGGTGGTGACAGGCTCCCCGGTCGCCGGGCATTTTCGCGCCTGGCACTACCAGTCCCCGGGCAACAAGCCGCACTTCAACAAGGCCAACTTCCCCGGCCAGCCCATCTACGATTGGCTGACGGACGCGGAGTACGCCGGAGTCGTCAAGAACGACGAGGTGGGCGCCTTCAACTTCCTCCACCACGATGGCAGCCGCTGGAACCTCTGCAGCCAGCCCCACCAGATCGTGATGGGGACGACGCTCGAGCAGAAGAAACAGTGGGGCAGCTGGGACACTTACATTGCCCGTCCCAGCACGAAGAAGCCCTTCTCGCGCGCCCTCTCCTTCGACTGACGTAGCGTGCGGCTACCAGATGCTCTGGTAGAGAGAACCTCCGGAGGAACATACGTGGACCGTCGAAGACTGGGGCGTTCAGAGATTGAGATCTCCACGGTAGGTTTGGGGTGCTGGCAGTTCTCCGAAGGGTTTGGCCTCGCGGGTGGCTTCTGGGAGGCCCTGCCCCCGGAGACCGTTCTGGAGATCGTCGACGCCTCGTTGCGCGGCGGCATCAACTGGTTCGACACCGCCGAGGCCTATGGGAGTGGCCGCTCGGAGCGGGCGCTCGCCAACGCCCTCACGCGCCTGGGCAAGAAGCCCGGTGACGTCGTCATCGCGACGAAGTGGTGGCCCTTTGCGCGCGGCGCCTCCAGCATCGTCAAGACGATCGACGAGCGGCTCTCGTGCCTGACGCCCTTTGGCATCGACCTGCACCAGATCCATCAGCCCGTCGCGTTCGCCACCGTCGAGGCCCAGGCCAACGCCATGGCGGACTTGGTCCAGGCAGGGAAGATCCGGACGGTAGGTGTCAGTAACTTCTCCGCGAAGCGGATGCGCGCGGCTCACGCGGCGCTCGCTCGCCGGGGCATCCCGCTCGCCGCCAACCAGATGTCCTACAGCCTGCTCAACCGCAAGATCGAGTCGAACGGCGTGCTCGCCGCCGCCAAGGAGCTTGGCATCACCCTGATCGCGTACTCCCCGCTGGCTCAGGGCCTGCTCTCGGGCAAGTTCCATGATGACCCGTCGCTCATCCGCAAGAGCCCGGGCCCGCGCAAGTTCCTGCCGAGCTTCCGCGCCAAGGGGCTCGAGCGCAGCCGCCCGCTCGTCGAGGAGCTCCGGAAGATCGCCGCGGCCCACGGCGCCACCCCCTCCCAGGTGGCGCTCAACTGGCTGGCCCACTTCCACGGGGACACGGTCGTCGTGATCCCCGGCGCGACGAAGCGGCGCCATGCCGAGGAGAACGTGGGCGCGATGGGGTTCACCCTCTCGCAGGAGGAGCTGCGCCGCATTGACGAGCTGTCACGGCAGTTCCTCTGAAGCACCTCCCACTGTTAGCTGGGGCAGGTCCCGGGGACGGTAAGCGTTGGCGGGGGCCAGTGACCGGTCTATAGAGACCAGCCGCTCGTTCACCTTCCTGGAGTGAGGACCGTGAGGATCATGAGGAACGTTGCCTTCGGCTATGTGTGCGCTGCTCTGGTGGTACTGGCTGCGGGGCCCGCGCTGGCTCAGCTCAAGCTGCCGGCTCCCAGCCCGGGCGCCAAAGTGTCGCAAGAGGTGGGGCTGACCGAGATCTCGGTCGATTACTCCAGCCCTGGCGTCAAGGGCCGCAAGATCTGGGGCGAGCTGGTTCCCTGGGAGAAGCCGTGGCGCACCGGCGCCAACGCCTCCACCAAGATCACCTTCAGCCGCGACGTGAACTTCGGCGGCCAGCCCGTCCCCGCGGGCACCTACGCCATCGTCACCCTGCCCGCGCAGAAGGGCTGGACCGTGGTGCTGAGCAAGGAGCTGGGCCTGTGGCAGGGCAAGACCTATGACGCCAAGGACGATGTCGTCCGCGTCCCCGCGAAGACCACCGCCATTCCCCACCGCGAGCGGCTGGTGTTCATCTTCTCCAACACCACCGACAACGACACCTCGCTCGACATGGAGTGGGAGAAGCTGCGCGTCTCCGTGCCCATCAAGGTCGACACCGCGACCCAGGCCCAGGCCAACATCAAGGCAGCCATCGAAGGTGCGTGGCGCGCCCCCAACGCCGCCGCTCGCTATGAGCTCGAGACGGCGAAGAACTACGACGCGGCGATGAAGTACGCGGAGCTCTCCATCACCATCCAGCCGACCTGGAACAACAACTGGACCAAGGCGGAGATCCTCGCTCAGAAGGGCAACTACCCGGAGGCCCGGAAGTTCGCTCAGACGGCGTGGGACCTGGGCGAGAAGGACTCCAACTTCTTCGCCAAGGACGCGGTCGGCAAGGCGCTCGCGGACTGGAAGAACAAGAAGTAGTCAGCGGCCCCCGGCACCCGCTACGAGGCGGCGGTAGAGGGCCTCGTAGCGGTCGATGGCCGGGGCCAACCTGAAGCGCTCGAGGACGCGCTCCCGGGCCCGCCGCGAGAAGGCGGCCCAGCGAACCCGGTCGCTCACCAGCGAGAGCACGTGGCGGGCCATGCCCTCCACGTCGCCCACGGGTGACAGCAAGCCAGTCTCTCCCAGGTCCACCAGCTCCGGGATGCCACCGATGGCGGTGGCGACCACCGGGATGCCGCAGCTCAGGGCCTCGAGCGCGGCGAGCCCGAAGCTCTCCTGCTCGCTCGGCAGCAGGAAGACGTCGGACGCGGCGAGCAGCTCCACGAAGTGCTCCTGCTTGCCCAGGAAGGCCACGCGGCCCTCCAGCCCCAGCTCCCGGAGCCTGCGCTCGGCGGGGGAGCGCTCGGGGCCATCCCCGATCATGATCAGCCGGCTCGGTCGTTGGCGGTGGACCTCGGCGAAGGTGGCCACCACGTCGCCGATGCGCTTGACCGGCCGGAAGTTCGAGACGTGGATGAGCACAGGCTCGGTCTCCTCCAGATCCGGGAAGAGCGGCCGCAGGCAGGCCCGGTCGCGCACCGGCGCGTAGCGCACCGTGTCGACGAAGTTGGCGATGACCTCGATGGGGAAGGTCTCCGGGATGCCGAAGCCCTCCCAGGTGGCCCGGCGGAGGAACTCGGAGGGCACCGTCACCGCGTCGCTGCGCAGGATGGAGAAGCGCGTGATGGGCAGGTAGCTGGGATCCGTGCCGATGAGCGTGGTGTCCGTCCCGTGGAGCGTCGTCACGATGCGCGGCGCCTTGGCACCCAGCACCTCGCGGGCCATCCACGCTGCCGTGGCGTGGGGCACGGCGTAGTGGACGTGCAGGATGTCCAGGGGCTCGTAGCTGGCCACCTCGATCATCTTGGACGCGAGCGCGAGCGGGTACGTCCCCGAGTGCTGGAGCGCGGGGTAGTCGCTCTCTGTCACCTCGTGGAAGAGGATCTGGGGGTGCGTGCCGCCCAGGCGCACCGGCAGATCGCGCGCGATGAAGTGGACGCGGTGGCCGCGCTCCGCCATCGCCAGACCGATCTCGGTCGCGATCAGGCCGCTGCCACCAAAGGTGGGAAAACAGGTGATGGCCAGGTTGAGGCGGTCGGTCATCGGCGCTCGGGGAAGAACAGCGGCCGCGCGAAGCTATTCCGACGGAAGTGGTCCACCGGGTCGGTCAGGCCCAGGGTCTCCCGGAGCACGTAGGGCTCGCCATAGGCCACGCCAATCTGGGCGCCGTAGAAGCGATCGCGCGCCTCGAGTGAGCTGAGCGACAGGGGCGAGCCCACCAGGGTGGGCGGGGCGTCCGCGCGCGGCTCCACCTGGCTCGCGTAGCAGCGGATCGCCTCCTGCTTGCGCTCGAAGGCCGCGGTCACGTCGACGACGAGGCTCGGCTCGGCCAGGTGCCGCATGGGGTAGTAGAGGACCTGCCTCGGGGTGAAGGCCGCCGTGGGGGGCTCCGTCTCGAACTTGCGGACGGACGCGAAGAACAGCGCGCGTGTCACCAGCGCGCTGGCGGCCTCGTGATCCGGGTGGCGCTCCTGCTCCCACGGGGCGATGACGAGCTCGGGGCGCAGCCGGCGGAGGACTTCGACCACCCGGGCCACAGGCGCCGTCAGCGCGCGCTCGGTCTCGGGCACCTCGAAGCCAGCCCAGGGGGTGAGCCAGCCATCGGGCAGGCCGAGGTTCTCCCGCACCGAGAGCCCCAGCACTCGGGAGGCCGCCTCGGTCTCCGCGGC
>Ga0255338_1000867_pt1 | contig 71995 bp, 68 predicted proteins | sample MeOH1_35cm_T4_19_FD_203715 | JGI IMG/M metagenome (GOLD analysis project Ga0255338, IMG submission 203715) | Sandy soil microbial communities from University of British Columbia, Vancouver, Canada - MeOH1_35cm_T4_195 | ecosystem: Engineered > Artificial ecosystem > Sand microcosm > Unclassified ... | reverse complement strand
GCCGAACTGCGCCCGCAGCGCGCCAGCCTGCGCCGTGGTCAGACCAGGGCCCTCGCCCGCCTCAAGAACCGAATCGGTCATCGTGGGTCACCTTCGTCTTCCAACCGGCCAGCGCGCGGCCGAACGACCCGCTCGAAGCGGTCAATGATGCTCTCGTCGCGAGTGACCGCCCGGCAGCCGCGCAGGTTTCCTGGAGTTGTCAGTCCGGTCTTCACGACAAGCTGCCCCAACCGAGTTTTTTGTCGCGCCGTCTTGAGCCCGAGTCCGGCGCCTGCGGCGCGCCAGTCAACGCCCCGCGAAAACCACGACCGGTTGCAGTTTCAATACCGGACGGGCACTGAGCGCTGCCGCCACGACGCTGATCAACAGGACCATCACGCCGCCCAGCACCGGCGTGAACCACATCATCCGAAACGGAAAGCCGGCCATCACCGCAAGGCGGCTGGCGATGCCGCACAGGCCGATACCAAGCCCCGTCCCCAGCAACGCGCACACCCCGGCCTGGGTGAAGATCATGGCCAGCAGCAGGCGCGGGGTCGCGCCCATGGCGCTGAGCACCGCGTACTGGCGCAAGTTCTCGCTGGTGAACATGTAGAGCATGACGCCGGTCACGCCAAAGCCCACCGACAGGGCCAGGATCAGCATGGTGCTGACATCGCCCACGTCCTCGGAGTTGATCAGGTACCAGCGCACGGTATCGGCCTTGAAGTCATCCGCCGTGCGTGCCCGCAAGCCGGTGCGCGCCTCGATGCGGGCCGCCAGCGCCGGCGCCGCCACGCCTGGCATGGCGGCGGCCAGCACGAAGGTCAGCCGGCGCCGCTCCGGCAGCAGCATGCGGGTCGCATTGTGGGCGGTCGTGTACAGCAGGGGGCGCGGTGGAAAGCGCGGCAGGCCGGCGGAGCGCCCCACCACCCGGACCCGATGATCGTTGACCAGCAGTTCATCACCCCGCGCCAACTCGCGGGTCGGCGCGGCCAGGTGCGGCCCGCCGCGCGGCCATTGGTCGGCGGCCAGGGTCGGCGTGCCGAGCTTGCCGCTGGTGCCGCCGGCATCGGCGATCACCGCGTCGGGCAGACGCAGATCGTTGGCGGTCGAGCCGTCCCGCAGCACGGGCAGCCCGGCCAGGGTGGCGTCATCGACACCGATCACCTGAAACGGCTGAAACCGCCCGTTCGGAAAGCGCGCCTCTGCCGTACCCAGCACCAACGGCACGGCCCACTGCACGCCCGCGACGCCGCGCACGCGGTCGAGCGCCCATCCCGGCAGGTTGGTGGTCTGTTCGACCGATTCCACCGCCGGGTCCATGACCCATACGTCAGCGGTGCCGTTCTCGGTGATCAGCGCGAAGCCGCGGGTCATGAAACCGGCAAAGAACGATCCAGCGAAGGTGATCAGGAAGGCGGTAAAGCTGATGCCGAAAATGAGCCCCACGTACTTGGCGCGGTCGCCCAGCAGCATTTTCAGGGCGATGCGGAGCACGGGGACTCTCCTGCGCCGGGGACGGATGGGCATGGCGATTGCCGGTCGCGGGAACCGGACGCGGGCGCTGGGGGCAGCGCATCCCAGCCGCCGCCGAGCGCCTTGTACAACGCGACCCGGTCGGTGGCCAGGGCGGCATCGCTGCGCGCCAACGCGCTTTGTGCGTCAAACAGAGCGCGTTGCGCGTCGAGGACAGCGCGGAAATCGCCGAGGCCGCTCCCATAGCGCCCGCGGGCGAGCTCGACGACGCGCTGGTTCGCATTCGCGCCGTCCGCAAGGGCCGTCTGGCGCGTGCGCTCGCGGCTGTAGGCGACGATGGCGTTTTCGACATCTTCCAGCGCGATCAGCAGCGTCTGCCGGTAGGCAAGCAAGGCCTGCTGTTGCTGGGCATCGCGCACCTCGATGGTGGCCTGGACCCGGCCCGCCCGAAAAATCGGCCAGGTGAGCGAGGGGCCGATCGACCAGAAGCGGCTGCCACGGCTGAAGAAGTCGCCGGCCGTGGCGCTTTCCAGTCCGGCTGTGCCCAGCAACGAGAACTGCGGATAGAGCTCGGCCGTGGCGACCCCGATGCGCGCGGTCGCGGCCGCGAGCTGGCGCTCGGCGCGGCGCAGGTCGGGGCGCTGGTGCAGCAGGTCCGACGGGAGGCTGGCGGGCAGCCCTGTCGGCGCGACCGGGATCGGCCGCAACGCCGCGAGTTCGTCATTGAGCGTTCCTGGCGACTGGCCGAGCAACACGCTCAGGCGATGCACCGCCGCTTGGCAGGCGGTCTCCAGTGGGGGTATCCGTGCCGCGATTTCCGTGGCCTGGGCCTCGGCGCGCGCCACGTCGAGCTCCGCCGCCAGCCCACCCTGGTAGCGCGCCCGCGTCAGGCTCAGCATGTCCTGACTGGCAGCCAGGTTGTCGCGTGCCAGCGCGAGCTGGCGCTGCCCGGCGCGCAGGTCGATGTAGTTGTGCGCCACCTCGGCGAGCAGGCTGAGCAGAACGCCATTGCGCTCCTCGGCCGCGGCGTCAAGATCGGCGGCCGCTGCCTCGACCGCGCGCCGGGCGCCCCCGAACAGATCGAGCTCCCAGCGCGCATCGAATCCGGCCTGGAACAGATTGTCGATCTCTCCGGGCGTGCCCAGCGCCGGGGCATTCGCGCTCTCCCGCTCGCGCTTGTAAGCGCCGGTTCCGTCGACCGACGGCCAGCGCGCCGCCGCCGCGACTCCCCGGCTGGCGCGCACCGCCCGCAGACGCGCCTCGGCGCCCTGCAAATCGAGATTGGCGCGCAGCGCCCGCGCGACCAGGGCATCGAGCTCGGGGTCGTTGAACGCCTGCCACCAGGGCAGTGGACTGACTGGCGCCGGCGTACTGTGTCCCGGCGCCGCGCTCCATTGCGCCGGCACGTCCGCCGCCGGAGGCTGGTAGTCAGGGCCGACCACGCAGCCCGCCGTGGCCGCGGCAAGCAGAACCAACGTCAAGCGGCGGCCTGCGCTTTTTTTCACGGCGCCGCTGCCGGCTCGATGGACGGGGCTTCGATGAACACATCCACCTGCTGACCCACATAGACCGGGAGCGCCGCGCGATCGAAGCTGTAGAGGACCTGCAACACGCGGGTATCGACCCGCTCCGCGCTGGCGCCGGTCAGCGATGTCTTGGGAATGACATAGGGATCGATGCGCTCGAACTGCAAGGGCGCGTGCAGTTGCGGGTTGCCGCGCATGAACACCTCGGCCGGGGCGCCGGGGCGGATGCGCCAAGCCTCGTTCTCGTCGACGTCGACGCGCACGGTCAGCCGGTTGGCGTCGCCGAGCAGCATCAGCGGCGTAGGCAGGGTACCGCTTTGGGCGAACTCCCCCAGCCGCGTTTCGATCTGCAGAATCTGCCCGGCCACCGGCGCGCGGACCGTGCGCCGTTCGAGTTCGAGCTTGAGCTGCTCGACCCGTGCCTGCGCCACCGCCAGCGCCGCCGCGCCAATGGCCACGGCCGCGCGCCGGTTGCTCAACTCCTCGACGCTGACGGCGCGTTTGTCCGGCACGCTTTCGGCCAGATCGAGCTGCTTCCTGGCCTGTTCCAGCTGGACACTGGCCTCCTTGACCCTGGCCGCCGCCGGCAACAGTTCGGCTCGCAGATCGCGGTCGTCGATCCTGAATAACGGATCGCCGGCGTTCACCTGGTCGCCCTGCCGGACGTGGATCGCCGCGATGATGCCGGCGACCGGGGTGCCGACGGCAATGTTGCCGCTGCCGGCCTCGATGATGCCGGCGCCGACGACCTGGGATGCGAACGGCGCCCGGGCCGGCTGGGTTGCGGGCTGGACAACCGGCATCGGACGGTTGTCGTGGACCACCGTGGCGACCCCGATCGCCAGACCGATCAGCGCCAACAGCGGGAGCAGGTAGCTGCGGATCATGGCCGAGGCGCCCGTGCCTGCCCCGCGCTGATCTCGACGACCCTGCCGTCATCCATGCGGCCGATACGATCGGCGAACTCGAAGATGCGCTGGTCGTGGGTGACCACCACCAGCGCCCGGTCGGGCGCCTGCGCCACTTGGCGGAGGATCTGCATCATGCTGTGTCCGGTGTCGTGGTCGAGATTGCTGGTCGGCTCGTCGCAGACGATCAGTTTGGGATCGTGAACGAGGGCACGGGCTGTCGCCACCCGCTGCTGCTGACCGCCGCTGAGCTGCGCCGGCAGCGCGTCGGCACGCGCGCCAAGCCCGACCCGCTCCAGAACCGCCCGCGCCCGAACATCGGCGCGCTTGCGCGGCACGCTGTTGAGCAGCAGCGGCACGGCGACATTCTCGGCGGCGGTCAGCGCCGGTAGAAGATTGAAACTCTGGAACACGAAGCCGATCGACTCCCCCCGAAAGCGTGCCCGCGCGCTCGGGTTCAGCGGCTGAACATCGCGATCGAGCACGCGACAGCTGCCGCCATCCGGGTCCAGCATGGCGGCGATGATCGAGATCAACGTCGTTTTCCCGCAGCCGGACGGCCCCACCAGCATCAACAGTTCGCCGTAGTACACGTCCAGATCGACGCCGCGCAGCGCCATGACGCCGGTGTCGCCGCTGCCGTAGGTCTTGGTCAGGCTGCGGCACTGGACCGCAAGGGTGCGGGTCGAATCTGTCATGTCGCGGCCTCGCTGCCTGGAAGGGTCGCAGCGCTACCGCTGCAAAGCGAGTCGCCAGCCCACGGCACCCCCGGCGCGCAGCGGCACCAGTACGTCATCACCAAACGGCAGGCTGTCCGGTACTGACATCGGTGCCCGCCGCAGGGTAAGCGTGCCGGTGTTGCGCGGCAGACCGTAGAAATCCGCGCCGTGCTGGCTGGCGAAGGCTTGCAGCCGATGCAGCGCGCTGGCCGCCTCGAAGGCCTCGGCATACAGCTCGATGCCGGCGTGCGCGCTGTAGATGCCGGCGCAGCCGCAGGCGCTCTGCTTCTCGCCACGCGGATGCGGGGCGCTGTCGGTGCCCAGAAAGAACCGCGCATCGCCCGAAATCGCCGCCTCCAGCACGGCGGCACGGTGCGGCTCGCGCTTGAGCACCGGCAGGCAGTAGTGGTGTGGCCGCAGGCCGCCTTCGAACAGCGCGCTGCGGTTCATCGACAGGTGCTGGGGGGTGATGCTGGCGGCGACGCCGGGCCGGGATGCGCGCACGAAATCGACGCCCTCGCGCGTGGTGACGTGCTCCAGCACCACCCGCAGGGCCGGGAAGCGCGCCACCAGCGGCGCCAGGTGGCGGTCGATGAACACCGCCTCGCGGTCGAACACGTCCACCGCCGGATCGGTCACCTCGCCGTGCACCAGCAGCGGCAGATCGAGCGCCTGCATCGTTTCGAGCGCCGGGTAGATGGCCTCCATGCGCCGCACACCGGCATCCGAATGCGTGGTGGCACCGGCCGGGTACAACTTGACGCCGACGATGCCGGCCGCCTTGGCGGCGCTCAGCTCCTGCACCGGGGTGGCTTCGGTCAGGTACAGCGTCATCAGTGGCGTGAAGTCCAGCCCCGCCGGCAGGGCGGCCAGGATGCGCTGGCGATACGCCAACACGGCGGCCACGGCGCTCAGCGGCGGGCGCAGGTTGGGCATCACCACCGCGCGGGCAAAACGGCGCGCCGTGTCGCCCAGCACCGCCGCCAGCGCCGGCCCGTCGCGCAGGTGCAGGTGACAGTCGTCGGGGCGGGTCAGGGTCAGCGTGTCCATGGCGCGGCGGGTGATGAAACGGCGCGCCATTATCCGGCCAGCCAGCACCGGCTGCGCGCCGTGGCCGGCAAGTCAGCCACCTGCGACGGACTGCTAAACTCACTCACCGTCGGGGCCACCCCCCGACCGGCGTTCGGGCCACGGCAAACACAGCGCCGCCGGCCTGCTCCGGTTTCAACCAAACACGCGGAGATCCTGCATGAACAAACCGGACGGCGGCCTGCCTGCGGTAGGCGGCCAGATTGGGCACGACGACGACCCCCTGGAAACCCGCGACTGGCTGGACGCCCTGCGCTCGCTGGCGCAGATCGAGGGCGAGCCGCGCGCCCGTTTCATCCTGGAAGCCCTGCTCGACGAGGCGCAGCGCCTGGGCCTGAACCTGCCGCAGGGCCTGACCACGGCGTACCTGAACACCATCCCCACCGCCCACCAGCCGGCCTATCCGGGCAATCTGGAACTCGAAGGCCGCATCCGCGCCGCGCTGCGCTGGAATGCCATGGCCATGGTCACCCGCGCCAACCGCGAATCGACCGAGCTGGGCGGCCACATCGCAAGCTACGCCTCACTGGCCACCATCTACGAGGTCGGCTTCAACCATTTCTTTCACGCGCCCAGCGACGCCGCTGCCGGTGACCTGGTGTTCTTTCAGGGCCACACGTCGCCCGGCATGTACGCCCGCGCCTTTCTGGAAGGCCGCCTGACCGAGCGCGACCTCGATAATTTCCGCCAGGAACTGGCCGATGGCGGCGGCCTGTCGTCCTACCCTCACCCGTGGCTGATGCCCGAGTTCTGGAGCCTGCCGACGGTGTCGATGGGTCTGGCGCCGATGATGGCCATCTACCAGGCCCGCTTCATGGCCTATCTGGACGCCCGCGGCCTGGCCGCAGCCGGCGAGCGCAAGGTGTATGCCTTCCTGGGCGACGGCGAGATGGACGAGCCCGAATCCCGCGGCGCGCTGGCGGTGGCCGGGCGCGAGAAGCTCGACAACCTGATCTTCGTCGTCAACTGCAACCTGCAGCGCCTGGACGGGCCGGTGCGCGGCAACGGCAAGATCATCCAGGAACTGGAAGGCGAGTTTCGCGGCAACGGCTGGAACGTGATCAAGGTCGTGTGGGGCTCCGAATGGGACGACCTGCTGGCCCGCGACCGCAGCGGCATCCTGCGCCAGCGCATGGAAGAAGCCCTCGACGGCGAGTACCAGGCCTACAAGGCGCGCGGCGGCAAGTACACGCGCGAGCGCTTCTTCGGCAAATACCCGGAAACGCTGCGCCTGGTCGAGCACCTGTCGGACGACGACATCTACCGCCTGCGCCGCGGCGGCAACGACCCGCTGAAGATATACGCCGCCTTCGACGCCGCCGTGCGTCACCGCGGCCAGCCGACGGTGATCCTGTTCAAGACCGTCAAGGGCTACGGCATGGGCACCGCCGGCGAGGGTCAGAACATCACCCACCAGCAGAAAAAGATGACCGACGAGCAGGTGCGCGCGTTTCGCGACCGCTTCCGCGTGCCGATTGCGGACGACCAGCTGGCGGCCATTCCCTACTACAAGCCGGCCGAAGACAGCCCCGAGATGCAGTACCTGCGCGCCCGGCGCGAGGCGCTGGGCGGCTACCTGCCGGCGCGCCGCGCGCAGGCGCCGCGCCTGACCATCCCCGGCCTGCCGGCCTTCGAGAAACTGCTGGAAGGCACCGGCGAGCGCGACATCTCCACCACCATGGCCTTCGTGCGCATCCTGACGCAGCTGACCAAGGATCCGAACATCGGCCAGCACCTGGTGCCGATCGTGCCGGACGAGGCGCGCACCTTCGGCATGGAGGGCCTGTTCCGGCAGCTGGGCATCTACGCCCCGGAAGGCCAGCTCTACGAACCGGAAGACGCCGGCCATTTCATGTTCTATCGCGAGGACAAGAAGGGCCAGATCCTGGAGGAAGGCATCAACGAGGCCGGCGCCTTCTGTTCCTGGATCGCCGCCGGCACCTCGTACGCCACGCACGGCGTGTCGATGATTCCGTTCTACATCTTCTATTCGATGTTCGGCTTCCAGCGCGTGGGCGACTTCGCCTGGGCCGCCGGCGACATGCGCACGCGCGGCTTCCTGATCGGCGGCACGGCCGGGCGCACCACGCTGGCCGGCGAGGGCCTGCAGCACCAGGACGGCCACAGCCACCTGCTGGCGGCGACCATCCCCAACTGCGTGGCCTATGACCCGGCCTACATGTACGAGCTGGCGGTCATCATCCAGGACGGCATGCGGCGCATGTACGAGGCCGACGAGAGCGTCTACTACTACATCACGGTCGAGAACGAGAACTACGCCCACCCGCCCATGCCGGACGGCGTGACCGAAGGCATCCTGCGCGGCCTGTACCGCCTGCCGGCGCCCGCCGCGAAAAAGAGCCGCGCCAAGGCCCCGCCGCGCGTGCAGCTGCTCGGCAGCGGCGCCATCCTGCGCGAGGCGCTGGCCGCGGCCCAGATTCTGGCCCATGACTTTGGCGTGCAGGCGGACGTGTGGAGCGCCACCAGCTTCAACGAGCTGCGCCGCGATGGGCTGTCCGTCCAGCGCTGGAACCGCCTGCACCCCACCGCCAAGCCGCGCAGGAGCCACGTCGAGCAGTGCCTGGACGGCACCGACGGGCCGGTGATCGCCGCCACCGACTACATGCAGGCCTACGCCGACCAGATCCGGCCCTGGGTGCGCGGGCGCTACGAGGTGCTGGGCACCGACGGCTTCGGGCGCAGCGACACGCGTCGGCGGCTGCGCCAGTTCTTCGAGGTCAGCCGCGAGCACATCGCCTACGCGGCGCTCAAGGCCCTGGCCGACGAGGGAACCATCCCGGCCAAAACCGTGGCAGATGCCGCGGCCAAGCTGGGCATCGACCCCGAGCGGCCCGATCCGGCCACCGTCTGAGGCGCACGGAGCACAACAACAAATGCAACAGAACCTCATCGTGCCGGGACTGGCCGAGAACGTGCACGAAGCCGACGTGGCCGAGGTGTCCGTGAAGCCCGGCGACACCATCGCCGCGGGCGACATCGTCATCACGCTGGAAACCGACAAGGCGGCCATGGAACTGCCGGCCGAGTTCGGCGGCAAGGTGACCGCCGTGCGCGTCAAGGCCGGCGACCGGGTGAAGGAAGGCGACGTCATCGTGGTGGTGGAAACCACGGCCGGCGCCGAACCGCCGCCCAAGGCAAGCGCCGCGCCCGCCCCGGCAGCATCGGCGCCCGAACCCAAGCCGGCTGCGGCGGCGCCCGAACCCGCGCCAGCGCCCGTTGCACAGCCGGCTGTGCCGGCAAGTGGCGCCCTGCAGCCGGTCACCTGCCCGGACCTGGGCGACGGCAAGGCCGCCGACGTGATCGAGCTGGCCGTAAAACTCGGCGACACAGTGGCCGAGGGCGACGCCCTGCTCACGGTCGAGACCGAGAAGGCCGCCACCGAGCTGCCGGCGCCGTTCGCCGGCACGGTACGGGAACTGAAAGTGAAGGTCGGCGACAAGCTGAAAACCGGCGATCTGGTAGCCATGATCGAAACGGCCGCCGTGCAGGCGCCCGCCGTGGCACCCGAAGCCGCACCGACGCCAGCCGTACCGGCCGCTGCACCCAAGCCGCTGGCGGTCGCCCCGGCAGCGCTGACAAGCGCCGCGCCCCCACCGCCCGGCCAGACGCCCCATGCCACGCCGTCAGTGCGACGCTTTGCGCGCGAGCTGGGTGTCGATCTGGCGCAGGTCGGCGGTAGTGGGCGCAAGGGCCGCATCACGCAGGAAGACGTGCAGGCCTACGTCAAATCCGCCCTGCAGGGCACGGCGGGACCGGCGGCCGGTGGTGGCCTGGCGCCGCTGCCGGTGATCGATTTTGCCCAGTGGGGCGAAGTCGAGGCGGTGGCGCTGAGCCGCATCCGCCAGCTGACCGGCGAGAACCTCGGCCGTTCCTGGCCGCGCGTGCCCCAGGTCACGCAGCACGACGAGGCCGACATCACGGACCTGGAGACCTTTCGCAAGGCCCGCGCGAGGGTTGCCGAGGCGCGCGGCGCCAAGCTCACGCTGGTCGCGCTGCTGCTCAAGGTCTGCGCCGGGGCCCTCAAGTCCTTCCCGGATTTCAACAGCTCCCTGGCGCCGGACGGCAAGGCGCTGATCCTCAAGCGCTACATCCACATCGGCGTGGCCGTGGACACACCGGCCGGACTGGTGGTGCCGGTGATCCGCGACGTCGACCGCAAGGGCGTGGTCGATCTCGCCGCGGAACTGGCCGACCTGAGCGCCCGCGCCCGCGAGCGCAAGCTCAAGGCAGACGAGATGCAGGGCGGCACGTTCACCATCTCCAGTCTGGGCGGCATCGGTGGCACGGCCTTCACGCCCATCGTCAACTGGCCACAGGTGGCCATTCTGGGCGTGTCGCGCGCGGTCATGAAGCCGGTGTGGGATGGAACGGCGTTCCAACCACGCCTGGTCCTGCCGCTGTCGCTGTCCTACGACCACCGCGTCATCGACGGCGCCGCCGGGGCACGCTTCACGCGCCACCTCGCCGAGCTGCTGGAAGACCTGCGCGGGCTGTTGCTGTAAAGCTGCCTCATCACCAATAACGAACGGCGCGGAGAACCCCATGCCCGAACCCATCCGTACGCAGGTCGTGGTGCTCGGCGCCGGCCCTGGCGGCTACAGCGCCGCCTTTCGCGCCGCCGATCTTGGCCTGCAGGTGGTGCTGGTCGAACGCGAGCCGCGCCTGGGCGGCGTGTGCCTGAACGTCGGCTGCATTCCGTCCAAGGCGCTGCTGCACGTGGCCAAGGTCATCGACGAGGCGGCCCACACGCCCGGCGTGAGTTTCGGCAAGCCCGCGGTGGACGTGGGCGCCGTGCGCGGCCAGAAGGACACGGTGGTCAAGCGCCTCGTCGATGGTCTGGGCGTGCTGGCGCGCCAGCGCAAGGTGCAGGTGGTGCACGGCAACGCCAGCTTCAGCGGCCCGCAGACAGTGCGCGTGGCCGGCAAGGACGGCGTGACCGAGGTGCAGTTCGAGCACGCCATCGTCGCCACCGGTTCCACGCCGGCACGCATCCCCGGCCTGCCGGACGACCCGCGCGTGATGGACTCCACCGGCGCCCTGGCCCTGGCCGACGTCCCTGGCAAGCTGCTGGTGATCGGTGGCGGCTACATCGGCCTGGAGATGGCCACCGTGTACCGGGCGCTGGGCAGCGCGGTCAGCGTGGTCGAGTTCATGGACGGCCTGCTGCCGGGCGCCGATGCCGACCTGGTCAAGCCGCTCGCCAGGCGCCTGGCCGGCCAGTTCGCCGAGATTCGTCTCAAGACCCGGGTCACCGGCGTCGTGGCGCAGAAGCAGGGCCTCAAGGTCAGCTTCGAGGGGCCGGATGGCGCCGCCGAGGCGGTCTACGACCGCGTGCTGGTGGCAGTCGGCCGGCGCCCGAACGGCAAGGATCTGGGCCTGGAAGCACTCGGCGTGATGGTCGACGAACGCGGCTTCATCGCCGTCGATGCCCAGCGGCGCACCGCCGTGCCGAGCATCTTCGCCATCGGCGACGTGGCCGGCGAGCCCATGCTGGCGCACAAGGCCGCCCACGAGGGCAAGGTGGCGGCCGAAGTCATCGCCGGTCACAAGGCGGCCTTCGCGCCGCTGGCCATCCCGGCGGTGGTGTTCACCGACCCGGAGATCGCCTGGGCGGGCCTGACCGAAGCCCAGGCCAAGAAGGACGGCGTCGCCTACGAGAAGGCCGTGTTCCCGTGGGCTGCCAACGGCCGCAGCCTGACGCTGGGCCGCGACGAGGGGCTGACCAAGATTCTGTTCGAGCCGACCAGCCACCGCGTGCTGGGCGTGGGCATCGTCGGCCCGGGTGCCGGCGACCTGATCGCCGAGGGCGTACTCGCCATCGAGATGGGCGCCGACGCGCAGGACCTCGCCCTGACCATCCACGCGCACCCGACGCTGTCGGAAACCGTCGGCATGGCGGCCGAGGTCTTCGACGGCAGCGTCACGGACATCATCGCGCCCAAACGCTGATCCAGCGCTGGCGGCCGCTTCAGGGCCGCTGGCGGGCGCGCGCCAGCTCGGCGATACGGTGGTTCTCCTCGCGCACGGCGGCGTTGTTGCCGGCCAGCGAGTCGGAGCGGGAAGCCAGCGTCGCCGCCTGCTCGAAATCACCGTTTTTCAGACGCAGCCAGGCCAGTTTCTGCCACAGCACCGGATCCTGCGGCCGGATGCGCAGCGCCCGTTCCAGCTGCGCCGCAGCGGACGCATAGTCGCCGGCAGCAGCCTGCCGGTCGGCCAGCGCGACCAGTGAACCGGTGGCCGTCATCTGCGCGGGTGGCGCCGGAGTCGCGCTGACCGGTGGTGCCGACGGCGGTGGCCCCGGCCGGATGACCGACGATGCCGGTGGCTGCGGCCGTGGCAAAGGCTGCCCCGGTGGCAGCGGGGCCGGTGGCGCGGGCATGACCGGGGGTGCCGGCTGCGGCGTCTCAGGGCGCGGCGGTGGCGCGCTGACGCAGCCGGCCAGCAGCAGCGGGCCCAGCAGCAGCAGGCGCCATGCGTTCACGGACCGGTTCAAAACAGCTTGCGCAGCCAGCGCCATGAGGTGTCGTCCTTGTCTTCGGAGGGTGGAAGCGGCGCGCCATCGCAGGGCGCGGAACCGGACGGCGCGCCGCCGTCCAGTACCGGCATGCCAAAGCCGCCCGGACACTGCGCCGCCGGCAACCAGGGGCCATTGGCGGCCTGCACCCAACGGATGCCGGGCGGCTCGGCCAGGGTCAGCGGCACCGCCGGCAGGCGACCGATCAGGTCGGCCCAGATGCGCATGGCGCCGCTGGCGCCGTAAAGACCCGTTTCGCTGTTGTCGTCCATGCCCACCCACACGGCAGCCACCGTGTTGCCGGTGAAGCCGGCGAACCAGGAGTCGCGGCTGTCGTTGGTGGTACCGGTCTTGCCGGCCACGTTAAGGCCCGGCAACACCCGCCCCAGCCCCCGCGCCGTGCCATTGCGGACCACTTCCTGCAGGGCGCTGTTGACCAGGAACACGGCGGCCGGATCGAGCTTCTGCTCCACCGACAGCGGGTAGCTGGCGAGCGCCTTGCCGTCCTTGTCGGTGACCGCGTGGATGGCACGCAAATGCAGCCGAAAGCCGCCAGCGGCGAGCGTCAGGTACATGCGCGTGACCTCGAACGGGGTCAGCTCGACCGCGCCCAGCATCACCGCCGGCACCTCGGGCAGGTCGCGCGTCAGACCCAGCGCACGCAAGGTCTTGATCACGCTGGGCACGCCCACCTGCAGGCCAAGCGCCACCGTGGCGCTGTTGCGGGATTCCGCCAGGCCCCGCAGCAGCGGCACCTCGCCGGCGTAATCGTCGCCGGAATTGCGCGGCTGCCAGCTTTGGCCGTTCGCCAGACGCACCGACATGCGCCGGTCGTCGAGCGGCGTTGCAAGGTTGAAACGCTCCGGCTGCCCCAGCGCAGTCAGGTACACCGCCGGCTTGGCCAGCGAGCCGATCTGCCGCTGCGCGTCCAGCGCCCGGTTGTAGCCGTCGAAACGCGGATCGCGGTCGCCGACCAGGGCCAGCACCTCGCCGGTGGCAACGTCGGCCGCGACGGCCGCCATCTGCAGGTCGGGCAGCTTGCGCTGTTTGGCCAGCGCCTCGCCCTGGCCGGTGACCGCCGCCTCGGCTGCCACCTGCACGGCCGGGTCCATGGTCGCAAAGATGCGCAGGCCCTCGTTGCGCAGCACGTCTTCCGGATAGTCGCGCTGCAGCTGGCGGCGCACCAGATCCAGAAAAGCCGGATAGCGGGCCATCGTAAGGGAACTGCGCTTGACCACCCGCAGCGGCTTGGCCTGTTCGGCGGCAACCTGCTCGGGCGTCAGCTGGCCCTGCTCGCCCAGCAGCCGCAGGGCCAGGTTGCGCCGCGCGGTGGCACGCTCGGGATGACGCCGCGGGTCGTAGTAGGACGGGGCCTGCACCATGCCGGCCAGCAGTGCCAGCTGGCCGGTATCGAGTTCACCCAGCGGGCGCCCGAAATACAGCATCGCGCCCTGCATGACGCCATGCACGCCACGCGTGCCGACCTGGCCCAGGAACACCTCGTTGAGGTAGGACTCCAGAATCTCGTCCTTGCCGTAGTGGACTTCCAGCAGCACCGCCATGATGGCCTCGGTGAGCTTGCGCCACATGGTGCGGTCGGCGGTCAGGAAATAGTTCTTGACCAGTTGCTGGGTCAGCGTGCTGCCGCCCTGCACCACCGCGCCGGCCCGTACATCTGCCCACAGGGCGCGGAAGATGGCACGCACCGACACGCCGCGGTGGCTGTAGAAATCCCGGTCCTCCAGCGTCAGCAGCGCCTGCACCAGGGCCGGCGGCACGTCCGGCAGGCGCACCAGCAGGCGGTCCTCGTTGCTCGCCGGGTAGAAACCGCCGATGAATTCGGGCTCCAGGCGCAGCAGCGGCAACTCGCCCTCGTCGCCATACAGGCCGGCGATTTGCCGGCCATCGAAACGGATCTCGATCTTGCGCGGCGGCTCGACGCCGTCCCAGAACTGGAAACCACGCGTATAGACGATCAGCTGCGCGCCCCGCACGGCATACGTGCCCACGCCGGTCGGGTCACCGCGCTGGTAGCCGAGTCGATCGAGCGCCTCGATCACCCGCGGCTGATCCAGCGGCACGCCGGCATACAGCTCCAGCGGCCGGGCGAACACCCGCGCCGGCAACGCCCAGCGCTGGCCCTCGAATTTCTCGCGGATGACCTGGTCCAGATGCACCGCGTACAGGGCCAGCCCCGCCAGGCCCGCCAGCGCAATCGGCAGCAGCCAGGCCAGCCAGCGACGGCGGGCAGCGGGACGTGAAGGCGACTTGGGCATAGGCAGTGCAGGGTCGGCGGCGTCGGGTTTAACGTACTAGTCTATCTTGCCGGCGCAGCTGGCCAGCCCGGCCAGTGACGCCCGGCGCCGGCATCCTGAGGAGAACCGCCATGTTCGAGCCCGACCGTTTCGTTGCCGACTGCCAGGCGGCGCTGCGCAGTGCCGATCCGGCCGCCGCCATCGCAGCGCTGCTGCAGCACGCCCTGCGCGACCCGCAGGCCTTGGCCAATGCCTTTGCGCAAGGCGCCGACAAGCCCGGCGTGGTGCCGCTGTTTCGTTCCGACACCCTGACCGTGGCGCACGTCGTCAGCGCCCCCGGCAGTCGCAGCCCGATCCACAACCACCGCATGTGGGGCGTGATCGGCATCTACGCCGGGCAGGAGGACAACCACCTGTACCGGCGCGGCGCGAACGGCTTGATCGATGACGGGCTGCGCAGCCTGCGGGCGGGCGACGTGTTCGTGATGGACCCCGAACTGATCCACGCCGTGGCCAATCCGCTGGCCACGCTCAACGGCGGCCTGCACGTGTACGGCGGCGACCTGATGACCCGCCCGGGCCGCAGCCTGTGGGACCCGGACAGCGGTGCCGAGCAGGATTACGCCTTCGAGCGGGTGCTGGAATACATGGCGCGCCTGAGCGCCTGAGACGCTCAGCGCTTCTGGAACTGCTTGCTGCCGAACAGGATCTCCCGCTGCTGCTCGTTCTGCGGGCCGGGCTTGGGCGGGCGCCGGTCGGCCATCACTGCCAGACCACGCTGGGTGGCCGGGCGCGCACTGATGGCATCCATCCAGCGCCTGACGCGGGGCAGCTCGGCCAGGTCCACGCCCTGACGTTCGTGGTGCAGGAACCACGGGAAGATCGCCATGTCGGCGATGGAATACTCGCCGGCCACGTAGTCACGGTCCGCCAGGCGCCTTTCGACCACGTTGTAGAGGCGCCGCGACTCGTTGCTGTAGCGGTCGATGGCGTAGGGCAGTTTTTCGGGCGCGTAGTCGCGAAAGTGATGCGCCTGGCCCAGCATCGGGCCGACACTCGCCATCTGGAACATCAGCCACTGCAACACGTCGTAGCGGGCGCGCGGCGCGGCCGGCAGGAAGCGGCCGGTCTTGTCGGCGAGGTAGATCAGGATCGCCCCGCTCTCGAAGACGCTGATCGGCTGGCCGTCCGGGCCATCCGGATCGACGATGGCCGGCATCTTGTTGTTCGGGCTGATGGCCAGAAAGTCCGGCCTGAACTGGTCGCCGGCACCGATGTTGACCTCCACGGTGCGGTACGGCAGGCCGGTTTCTTCCAGCAACATGGTCACCTTGTGGGCGTTGGGCGTTGGCCACATGTACAGGTCGATCATCGCGTTCTCCTCGCGGGCGGGCATTTCGCGATTCTAGGCCGCGTCGGCCCGTGGCATACTGCCGGCGCCGTCATGGCCACAGGCCCGGTGGCGTTCGCCCTCACCCTTCCCGCCGCACGGTCCGCCCTTGGACGAGAGCGCCCTTCGCCAGCAGTTGGTCGATACCGCCCGCGCCAGCGTGCGGCTGGGCCTGAATCGCGGCACCTCCGGCAATTTGAGCGTGCGCCTGCCGGGCGGCTTCCTGATCACGCCGACCGGCATTCCCTACGACGCGCTGGCCGGCGCCGACCTGGTGCATCTGGATGCCCATGGCGTGGCGGCACCGGGACAGCTCAAACCCTCGTCCGAGTGGCGTTTTCACTGCGACATCTACGCCGCCCGGCCCCACGTTGGCGCCATCGTGCACACCCATTCGCGCAATGCCAGTGCGCTGGCCTGCCAGCGGCGCGAGCTGCCGGCCTTCCACTACATGGTGGCGGCGGCCGGGGGCGACAACGTGCGCTGCGCCGACTACGCCACGTTTGGCACGGCCGAGCTTTCGGCCCATGCCCTGGCCGCGCTGGAAGATCGCCACGCCTGCCTGCTGGCCAACCACGGCGTGATTGCGACCGGGGCGCAGCTGACAGCCGCCCTGGCGCTGGCCGAGGAAATCGAGTCCCTGGCCAGCCAGTACTGCGCGGCGCTGGCCACCGGCATGCCGGTGTTGCTGGACGCGGCCGAGATGGCGCGCGTCCTGGCGCGGTTCGAAAGCTACGGCAAGCAGGACAGTCACTGATCGCTGGAGTACACCGTGCAACTCATCTACGCCACACCCTCACCCTACTCGCGCAAGGTGCGCGTCACCCTGCTGGAGAAGGGCCTGGCCGGACAGGTCGAGGAAATCATTGCCAGCCCCATGGAAGACCCGGCCGTGCTGCTGGCGGTCAACCCGCTAGGCAAGGTGCCGGCGCTGCGCCTGGATGACGGCCAGTGCCTGTACGACAGCTGGGTGATCTGCGAGTACCTCGACAGCCTGTCGCCCGCGCCGCGGTTGATTCCGGATGGCACCGACCGCATTGCCGCGCTGCGCCGGGCGGCGCTGGCCGACGGCGTGCTGGATGCCGCGGTCACGGCGCGCCTGGAGCTGCTGCGTCCGGAAGCCATCCGCTGGGCGCCGTGGACCGACCGTCAGCAGCGCGCCATCCAGCGTGGGCTGGCGGTCATGGAGCAGGACGTTCCCGCACTCGGCGCGGCGGTGACGCTGGCGCACATCGAGTTCGCGGTCACACTGGAATATCTGGACTTTCGCCTGCCGGACCTGGCCTGGCGCGCCGGCCACCCGGCGCTGGCCGCCTGGCTGGGCCAGTTCAGCCAGCGGCCGTCGATGCTGGCCACCGCGCCGCAGCCGTCCTGATGCGCCAGCACGCGGATCAGGACTTGGCATGGCGAAACTTGCCGAAGCTGGAGGAATGGAATCATGAGCGCAAAGACTCTCGACAGGCTTCGTTCCGAGGTGCTGTTGCTGCCCGAAGCGGAACGGGCGGAGCTGGCGCACGCGTTGGTAACGAGCCTCGACGCGCCCGCGGACGCCAATGTCGCGGACGCCTGGGATGCCGAAATTGCTCGGCGCCTGGCGAATGTTGACGCGGGGACGGCGATTCTTATCGATCGAGAGGAGTTTCGGCGCCGACTGCAGGCACGAATCGGCGGCCAATAGTGCTTCGTGTACGGATTCTGGAAGAGGCTGCTGAGGAAGCGATAGAAGCGGCAGCATGGTATGAAAGGGAGCGCCCGGGACTGGGGGTGGAATTTGACCAGGCCGTTAACGCAGCCCTTGACCTGCTTGAGGATGAAGTCGTTCCGCTGGTGGCCATGCCCGGTAACACAAGCGCCAAAGGCGCCAAGCGATTGATGCTCAGCCGTTTCCCCTATGACATCGTAGTGCGCCGGCGCCCTGGGGAAATTGTAGTGGTCGCCGTTGCCCATCAATCGCGGCGCCCTGGGTACTGGAGACGACGTCAGCGCACCTAGACGCTTGACGCTGAATATTTTCAAGATTGCCCCTAGCCCAAACACCGCCGGCAGCGGGTCGCACTGCCGGCGGTGTTTCTTTTCCGGACTGCCCATTCGTGTACCTGGACCTGATGCCGGTTTTCGTTGCCCTGGCCGCCGGCTGGCTGTGGCGTCGTCACGCCCCGGGCGGCGTCGATGCCGCGCAGATGGCGCTGTCGCTGAACATGCTGATGATCTACGTCACCGGCCCGGCGCTGATTTTCGCCATCATGTCGCGGGCGCCACTGAACCTCGAAATGATGGTCATCCCGGCAGCCGGCTACGTGTGCAGCCTGGGCGGCCTGCTGCTGGCCTGGACTGCGTACCGGTTCGCCGGCCAGTCGCTTGGACTGTCCGCGCAGGGTCGCGGTGCCATGCTGCTGGCGGCCGGCTTTGCCAACGGCTCGATTGCCCTGCCGGTGGTGGTGAGCCTGTTCGGGCATGGCGGCATGGCGGTGGTGTTCGCCTACGACCTGATCGCCACCACGCTGCTGATCTGGACCGTCGGCGTGGCGGTGGCTGCGCGCCACGCCGAGGGCGCCAAGCGGGTATCGCTGGGCCGCGAAATCCTGCGCTTGCCGCCGGCCTGGGCGGTATTCCTGGCGCTGGCGGTCAACCTGCTGGGCTTGCCGGTGCCGGATCGCGCCGTCACCACGCTGCGCTACATCGGCGATGCCGGCATTCCGCTGATGGTGTTCGTGGTCGGCCTGTCGCTGCGCCTGGGCGCGCTGCGCCGGCTGGGCGCGGCCGTGCCGGCGCTGCTGATCCGCCAGGTGGCAGGTCCGGCGCTCGGACTGGCGTTTGCCTATGCGTTTGGCGTACGCGGCGAGATGCTGGCGGTGCTGGGCGTGGCCATGGCCTCGGCCTGCCCGGCGGTCGGCGTGATCCTGTGCCACCGCTATCGCCTGGACACGGAGCTGTACGGCGCCGCGCTGACCGCCTCGATCCTCATTTATCTTGTGCTGGCGCCGCTGTACCGCGGCCTGCTGATGGGCTGACGACCGCGAGTTGCCATGATCCGACACCTCATCCTGGACTGGGCCGGCACGCTGGCCGACGACCGCGCCCTGACCCTGGCCGCCACCAACGACACTCTGGCGCACTTTGGCGCTGCGCCGGTGGACGAGGATACCTACCGGCGCGAGTTCACGCTGCCGGTGGAGCGCTTCTACCGGCGCTTCATCGGCGATCTGCCACGCGAGACCATCGACGCGGTGTTCTTTCGCCATTTCGCCGATCGCATGGCGCAGTCCGAACTGTTCGCCGACGTACCGGCGCTGCTGCACATCTGCCGCCTGCGCGGGGTTCGGCTCAGCATCTGTTCGAGCGTGCCGACCGACATCCTGGACGGGCTGCTGACGCGCCTTGGCCTGCGGGCGTTCTTCGCGCACATCGGCGGCGGCGCGGCGGACAAGATTCCGGTGCTGCAACAGATCGTCGCCCAGGCGCCGTTTCGGCCCGACGAGACCCTGTACGTGGGCGACACCCCGCACGACATCGACGCCGCCCACGCGGCGCGGGTCATTGCCGGCGCGGCGCTGTACGGCTACGCCACGGAAGACCGCCTGCGTGCGGCGCGGCCGGATCATGCCTTCGCCAGCGTGCGCGGCATCATCGACCTGATCGACCGCGAGCACCTGCTGGCCAGCGAGCGGCGCGTGATTGCCACCGTCGGCGGCCTGCTGGTGGCGCAAACGGGCGACCTGCTGCTGATCCGCACCGCCAAGTGGTCCGGTCGCTGGGGACTGCCGGGCGGCAAGATCGACTACGGCGAGACGATGCTGGACGCCTACCGGCGCGAAATGCGCGAGGAGACCGGCATCGAGGTCGAGCACGCCGAGTGGCTGTGCATCCAGGACAGCATCGAGAGTCCCGAATTCACCCAACCGCGCCATTTCCTGCTCATCAACTACGTGTCGCACCTGCCCGGCCGGCCCGAGCCGCGCAAGAACTACGAGTCCCTGGAAATCGGCTGGTTCAGCCCGGCCCAGATCGCCGCCATGGACCTGAACCAACCGACCCGGTCGGCCCTCGCGCTGGCCACTGGGCAAGGGCTGCTGAAACGCTGAGCCGCCCCGGCGCGACCGGGTGCGGAGTAAGGTGCATGCATGGCCCCCGCCCGTGGCGTGGCCATGCATGCGGTGCGGACATCGCCTGCCGGGGAACCGACCCGTCGCCGCCGTGGTCTTCATGTGGGCAGGACGCGCCATCAGCCAACGGACGCGGTCGTGCGCCGGCTTGCCGCCGCCACGACTGACCATCACTCCACTTCGCAGGAATTTTCATGCGTATTCACACCCTGATTGCCGCCGGCCTGGGGCTGCTTGCCAGCACGGCCGCCCGGGCCGCCCCGACGGCGCCTGACGACGCCTACCTTGCCGGCTATGCCGCGGCAGTCCTGGAACAGCGCCTCGGCTGGGCGGCCGGCACTTATACGCTCGATGTGAGCGAAGGCCGCATGCGGCTGGACGCCCGGGCGCACGGCGACGCAGCCGCCGCGCAGGAAGCACTGGCCGCCATCGGCGGCGTGCGCAAGGTGCGTGTGGCCAGCGCGGCTGACCCGGCGGGGCCGACACCCGGCCGGTGGTTCCCGACCACTGAACTGTTTCGACCGTCCCTGGCGGACCCCAAGGAGCCGCGCTTTTTCGTCGCGCCGCGCCATTACGACACTCATACCGACAAGCTGTGGCTGGTCGAGGTCGGCTATGGCGCCAATTTCCCGATTTATGGCCGCATCGACGAGGCCGGCAACGGCTGGAACGCGGGCATCTCCGGCGGCCTGTTCGGGCTGTTCAACCTGGAGGCCGAATCGTTCGACCTGATCAACGCCGACTACACGGTGGGCATTCCATTTACCTGGCGCCAGGGCGCAACCAGCGGCCGGCTGCGCCTGTATCACCAGAGTTCGCACCTGGGCGACGAGTTCCTGCTCAACGCGAGGCCCGAGCGCATCAACCTGAGCTACGAGTCCCTGGAGGGCTTGATCGCCTACGACTTGACGCCGTTTCGTGTCTACGGCGGCGGCGAAGTGCTGCTGCACCGTGAACCGGCCGACCTGGACCGGCTGATGGCGCACGCCGGGCTCGAATACTTCAGCGCATCGGCCACCACGCTGCTGCCCGGCCTGCGCGGGCGGCCATTTGCCGGCCTCGACCTGAAATCCTTCGCCGAGCACAACTGGGCGATCGACCGCAGCCTGAAGGTGGGCATGCAGTTCGACGCCCCGCACTCGGATCACTACCTGCGCCTGTCGATCGACGGCTACCGCGGCTATTCGCCGCACGGGCAGTTTTATGCGGACCGCATCTCTTACCTGGGCCTTGGCGTGATGTTCGGCATCTGACCGCTTGAAAACCCGCGGCCGAACCACACCTTGTGCAGTGAAGCGGGCAGTTCGCCCGCAGCAACTGACAGGAGGTTTGCCATGAGTATCGTCAGACAACAGCCTTACGGACTGCTGAGCGAACTGCAGCGCGAGATGGAGCGGCTGTTCAGCGCCAGTCCGCTGCGCGAGGACGGCGCCGCAAGTCTTGCCGGCGGCGACTGGCTGCCGGCGGTGGACGTGCGTGAGGAAGCCGACCGCTACGTCGTGTACGTCGACCTGCCGGGCGTGAAGCCGGACGCGGTCGACATCAACCTCGAACAGGGCGTGCTGACCATCAGCGGCGAGCGGCCGGCCATCCCGGCCGACGAGGCCGCCGGCTTCCGGCGCGTGGAGCGGGCCCGCGGGCGCTTCGTGCGTCGTTTCAGCGTGCCCGAATCGGTCGACGTGGAGCAGGTCGCCGCCAGCGCGCAGGATGGCGTGCTGCAGGTATCGATCCCCAAGCTCGCCAGGGTGATGGCCCGCCGCATTCCGGTCAGCGCCTGATCCTGACCGGACTCCGACTACACTGGCCTGCCCGTCGACGGCGCCTGATAGGCCGGCGGCGGGCGGTTTTTTCCCATTCCTGAGTGGCGATGGAATACAAGGATTACTACAAGACCCTGGGCGTGGCGCGCGACGCCAGCGCCGAGGACATCAAGCGCGCCTACCGCAAGCTGGCGCGCAAGTACCATCCCGACGTCAGCAAGGAACCGAACGCCGAGAACCGCTTCAAGGACGTGGCCGAGGCCTACGAGGTACTCAAGGACGCCGACAAGCGCGCCGCCTACGACCAGCTGGGCAGCAACTGGCAGGCCGGCCAGGGCTTCTCGCCACCGCCGGGCTGGCGGGGCGGTGACGGCTTCGAGTTTCACGGCAGTACCGGCGGCGGCGCCGGCTTCAGCGATTTCTTCGACAGCCTGTTCGGGCGCGGCTTTGCCGGTGGGCCTGGCCCGCAGCACCGGCCAGCACGCGGCCAGGACCAGCAGGCGCGGGTGCAGATCACGTTCGAGGACGCCTTTCACGGCAGCAGTCGGGCGGTAAACCTCAGCCAGCCGGGCGGGCGCGGCCGCACGCTGGAAGTGCGCATCCCCAAGGGCGTGCGCGCCGGGCAGCGCATTCGCCTGGCCGGTCAGGGCAGCAACGGCGGCGATCTGTATCTGGAAGTCGAATTCGCGCCGCACCGGCTGTACCGCCTGGAAGGCGCCGATCTGTACCTCGACCTGCCGATCACGCCGTGGGAAGCGGCGCTGGGTGCCACGGTCAAGGTGCCGACGCTGGGCGGGGTGGTCGAGCTGAACATTCCGGCCGGCTCGCAAAGCGGCGACAGGCTGCGCCTGCGCGGTCGCGGCCTGCCGGCCACGCCCACGCCGGGCGATCAGTACGTGGTGCTCAAAATGGTGACCCCGGCCGCACAAACCGACGCCGCGCGCGAGCTTTACGCTCGCCTGGCAAAAGAACTGCCGATGGACCCGCGCCGGGCGCTGTTGTCCTAGGCAACCGCTGAAGTATTCAGCGGTTGCCACAGCGCAGGGATGCGCCGCCAGAATCGGTAGCCGTAAGCCACTGATCTTGTAAGCCAGCGGAAAACTGTGGGAGCCCGGCTGTGCCGGGCGATCATCGCGCAGCAAAGCTGCGCTCCCACAAGGTTGTTGAGCGCGGACGCTCAAGACATCCAGGATGGATTTATTCAGCGCTTCCCTGGCTGCCTGCCTTCACCCCGCCGGACGCTGCCACAGCACGTCGGGCACCCCGACGGCGCGGTTCAGGCTGCGCGACATCACGAACAGCAAATCCGACAGGCGGTTCAGGTAGCGCAGCGCCGGACCGTTGACCGGCTCCTGTGCCTGCAGCGTGACCACCCGCCGTTCGGCGCGGCGGCATACGGTGCGCGCCAGGTGGCACACCGCGGCGGGCGGACTACCGCCGGGCAGGATGAAATCGGCCAGCGGCTCAAGGTCGTCGTTCAGGCGGTCCAGCCAGTGTTCCAGCGACGTCACGTGAGCATCGCTGATGAGGGTGTGGCCGGGAATGCACAGCTCGCCGCCCAAGTCGAACAGGCGATGCTGGATTTCGCCCAGCCAGCTGTCCATCGGCTCCGGCAGCACGTGCGTGCGCAGCAGGCCGACCACGCTGTTGAGTTCGTCGACCGTGCCGTAGGCCTCGACCCGGGCGGCATCCTTGGCTACCCGCGAGCCGTCCCCAAGACCCGTGCTGCCCTGGTCGCCGGTGCGCGTGTAGATGCGGGTCAGGCGCTTGCCCATGGGACTTTGCCCAGCGCGCTCAGGCGACGGTCGCGGTGCGGCCAGTCCGGATGAGCAGGTGCGCCACGGCCAGTCCGGCGCCGCTGTACAGGAAGGCCTGTGCCAGGTAACCGGGCAGATACACCGCCACGCCAAGCGCAAAGTCGATCGCGCTCGTACCGGCCAGGGCGTCCGCGAAGGCATAGAAGCCGACGTTCGAGATCACGAAAAAAACCACCACCGCGCCGGCCAGCAGGCCCGCACCGCGCAGCAAGCAGGCCGGTGACTGCAGCGCGCCGGTAGACAGTCGGCCAGCCAGCCACAGGGCGCCGTAGGCCGGTGCCAGCAGCGCATAGCCGGGCGTGATGCACCAAGCGCTGGTGCCCGTCTGCACGGCCAGAAAATCGACCAGACCGGCCGTGGCCAGGAACAACCCCAGCCACCCCGCCCGGCGCAGGAACAGGCCACCCAGGAAAAACACCGCCAGGGTGGCGTCGCCGGGCCCCAGCAGGGAGGTGAAATGGTGGCTGCGCGTGGCAGTCATCGCGGCCAGCAGGGCGATGGCAGTCAGGGCGGTCTGGGCGGTGCGGGTCATGCGAACGGTCTCCTCGAAGTGGCCGCCGGAGCGGAACCCCGGACGGCGGAAAGCTTACGGTAAAAGCCGCCCGGCGATAACCGAAGCGGCGGCTCAGGGCAGGTGCAGCGGCGGCTGGCCGGCCTTCTCGCGCATCAGGCTGATGGCGGCACGCACCTTGGGACGGGACACCAGCCAGCGCTCCAGGCGGTATTTGCCCGGCAGCGTCAGCAATGCAAACGCCGCCAGCACCGTGACCACGCCCGGCCCGGGCAGCACCAGCATGGCCAGGCCGGCCACCAGCAGCACCACGCCCAGCAGGTTCTTGACGATCAGCAGGCTGTAGCGCAGCAGCCAATGGCCGGTGTGCGGCTGCGGCGGGCGGTGCTCGCGATAAAAGTAATCCTGCGGCAGGCGCGCCACCAGCAGCGGCAGCAGCAGCACGGTGGCCAGCAGCGTCAGCAGCGATACCGGCGTCGCCCACGCCAGCCAGCGCGGATCGATGCCCAGCAGCGCCAGCAGGCGCGTGACCAGACTCTGGACGGCGTCGATCATGAGTCTGGCGCGGCCCGTGCCCGGGCCAGCCGGTCCGGCGTGCCCACGTCCAGCCACGTCCCGCCGTAATGCTCGCCGTGGAGCTGCCCGGCCTGGGCGGCGGCGCGCAGCAGCGGCGTCAGGCCAAACGTGCCGTCGCGGGCGCCTTGCAGCAGGCGCGGGTCGATCACGCTCACGCCCGAGAAAGTCAGCATCCGTTCACCCTGGTTGAGCAGCCGGCCGTCCGGGCACAGGGCAAAGTCACCGGCCGGGTTGTGGTCCGGATTGTCCACCAGTACCAGATACGCCTGGCCCGGCAGCGGCCGGCGCAGGCGCGCAAACGGGTAAGCGCAGCGCACGTCGGCATTGACCAGCAAGAACGGCGCCGCGCCCAGCAGCGGCAGCGCGCGCCTGACGCCACCGCCGGTGCCCAGCGGCCCGTCCGGCTCGCGCGAGTAGGCAATGTGGGCGCCAAACCGGCTGCCGTCGCCCAGTGCCGCCTCGATCCGCTCGCCCAGGTAGGCGAGGTTGATGACCAGCTCGACAAAGCCGGCCGCGGCCAGCGACTCCACCAGATGCTCGATCAGCGGCTTGCCATCCACCGGCAGAAGCGGCTTGGGCAGCTCGCGCGTGAGTCCGCCCATGCGCGTGCCAAGACCGGCGGCCAGGATCATCGCTTTCATGCCGTGGCCCGTGCATGCAGATCGGCCAGCAGCCCCGCCAGCGGCGCGAGCTGCGGCGTGCGGGCGGCGGCGGACTCGATGTAGCCGACAAAGCGCGGCGTTTCGGCCAGGTAGCGCGGCTTGCCGTCGCGGTAGTTCAGGCGCGCGAAGATGCCAAGCACCTTCAGGTGGCGCTGCGTGCCCATGAAATCGCAGTCGGTCCCGAACTGCTCACGACTGGCCGGCACCGCAATGCCGGCGGCCCGAGCCCGCTGCCAGTAATCCCCCAGCCAGCGCCCGGCGCGCTCGTCCGGCCAGGACAGGAAGGCATCACGCAGCAACGAGCTGATGTCGTAACTCACCGGCCCGTAAACCGCATCCTGAAAATCCAGCACGCCGGGGCCGTCGGGGCCCGGCATGAGGTTGCGCGGCATGTAGTCGCGGTGCACGAACACCGGCGCCTGCGACACTGTGCGGTCGATCAGCAGCCCGCGCATGGCCTGCCAGGCGGCGGATTGGACCGGCGTCAACGCCAGACCCAGATGCCGGCCCACATACCAGTCCGCAAACAGGTCCAGCTCGCGGCCCAGCAGCGCCGCGTCATACACGGGCAGCACACCCGGCCGGCTGGCCGCCTGCCAGCGCACCAGGGCGGCAATGGCGTCCGCCATCAGGGCGTCGGCGTTGTCTTGGGTGAGGGCTTCCAGATACGTGTGCGAGCCAAGATCGCTCAGCAGCAGAAACCCGCGCTCGACATCCGCCGCCAGCACCTGCGGCGCATTCAGGCCCGCCGCGTGCAGCAGGCCCGCCACCTGGACGAACGGCCGACAGTCTTCCTGCGGCGGCGGGGCATCCATGGCGATCAGCGTGCCGTTGGCGTGGAACACCCGGAAATAGCGCCGAAAACTGGCATCCGCCGAAGCCGGCGCGAGCGTGAATCCAGCCAGCCGGTCGGCCAGCCAGGCGGTGAGCGCAGCAAGACGGGGATCGGGAGCGGCAGAAGCGGGCACGAACTGGCCGGGTGGCGGGAAACAGCGTGCATTCTAGCGATTTGTGGCCCCGGCCGGCGGGCGGCCGTTAGACGCTGCGGGAAGCGCCTGCCTATAATTGCCGCCCCCCGGGCCCCGTGGTCCGGGTATCTGCCCATGCCGGGGTAGCTCAGTCGGTAGAGCAACTGATTCGTAATCAGTAGGTCGGAGGTTCGATTCCTCTCCTCGGCACCATGCATCCCCGCAATTCAGGCCGCGCTTGCGCGGCGCGTAGGACTCCCCGGCTGGACTGCAGCCATTGGGCCCTGTCGGGCGGCGCAGTACGGTTTTTCGGGGCCACCCACCCGCGGGCAGGTCGGCGCCCTCGAAACGCGGCTGAGCGCCTCAATTCAAAAGCAATATCCGGAGTGCCCGGTGTTCAGGCGGCGGCTATTCTTCGACCGCCCGCACTGAAACCACAGGCATGCCGCATGAACGCCTCCGTCATCGCTGCAGACCGCGCCAGAGTCATCCGGAACGACCCACGCTGGGCCGCGGTCGTGGCCCGCGATCCGGCCGCCGATGGCCGCTTTTTCTACTCGGTAAGAACCACCGGTGTTTATTGCCGGCCGACCTGCGGCGCGCGTCGCCCACGCCCCGAAAACGTCCGCATCCACCTGACAGCGGCGGACGCTCAGTGCGCCGGCTTTCGCCCCTGCAAGCGCTGCAAGCCGGACCAGGCGCCCCTGGCGGTGCAGCAGGCAGCGCTGGTGACCGGGCTGTGCCGCTTCATCGAGCAGGCCGAGCAGACGCCAAGCCTGCGCGCCCTGGCGACACGCGCCGGGCTCAGCAGCTACCACGTCCAGCGCGTGTTCAAGGCTGTCACCGGCCTCACGCCGTGGGCCTACGCGCTGGCACATCGCACGGCCCGCGTGCGCGCCGCGCTGGACCAAGGCGATACCGTCACCCGGGCGATCTACAGCGCGGGTTACAGCTCCAGCGGGCGCTTCTACGCGCAAGCGGATCGGCTGCTGGGCATGAAGCCCACCGACTACCGCGGCGGCGGCGCGAATACCGAAATCCGCTTTGCCATTGGCCAGTGCTCGCTGGGGTCGATTCTGGTGGCGGCCAGCGCGCAGGGCGTGTGCGCCATTGCGCTGGGCGACGATCCGGATGCGCTGGCCCGCGACCTGCAGGACCGCTTTCCACAGGCCGCATTGCACGGTGGCGATGCCGATTTCGAGCAGCTCGTCGCCCGGGTGGTCGGCTTCGTCGAAGCGCCGCAACGGGGCCTCCACCTGCCGCTGGACATCCGCGGCACGGCGTTCCAGCAGCGCGTCTGGCAGGCCTTGCGGCAGATTCTGCCCGGTGCCACGGCCAGCTACATCGATATCGCACGGCGCATCGGCGCACCCGGATCGGCCCGCGCGGTGGCCCGGGCCTGCGCCGCCAATACGCTGGCGGTGGCCATCCCGTGCCATCGGGTGGTGCGCACCGACGGCGCCTTGTCCGGCTATCGCTGGGGCGTTGAGCGCAAGCGGGCACTGCTCGGGCGGGAGGCGGGGGACGAGCCGGCGCCCGTTGACCGGGCATGACACCGGATACCGGCTCGCGCCTGTCATGTACCGTGCCGCTGCCCGACGGTTTTCGGGCGGACGCGGTGCTCGAATTCCACGGTCGCGACCCGTCCGGGCTGGCCGAGCGGGTCCAGCAGCGCAGCCTGCACAAGGGACTGATGTGGGAGGGTCGGCCCGGCTGCCTTTCGGTCCGTTTCGACGCCGGGCTCGCGCACGCGCAGCTGGATATCGACGGCGCCACGGACGCCGACCCGCAAGCGCTGCTGCGCCTGGTGCGGCACATGCTCGGCCTGACCCAGCCGATCGAAGCGTTCGAGAACGCCCACCGCGCGCACCCGCAGATCGGACCGCTCATTGCACGCCAGGCGGGCCTGCGCGTGCCGCTGTCGGCAACCCCGTTCGAGGCGCTGACCTGGGCCATCACCGGCCAGCAGATCAGCCTGGGCGCCGCCCTGTCGATACGGCGCAAGCTGATCGCGGCAGCCGGCATGCGCCATTCCGGCGGACTGGCCTGCTATCCGGACGCCCGGGCGGTGGCGATGCTCAGCGCAGACTCACTGCATCAGGCGGGGTTCTCGCGTGCCAAGGCGCAGACGCTCATGACCCTGGGCCGGGACGTCGCCGCCGGTCACCTCCCCTTGCAGGCGTGGACCACGGCGGCGGCGGCCGAGCAGATTCGCGAGCAGCTGCTGCGCGTGGGCGGCATCGGCCCCTGGACCGTCGACTACACGCTGCTGCGCGGCTACGGCTGGCTGGACGGCTCCCTGCACGGCGACGCCGCCGTGCGACGCAAGCTGCAGCGGCTGCTCGGCGTCACGGCGAAGCTGACTGACGCCTTTACGCGCGGCTGGCTGGCCGAATTCTCGCCCTGGCGTGCACTGCTGGCCGCCCATCTGTGGGCGATGCCGGATGATTTTTCAGCGGCTGGGTGACCCGGAGCCCGGTTGCAGCAAGCGGTGTCGGGCCGGCACATGGTCGCGGCGGCTACACGGCCGCAAACGCCTTGCGCGCGCGCTCACTGGTAGCCTCGATCACCGTCGCATCGTGAGCGGCGGTGACGAAGCCGGCCTCGAAGGCCGATGGGGCGAAGTACAGGCCCTGCGCCAGCAAAGCCCGGAACAGACGCCCGAAGCGGGCCACGTCGGCCTGCTGGGCCTCGGCAAGATTGCGCGGCGCAGTCTCGCGCAGGAAAAAACCGAACATGCCGCCGACATGGACAGTCGAGAACGGCACACCGGCACTGTCGGCAGCCGCCTGAAGCGCGGCGGTGAGGGCCGCTGAGGTGGCTTCCAGCCGCTCGTAAAAGCCCGGCTGCTGCACGGCCGCCAGCGTGGCCAGACCCGCTGCTGTCGCCAGCGGATTGCCGGACAGCGTGCCGGCCTGGTAGACCGGACCGGCCGGCGCCATCTGCGCCATCAGATCGGCCCGTCCGCCGTAGGCACCGACCGGCAGCCCGCCGCCGATCACCTTGCCCAGCGTGACCAGGTCCGCCGTCACACCAAAGCGTGCCTGGGCGCCGCCCAGCGCGACCCGAAAGCCGGTCATTACCTCGTCGAAGATCAGCAGCGCGCCGTGCGCATCGCACAGTCGGCGCAGACCTTCCAGAAAACCCGGCTGCGGCAACACGCAGCCCATGTTGCCGGCCACAGGTTCCACGATCACCGCCGCGATGTCTGCACCGCGATCGGTGAACAAGGCCTCGACCGCGGCCAGGTCGTTGTAGGGCGCGGTCAGCGTCAGCGCGGCCAGTTCCGCCGGTACACCCGGGGAGCTGGGCACGCCAAACGTGAGCGCGCCCGAGCCGGCGTTCACCAGCAGGCTGTCGGCATGGCCGTGGTAGCAGCCGGCGAACTTCACCAGCAACCGCCGGCCGGTGGCGGCACGCGCCAGGCGGATCGCGCTCATGGTCGCCTCGGTGCCCGAGTTGACCAGCCGCACCTGCTGCATGCCCGGCACCAGCCGGCACAGCGTCTCGGCCAGCTCCACCTCGGCCCCGGTCGGCGCGCCGTAGGACAGGCCGCGCGCTGCGGCGGCCTGCACCGCCTGCACCACGGCCGGCGCGGCGTGGCCCAGGATCACCGCGCCCCAGGAGCAGACGTAGTCGATGTAGTCCGTGCCGTCCACGTCGCGCAGGCGCGCGCCGTGGGCCTCGGCAATGAATGGCGGCTGCCCGCCAACGGCGCCAAACGCGCGTACCGGCGAGTTGACGCCGCCCGGGATCACCGCCAGCGCACGCTCGAATAACTGCTGCGAAAGCTGCATGTGTCGGTCCATCAGTTGTCTTTCCATAAAGCCGCCAGCGCGCAGGCTGCCGATTCGCTGTCCACGCCCGGCCCGAACAGGGCGCTGCCCACGACCAGCGCGTCGGCGCCGGCCGCCAGCAGCGGCGCGGCATTGTCGGCGCGAATGCCGCCGATGCACACGATGGGACAGCGCAGGCTGGCCCGCGCCGCGCGCAGCAGCTCCAGGCTGGCGTAAATCTGGCCGGGCTTGGTACTGGACGGGAAAAACCGCCCGAAGGCCACATGATCGGCGCCGGCGGCGAGCGCGGCTGGCGCAAGCTCCAGGCGGTCGTAACAGGTGGCGCCGATCAGTGCTGCGGGCCCAAGGCGCACGCGCGCCAGGGCCGGCGAGACGTCGCCCCGGCCCAGATGCACGCCATCGGCGCCCACTGCCAGCGCCAGATCGACATCGTCGTTGACGATGAAGGCAGCGCCATAACGACTGCACAGCGCGCGCAACTCGTGCGCTTCCATTAAACGGCGGGATACATCAACGGACTTGTCGCGGTACTGCACCACGGCAACGCCGCCGCGCAGGGCCGCGTCCACCCGCGCCGCAAGTTCGGCGCCGGCCAGCAGCGAGGTATCGGCCAGGGCGTACACGCCCCGGATGGCGGCCTGGCGATTGGGTGCGATATTCATGACGCGCAACGTGCGAAGGGCAGGCAGTGTTGCGCAAAATGCCATAAGCCCAGCTTAAACTGGTATTTGCTTGCGCTTTCCTGCCGTCCCTAGAATCCGATCCCCCTTTCCCCGCCCTGCCCTGCTGCGGAGACTCCCATGGCACATATTTTCGACGACATCACCCAGACCATCGGCAACACGCCGCTGGTGCGCGTCCGCCGGCTGATCAAAAGCGACGCCACGGTGCTGGCCAAGCTGGAGTTCTTCAACCCGCTGTCGTCGGTGAAAGACCGCATCGGCCTTGCCATGATCGAGGCGGCCGAGAAGAGCGGCAAACTCACGCCCGGCGGCGAGATCATCGAGCCGACGTCCGGCAATACCGGCATCGCACTGGCCTTCGTGTGCGCCGCGCGCGGCTACCGCCTGACGCTGACCATGCCGGCCTCGATGAGCATCGAGCGGCGCAAGGTGCTGCGCGCGCTGGGCGCCGAGATCGTGCTCACGCCCGCGGAAAAAGGCATGACCGGCGCCATCGAGCGGGCGCGCGAGCTGCTCGCCGAGCGGCCCGGCAGCATCATGCCGCAGCAGTTCGAGAACCCGGCCAACCCGGACGTGCACCGGCGCACCACGGCCGAGGAAATCTGGCGCGACACCGACGGCAAGGTCGACTATCTGATCTCGGGCGTCGGCACCGGCGGCACCATCACCGGCGTGTCGGAGGTCATCAAGGCGCGCCGCCCGTCGTTCAAGGCCATCGCGGTCGAGCCCACCGCCTCGCCGGTGCTGTCCGGCGGCAAACCCGGCCCGCACAAAATCCAGGGCATCGGCGCCGGTTTCGTGCCGGCGATCCTGAACACCGGCATCATCGACGAGGTGATCCAGGTCAGCAACGAGGACGCCATGGCCTATGCCCGCCGCGCGGCGCAGGAAGAGGGCCTGTTCGTTGGCATCAGCTCCGGCGCCGCGCTGTGGGCGGCCGAGCAGATCGCCAAGCGCCCCGAGGCGGCCGGCAAGACCATCGTGGTGATCATCCCGTCGGCCGGCGAGCGTTACCTGTCGACCGCGCTGTTCGCTGACATCGAAGTCTGAGTCTCGGGCCCGCCTGTTGGGCCCGAGGGCGGGCCTCCCACGGGGGAACGCTGTGGGAGCGGCGCCCTCGCCGCGAACAACCCAGCTCCAGCGCCGCGGACCCTCCTGCCGGTGAATAATTGACGCCCGCCTGCCGGCGGGCGCGTTCGTTTTGCCACCCTCGTTCCCAAGGAGTCCCCATGCGCAGCTCGCGCTTTCTGCTGGCCACCCTGCGCGAAGACCCGTCCGACGCGGAGGTGATCAGCCAGCGCCTGATGCTGCGCGCCGGCATGATCAGCCGCCTGGCGGCCGGCATCTACAGCTGGCTGCCGCTGGGTCTGCGCGTGCTGCGCAAGGCCGAGCGCGTGGTGCGCGACGAAATGGACGCCACCGGCGCGCAGGAGCTGCTGATGCCCGCCGTGCAACCGGCCGAGCTGTGGCAAGAGTCCGCCCGCTGGGAAAAGTACGGACCCGAACTGCTGCGATTCAAGGACCGCCACCAGCGCGAGTTCTGCTTCGGCCCCACGCACGAGGAGGTCATCACCGACATCGTGCGCCAGAAGGTGACCAGCTACCGGCAGCTGCCGGCCTGCTTCTACCAGATCCAGACCAAGTTCCGGGACGAGATCCGGCCGCGTTTCGGCCTGATGCGGGCGCGCGAGTTCCTGATGAAGGATGCCTATTCCTTCCACCGCGACGAGGCCAGCCTGGATGACACCTACCAGGCCATGCACGGTGCCTACAGCGCCATCTTCAGTCGGCTTGGGCTGAAATTCCGCGCCGTGGCGGCCGACACCGGCAGCATCGGCGGCGCCAGTTCGCACGAATTCCACGTGCTGGCCGACTCCGGCGAGGACGCCATCGCCTACTCGCCAGGCGGTTATGCCGCCAACGTGGAGCTGGCGCCCGCACCGCCCGCGCCGCCGCGCCCGGTGCCTTCGGCCAGCCGCGAATCGGTGCGCACGCCCGGCCAGCACAGCATCGCCGACGTCAGCGCGTTTCTGGGCGTGCCGGCCGAGCGCATCGTCAAGACGCTGATCGTGCGCGGCGCCGACGGGGGTCTGGTGGCACTGCTGCTGCGCGGCGATCACGAGCTGAACGCCGTCAAGGCGCTGCGCCTGCCGCAGATCGCCCAGCCGCTGCAATTTGCGACCCCGGCCGATGTGCAGACGGCGCTGGGCTGCGATTTCGGCTCCGTCGGGCCGGTGGATTTCCCGGGCCCGGTGATCGCCGACTACGACGCCGCCGCGCTGGCGGACTTCGTGTGCGGCGCCAACGCCAACGGCTATCACCTCACCGGCATCAACTTCGGCCGCGACCTGCCGGAGCCGGAAACCGCCGACATCCGCAACGTGGTGGCCGGCGAGCCGGCGCCGGACGGCAGCGGGCCGCTCGCCATCGCCCGCGGCATCGAGGTCGGCCACGTGTTCAAGCTGGGCACCGTGTACAGCGAGAAGCTCGCCTGCACCGTGCTCGACGAGCAGGGCCGCGACGCCGTCATGACCATGGGCTGCTACGGCATCGGCGTGTCGCGCGTGGTGGCCGCCGCCGTGGAACAGAACCACGACGCGCGCGGCATCGTCTGGCCGCAGGCGCTGGCGCCGTTCGAGGTGGCGCTAGTGCCGATCAACCTGCACAAATCGCCAGCCGTCGCCGAAGCGACCGAAAAGCTTTACGCCGAACTGACCGCTGCCGGAGTTGAAGTGCTGCTCGACGACCGCCCGGAGCGGCCCGGCGTGATGTTCGCCGACATGGACCTGATCGGCATCCCGCACCGGCTGGTGATCGGCGAGCGCGGCCTCAAGGACGGCCTGGTCGAGTACAAGGCACGCCGCGCCGAGGAAGCCCAGAACATCCCGCTGGCCGAGGCCACGGGTTTCATCCGCAAGGCGCTGGCCGGCGTCTGAGCGGGCGCCCTCAGGCAGCGCCGACGCGCGCCCGCAGCTGGTGGACCAGCAGCGGCAGCAGCGACACCGCCACGATGCCCAGCGCAATCAGCGTCAGGTTGTTCTTGACCAGCGGCAACTGGCCAAACAGCACGCCAGCGGTCATGAACAGCAGCACCCACACCGCCGCACCGACCACGTTGAAGGCGATGAAGCGCCCGTAGTGCATGGCGCCGACGCCCGCCACGAACGGCGCAAACGTGCGCACGATCGGCACGAAGCGCGCCAGCACGATGGTCTTGCCGCCGTGGCGGTCGAAAAACGCCCGCGTGCGCGCCAGGTGCTCCTGGCGCAGCCAGCGCGAATCCGGCCGCGCATACACCCGCGGGCCGATGGCGTGGCCAATGGCGTAGTTGACGCTGTCGCCCGCCACGGCGGCCACGAACAGCACGGCTGCCGCGGTGCCGAAATCCAGCAAGCCGACCGCCGACAGCGTGCCGACCACGAACAGCAGCGAGTCACCCGGCAGGAACGGCGTCACCACCAGCCCGGTCTCGCAGAACACCACCAGCGCCAGCAGCGCGTACACCCACAGGCCGTACTGGGCCGTGAACTCGGCCAGATGCGTGTCCAGATGCAAAAACAGGTCGAGCAGGCTGTGCAGCAACTCCATGCCGGGCTTCCGAAAACGCGGGGGCGCCAGTATCGCGGCCCGCTGTGGCCGGAACAAGGCGGCATCCGCCATCGTGCCCCGGCACCACCGCCCTGTAAGATTGCCGGTGCCGCTAACAGCCAACCGGAGGACCCCGCCCATGAGCAAAGGCATGGACAAGAAGAAGGACGTCAAGAAAAAACCGGCCAAGACCGTCAAGGAAAAAAAGGAAGCCAAGACCGCCAAAAAGGCCAAGCAGGACCGCCTGTAGCGTCCTGCGCACGGCCTGGTCGGCAGCCACCGTGCGCTGTCGGTCGGGCGGTGGTGCCCACGGCGATCTGATCTGTGACGAATGGGTGCGCGCACCGCGTATGGCAGACGGATGCGGTGCGGGCAATCCTTGACCCGCGGCACGGACACGCCGCCACCTCAGCGGCTGATGTCCCGCCGGGCTTCGCGCGGCGCGGGCGGCGTCGCGAGCAGCGGGTCCTCGGGCCACGGATGTTTGGGATAGCGGCCGCGCATCTGTTTTCGGACCTCGGCATAGGCGCCGCGCCAGAAGCCGGCCAGGTCGGCCGTTACCGCCAGCGGCCGGCCGGCCGGCGACAGCAGGTGCAGCACCAGCGTCACGCGCCCGCCGGCCAGGCGCGGCGTGTCGTGCTGGCCGAACATGTCCTGCAGGCGCACCGCCAGCAGTGGCGCATCGGCCGTGTAGTCGATGGCGCGCGGGCGGTGGTTGATACTCAGTTCACGCGGCAGCTCGGCCTCCAGGCGGCGGGCCTGTGCGTGATCAAACAGGCCGGACAGCGCCGTTCGCAGCCGTCCATCGGCAAGATCGTCCAGCCGCCGCAAGCCGGGCAGGTACGGACCCAGCCAGTCGGCAAGACTCGCCTGCAAGGCGGCGTCGGACAGGTCCGGCCAGCCGGCGTCCGGCTCCAGACGGCGCATCAGCGCCACCCGCGCCCGCAGTTGTCGATCGGCATCGCTCCACGGCAGGGCGGCCACGCCGCGGCTGGCGATGGCTTCCATCAAGGCGCTCGCAATCGCCGCGGGGGACGGCTTGGGCAACGGATCGTCGGCCAGCACCAGGGCGCCCAGGCGTTGCACCCGCCGCGCCAGCACGGCGCCGCTGGTGGCATCGAAGCGCACTTCCTCGGCGGCCTGGATCAGCGGCGCGCAGGCCGCGTCGATTTCGCTGCGCCCGATCGCCGCGGCCAGGCGGATGCGCGCGTTGTCGCCGACATCGTCCAGTTCCGCCACCACCAGAAAGTCCGCCCCCGCCAGCGCGTCGGCGGCGTCCAGCGTCGCGCCGCGACCGCTCGCCAGGCGATAGCTGCCACGCGCCCGGCGCTGCGCGATGCGGTCCGGAAAGGCCAGCGCCAGCAGCGCACCGCAGCTTTGTGAGGCCCCGGCGCCCGCCGGCCATCGCGCCTGAAGGCGCCGTGCCAGGCGCAGCACGGCATCGAAGGCTGCGCGGTCCACATCGCCCCCGGCGCGCCCGGTGCGCAGCGCCATCACGCGCAGCTCGATGTCCACCGCCAGCGCCTGGCCCGGCGTGCGGCGCAGGATGTCGCGCTCGGCCAGCAGCGCCGCCAGCAGGCAGGCGTCGACACTGGCGCCCGCCAGCAGCAGGTGCGCCAGGCGCGGCGGCAGGCCAAGCCCGGCCATGGCGCGGCCGTGGGGGGTGATGGTGCCGGCGCCATCGAGTGCGCCGAGCGCCTGCAGCAACTGCCGCGCCTGGGCCAGATGCGGCGTCGGCGGCGGCGTCAGCCAGGCCAGTTCCGCCGGCTCGCGCACGCCCCACAGGGCCAGTTCGAGCGCCAGCGGGGCCAGGTCCGCCACGGCGATTTCAGGCGCGGCGTACGGCGGCAGGCGGCCGTGCTCGGCTTCGCCCCACAGGCGAAAACACACGCCCGGGCCCAGGCGCCCGGCCCGCCCGGCGCGCTGCTCGGCCGCCGCCCGCGACACCGGCACCGTGACCAGGCCGTCCATGCCGGTGCGCGGATTGAAGCGCGTGTGGCGGCTAACGCCGGCGTCGATCACCACGCCGATGCCGTCGATGGTGAGGCTGCTCTCGGCAATGCTGGTGGCCAGCACGAGCTTGCGCTCGCCGGCCGGCGGCGCGGCGATGGCGGCATCCTGCGCCGCGGCGTCGAGCCCCGCGTACAGCGGACACACGTGCACCTCGGCCGGCAGGTCGGCATGGTCCAACTGCCCGGCCAGGCGGCGGATTTCCGGCGTGCCGGGCAGGAACACCAACAGGCTGCCGGTTTCCTCGGCCAGCGCCCGGCGGATGGCCGCCACCAGCCGCTGTTCCAGCGGCCCGTCGCCCGGCAGGTAGCGCACGGTCACCGGAAAACTGCGCCCGGCGCTGGTGATGCGCGGCGCCCCGCCCAGCAAATCCGCCACGGCGGCGCCGTCCAGCGTGGCGCTCATCACCAGCAGCCGCAGGTCCGGCCGCAGCAGCGCCTGGGCCTGCAGGCACAGCGCGAGACCCAGATCGGCCTGCAGGCTGCGCTCATGGAACTCGTCGAAGATCACCAGCCCGCAGCCGGCGAGCGCCGGGTCGGCCTGCAGCAGGCGCGTCAGGATGCCTTCGGTGATGACCTCGATGCGCGTCGCCGCCGATACCCGGCTGTCCAGGCGCGTGCGGTAACCGACGCTCTGGCCTTCCGGCTCGCCGAGCAGGCTGGCCATGCGCCGCGCCGCGGCACGGGCCGCCAGCCGGCGCGGTTCCAGCAGCAGGATTTTCTGATCCTTCAGCCACGGCGCATCCAGCAACGCCAGCGGCACCCGCGTGGTCTTGCCGGCGCCGGGCGGCGCCTCAAGCACCACCGCCGGATGATCGTCCAGCGCCATGCGCAACGCCGGCAGGGCTTCGTCGATGGGCAGATTGGGGCCGGACATCCGGCCATGCTAGCAAGCGCCCGCGCGTCGATTGACATGACAGCGTCCCTCGCGCACATTCCCGAACGCTCGATCAGGACCGATCGGCACCCCACACCCCCGAGAGGCTGGAGACAAGGTCATGGACTACCTGCGTTATTACCTCAACTGCCTGCTGCCGCTGGCGGCCATTGCGGGCTTCCTGCTGGGCGACCAGTGGGTGTGGCTGGGCATCGCCACCCTGCCGCTGCTGCTGATCGCCGACACGCTCTCGCCGCAGGATTACGCGCCGCGCAACATCAAGAACGGCGCCCTGGCGGACGTGGTGATTTACGTGCAGACGCTGCTGGTGCTTGCCACGTTCGTCGCCTTTGCCTGGCGGGCACATGTCGGCTTCGATCCGGCCATGGGTCCGCTCGAACCCTGGATTGCCAGCGCCGTGGTGCTGATCTGGGTCGGCCTGATCGCCAACGTCGGCTCGGCGCACGAGCTGATGCACCGCCACAACCCGCTGGCCGCGTTCATCGGCAAGCTGGGCTTTGGCATCATCGGCGCGCCCAACCGGGACATCTCGCACACGGTGTCGCACCACCTGTACTTCGACACCGCGCGCGACTACGACACCGGCCAGCGGGGCGAATCGGTGTACCGCTTCGTGCCGCGCTGCATCTGGGGCAACACGCTGGATGAAATCGAATTCGAACGGCGGCGCCTGGCCGCGCAGGGCCACGGGCTGTGGCACTGGCGCAGCCGCATCCTGTGGTCGGTGCCAACGCTGCTGTCCTTGCTGGTGGTGATGTACTGGGCCGGCGGCGTGCCGGCCATGCTGGTGCAGCTGGCGGCCATGGCCGGCGGGCGCATCCTGGGCGAGGCGCTCAACTACCTGCAGCACTTTGGCCTGCTGCGGGTGCCCGGCCGGGCCATCGAGGACCGCCACACCTGGAACCACCTGTCGGCCATCACGCGCATCCTGGGCCTCGAAATCACCAACCACGTCGAACACCACCAGGACCCGGACCGGCCGTACTACGCCCTCACGCCGCGCCCGAACGGCCCGCAGATGCGCAACATCCTGCTGTGGGGCATCGCGGCATTCTTCCCGCCGATCTGGAACCGCTTCATCCAGCCGCGCCTGAAGGACTGGGACCTGAACCACGCCAGCGCCGAGGAACGCGCTTTGGCCCGCGAGGCCAACCGCCGCGCCGGCTGGCCGGACTGGCTGGGCGAGACGGCAAGCAGCAACCAGACCGCCCCCGCGCACTGAACCGCAACGTTCGCAGGGCAAACCCCGGCCCGGATCACTCCGGCGCCGGGGTTTTTTATCGTTCGAATATGGCGCCCAACGGCGGCGCACGATCACAAGAATTCCGCACAGGAGCGGCCATGCTCACGACCTGGGGCATCCGGTGTGGCAACCGGGCGGGATCGAACAGCAGGGCCTTGAGCGCGGGCGGTGCCGCGGTCGCGGCCATCGGCCTCTCCCACACCAGAAATTGCGCTCGCGGTGCCGGCCGTCAGGCGTAGGCGTCCACCAGGCCGCGGCCGATCACCCGCACGCGCTCGCCAACGAACGGCTCGTCCACGCCCCTGGCGGCCGCGCTGCGAGCCTCACCAGCGGCCGATCGTTCCTGCGGCGGCGCTTGCTGACCGGCGCCCGGCTGCTGCTGGGACACCTCGGCCTGGCCCAGCTGCAAACCCTGCTGGGCGAGCATTTCGCGCAGCTGCGGCAGGGACTGCTGCACCGCGGCGGCGGTACCGGCATGCTGGGCGCTGAAGCTGACCTGCGCGGCGCCGTCGCTGACCCCCAGTCGCACCTCGATCGGCCCCAGGTCGCGCGGGTTCAGTTGCAGGCGCGCCTCGTGCACGCCCTCGCGCACCAGCCACAGCAGGTGCTCGCCCAGTTCGTGGCTGAACTGCGGGCTGCCCGGCGTTGCCGCCAGCGGCAGCTCCAGCGCCGGGGCGCGGTCAGCGGCGGCGGCGCGGGGCGCGCCCGGGACCAGCATCGCGGCCGCCAGTTCGTTGCCGGGCACGGTGGCGCTCAGGTTGGCCGGATCGGCGCCACGCGCCGCCTGCGCCGCCTGCGCCGCCAGCGCGGCTTCACTGCCACCGGCCAGCACTGGCGCGGACAGCAGCGGATGCTCCGCGGTTCGTGGGGGCGCGTTGCCTTCCCGCCCGCTGCCGGCTGCCGGCGCCGACGCGGCAGCGCCGGCATCCGCGCCAGCCGCCGCGGTGGCGATGGAGACGATGGGCAGTTGCAGCTCACCCGACGGCGCGCCGGCCACCGTCGGCTCGGCGGCTACTTGCCGGCGCGCCGGCTTGTGTGCCGCGCCCGCCACGCTTTCCGCCACCGGCGACTGCGTGGCGGCTTGCGTCTGGCCCGGGTCGACGTCCGTGGCTTGCGCGCCGGTGGCGGTGGCTGCCAGGACGGCCGGATCGACGACCGCCGCCTTCGCCGCGGGCTTGCCGGCGGTCGCGGGCGCGGCCGGCGGCATGCCCGCCGGCACGGCGTTTTGCCCCGCCGCGATGTCATCAAGGGCATCCACCACCGCCGCCACGGCGCTCACCGTCGGCGCCGCCTGAGCGGCATGTGCCAGCTGGCCATCCGGCGCCACGGGCGCACCGGTCAGCGCGATCGGACCCGGTTGCGTGCCGGCCGCCACCGACTGCGCCGGCAATACCTGGCCGGTGGCGGTCGGCGGGGCGTTGCCGGTGTTCGTGCCGGCGGGCTGCGCGAGTGCCTGCTCGAAAGCAGCCGGGAAGGCCGCATCCCCCGGCGGCGCGTCGGCATCGACGGCCGCCGCGGCGCCACCGGCCGCGCCGGGCAACACTGTGCTCACTGCATCCACCGTTACGGGCTCCTGTTCATGCGTGCCGGCCGGCGGCCGGGATTTGGACGCGACCGGGATTCACTGTCATGGATACGTGCATTGCACAGTCCGGGCCAACTCCTGCAAGCACGACCGGGCGCATGGCATCAGCCAGCCGGCGGGCGGCTGCTGACCCAGTCGTCCAGCGTGCGCTGCTCGCGCCGCTCGGCCGCCTGCCGGGCCTGCACCCGATAGCGCTCGATCAGGCGACGCAGGCCCTCGCAGCGGCGCTGGCGCCGTATCAGCTCCTCGCGCGCCCGGTCACAGGCCAGCCCGGCCGCCTGCGCCGTGCGCTCCTGCTTCAGCGCCAGCTGCTCCAGGCGGCCGATGAACTGCTGGTGGTCCCGCAGCGTTGCCACCGGCACCGCGCCGGCCTGGGTGCGCTGCCGGTACTCGCCCGCGTAGCGGTGCAGATCGGCCAGGCGCGCGCGCTCGGTCGCCCATTGCGCCTCGCAGGCGACCAGCCGGTGGCGCGCCTGGCGCTCCGCTTCGAGCAGGCGCTGCAACACCGGCTCCAGGCGCGCTGCGCGCTTCACGTGGCGGAGCCGCCAAACAGTGCGTCAAGGCCGGCTACGCTGGCAGCGTGATCGACACCCTCGCGCAGGTCCTGACGCAGGAAATCGAGCAGGCGCGGCTGGCTGGAGATGGCTTCGTCCAGCAGCGGATCGGCGCCGGCCTGGTAGGCCCCGACCGCCACCAGGTCGCGGTTTTGGCGGTAGGTCGAGTACAGCTGGCGAAAGCGCCGCGCCGCCGCGAGCTGCTCCGGGGAGGCCAGCTCGACCATCAGGCGGCTGACCGAGGCTTCCATGTCGATGGCCGGGTACAGGCCGGTCTCGGCAATGTCGCGGCTGAGCAGGATGTGGCCGTCCAGAATGGCCCGCGCCGCGTCGGCGATCGGATCGTTCGGGTCGTCGCCTTCCGTGAGCACCGTGTAGAACGCCGTGATCGAGCCGCCACCGGGCGCCGTGCCGGCGCGCTCGATCAGCGCCGGCAGGCGCGCGAACACCGACGGCGGATAGCCCTTGGTGGCCGGCGGCTCGCCCACCGACAGCGCGATCTCGCGCTGCGCGTGGGCGATGCGGGTCAGGGAGTCGACCAGCAGCAGCACGTTCAGGCCCTGGTCGCGGAAATATTCGGCGATGGCCGTGGCCAGCATGGCGCCCTGCAGGCGCTGCAGGGCGGTGGTGTCGGCCGGTGCGGTGACCACCACCGCCCGGCGCAGGCCCTCGGCGCCCAGGATGGACGTGACGAACTCGTTCACTTCCCGCCCGCGCTCGCCGATCAGACCAACCACGGTCACGTCGGCGGCGGTGTGGCGGGTCATCATGCCCAGCAGCACGCTCTTGCCGACACCGCTGCCGGCAAACAGCCCCAGGCGCTGGCCGCGGCCGACCGTCAGCAGCGCATTGATGCTGCGCACGCCCACATCCAGCGGTTCGCGAATCGGCGGACGGCCGAGCGGGTTTTGCGGCGTGCCGGTCAGGGGCACGTGACGCTCGGCGCGAATCGGCCCCTTGCCGTCCAGCGGCCGGCCGGCGCCGTCGAGCACGCGGCCGAGCAATCCGGGCCCGACCGGCGCCAGCGCACCGTGACGCAGCGGCAGCACGCGCGCCGTTGGCCCCAGCCCGTGCACCGGGTCGATTGGCATCAGCGACATGAAATCGCCCGAAAAGCCGACCACCTCGGCCTCGACATCGGCCTGACCCGGCTGGCGTACCAGGCAGCGGCTGCCGATGACCGCCGGCAGGCCGATCGCCTCCAGCGTCAGCCCGACCATGCGCGTGAGCTTGCCCTCCACCTGCACCGACGGCGGCCCGGCAAGGTCGGCGACGCGGCCGCTCAATTGCCGGGCCAGGCGCTGCTGCAGGGCGGCGCTCATGCCCTGCCGCCCTCCAGCAGGCGCGTAAATACCTCGCCAAGACGTGTTTCGAGCGTCAGGTCGACCTCCGACGACTCGGTGCTGATGCGGCAGCCGCCGCGCGACAGGCTGGCGTCCGCCACCAGCTCCCAGCGGGCGTCGCTGCGCCCGCGCGGGGCCATGGTGCGCACCAGGTCCAGGTCCAGCGGATTCAGGTGCACGCTGATCTGGCGCGCCGCGGGCGGCAGCGCCGCCACGCCCTCGCGCACCAGCTCGCCGATGCGTGCCGGCACCGCCGTCAGCTCGCGCCGCACCACCTGCTGCGCCAGGGCACAGGCCAGCTGCAGCATGCAGTCCAGAAGCTCCTGCTCCAGATTCGCCAGCGGCGCTGCCAGGCTGTCGAGCAGGCCTGCCAACCGCGCAGCGTCGCCCGCCAGTTGCTCGGCCGCGCGTTGCCGGCCCTCGGCCAGGCCCTGCTCCAGGCCCGTCGCATAACCGGCCGCGTGACCGACTTCGGCGGCCTGTGCACGCGCCTGCTCGAGCGCCGGATTGCCGGTCTCGGCAAGCCGCGCGCTGACCGCCTGCCAGCCCTGGAACAGCTTATTCGACAAAGTCGCCACTCGACTTGCCCAGGCGTATGGCCCCCGCTTCCGCCAGACGGCGGGCAGCGCCCAGCATTTCCTTTTGCGCGGCCTCCACTTCCGCCAGGCGCACCGGGCCGCGCAGCTGCATGTCCTCGCGCAGCATCTCGGCAGCGCGCTTGGACATGTTCTTGAAGAAGCGTTCGCGGATCACCTGGTCGGCACCCTTGAGCGCCACCAGCAGAATCTCCGACGTGGTTTCGCGCAGCAGCGCCTGCAGGCCCTTGTCGTCCACATCGGCCAGGCTCTCGAACAGGATCAGGTTGTCCTGGATCTGCTGTTCGAGGACCTCGTCGGCCTCGCGCAGTTCCTCCAGCACGCCGTTGCCCAGCGCCGGATCCAGCCGGCCGACGATGCCGGCCGCCACCTTGACCCCGCCGACCTGCGCCGACTTGACGTCCACGTTGCGGTAGAAGTGCTGCTCCAGGATGGCCCGCACCTCGCCCAGGGCACCGGGCTGCAGCTCGTCCAGCGTGGCGATGCGGGTCACGATGTCGGTGCGCTGGTCGGCCGGCAGCAGCGGCAGCACCAGTGCCGCCTGTTCCTGCTCCATGGAGGCCAGGGCCAGGGCAGTGACCTGCGGGTGTTCGTCCTTGAGCACGGCGGCGATGGCTTTCGGGTCCATCCACTTGAGGTTGCCCAGGGTGTCGTCGTCCCGGTCCAGCACCCGGTCCAGGATGCCGCGCGCCTTCTGCTCGCCCAGCGCGCTGACCATGACGTTGCGCAGGTAGTCCTCGACGCCGACCGTGAGCATGCTGTCGCTCTGCACCGCCAGCCCGAACTCGGCCAGGACGGCGTTGATCTGGTCGCGGCTGATGTTGCCCAGGCGCGTCATGGCGGCGCCGATGCGCTGCACTTCCTTGGGCTCCATCTGGCGCAGCACGTCGGCCGCCTTGCGCTCGCCCAGCGCCAGAATCAGGATCGCCGAGCGCTCGGTGCCGGTCAGCTTTGTCGGCTCAGGCATCGGCCGCCATCCAGTTGCGCATCACCTGCATCACCCGCTGCGGATCCTGCTCGTGCAGGTCCGGGATGGATGGTGGGCCGGCGGGCGCCGCCAGGCGCTGCGGGGCGGGCGACAACTCGCCCGCATGCGGCAGGGCAGTGGTCGTGGTCGGCCCGGCCTGGGCGATGACCGCCGCGCCGGCCTGGCGCACGCTGCGCAGCATCGGGCGCAGCACGCCCAGCACCACGGCCGCCAGTGCGCCTGCGCCCAGCAGCAGGCGCCCCGCCTGCCACAGCCAGGACTGTTCCCACACCGGCGTCGCCTGGACTGCGGGCACCGCCTCGGCCGGCACAAAGGCCGCATTGACCACGTTGATGCTGTCACCGCGCTCGGCATCGAAGCCGACGGCGTCGCGCACCAGCTTGGTGTAGCGGTCGAGCTCTTCCTGACTGCGCGGTTCGCGGGTTTCCTTGCCATCGGCACCGATGGCGTGGCGGTCGTCCACCACCACGGCCACCGTCAGGCGCTTGACGCCGCCACCGGCGAGCTTGCTGTGGCTGATGGTGCGGTCGATCTCGAAATTGCGCACCGAGCGGCTGCTGCGTTCCTTGGGCGTCGCTGCGGCGGCCGGTGTTGTGGTGGCCGCCGCGGCCACGGCGCCGCTTGCCGGCGGCGTGGCGGTGCCGGCGGCCGGTGCCGCAGCAGGCGCGGGCGCCAGGCTGCCGCCTTGCGGTGGCTGGTTGCTCAGTGTGCCCGGCACGCCACCGCTGGCTGCGCCGCCGGTGGCGCTCTCGGATGATTCTTCCTGCGAGCTGCGCAGCACGGCGCGGTCGGGCTGGTATTCCTCGCGGGTGCGTTCGGTGACCTCGAAGTCGACCTGCGCGCTGACCTTGGCGCGCACGCCGCCGGGGCCAACCACGGCCGCCAGCAGGTCCTCGATGCGCCGCACATAGTCCTGCTCGAGACGCCGCGCGTAGTCGTAGTGCTCGCCGGACTGGTTCAGGCCAGCCTGGCCGGCCGGCCGGGTCAGCAGGGTGCCGGCCTGGTCGACCACCGTCACCCGCGCCGCGGACAGGTCCGGCACGCTGGAGGACACCAGGTGAACGATAGCGGCCACCTGGCCGTCATCCACTGTGCGGCCGCGGTACAGCTGCAGCATGACCGAGGCGGTCGGCTTGTCGCGGTCGCGCACGAACACCGAGCGCTCCGGGATGGCCAGGTGCACCCGCACCTGCTCGACGCCGTCCATGGCGCCGATGGTGCGCGCCAGCTCGCCTTCGACCGCATGCTGGTAGCGGGCGTTTTCCATGAAGCGGCTGACGCCGAAACCCGGGTCCTGGCTGAGCATCTCAAGCCCGCTCCCGCTGCCCTTGGGCAGGCCCTCGGCGGCCAGCTTCATGCGGGCTTCATGCACGGCGGTCGAGGGGACACGCAGGGCGCCGGTGGCGGCATCCAGCCGATACGGAATGGCGGCCTTCTCCAGCGCGGCGACCACCTGCCCGGCGTCGCGCTCCTCCAGGCTGCCGTAGAGCAGGCTGTAGTCGGGCGTACGCGCCCACAGCACGATGCCGAACACACTCGCAATGCAGGCGGCGAGCGCCACCAGCAGCACCGCCTGGCGCGAGGCCGGCAGCTTGATGAAACCCTGGATCAGCGCCGCCGGGGAGCCGGCGGGCACGCTTGGAGTCGAATCGGCCATGGTGGTTCAGTTCCCGCTAAATCCGTGTCAGATCTGCATGTTCATGACGTCCTGATAGGCCGCCAGGAGCTTGTTTCGCACCTGTACGACGGCCTGAAAGGACACGTTCGATTTCTGGCTGGCGACCATCACCTGCGCCAGGCTGACTTTCTCGTCGCCCTGCTCGAAGCGGGCGGCAAGATCGCCCGACGCCATCTGCGCCGCGTTGACCTGATTGACGAGCTGCCCCAACACGGCGCCAAAGCTGTCCTTGGGGCCGTCGGTCGGCGTCGGCGCCTTGACGGCAGCGTGGTCGATCTGCTCGCGCAGGGCGCGGATCTGGCCCAGCACGGCGTTGATCTGCAGGTCCGACATCGGTTCAGTCCTCGTCCCGTGGGGCGCCCACGGCGGGCACCTCGAAGCCGGCCTCGCGCAACTGCGACAGCTTGTAGCGCAGCGTGCGTTCGCTGATGCCAAGCTGCGCCGCGGCCTGCGCCCGGCGGCCACCGGTGGCGCGCAGCGCGCCCAGGATCAGCTGCGCCTCGCGGCTGCGCATGTCCCGGTCGAGCTCGCCGACCTCGGCCGGCTGATGAGAAACCGGCGCTGCCGGCCCGCCCGCCATCGAGGCCGGCCCGCCGACCAGGTGCGCGGCCTCGATGGCGCCGGCATCGGCCAGGATCAGCGAGCGCTGGATCATGTTGTCGAGCTCGCGCACGTTGCCCGGCCAGGCGTAGCCGACCAGCGCGCTGGCGGCAGCATCGGCCAGCACCGGTGCGGGTGCCTGACGCTGCCAGTGCCGCGCCAGCAGGCGGCGGGCCAGCGGCAGGATGTCCGCCGGGCGCTCGCGCAGGGCCGGGATGTGCAGCGGGAACACCGCCAGGCGGTAGTACAAATCTTCGCGGAACCGGCCGGCGGCGACTTCGGCGGTCAGGTCGCGGTTGCTGGTCGCCAGCACGCGGGCGTCCAGCGCAATGGTCTGTTTGCCACCCAGGCGCTCGACCTCGCGCTCCTGCAACACCCGCAGCAGCTTGGCCTGCAGGCCCAGCGGCATTTCCGAGATTTCGTCCAGCAGCAGCGTGCCGCCGTGCGCCTGCTCGAACTTGCCGGCGTGGGCGCTGGTGGCGCCGGTGAAGGCGCCTTTCTCGTAGCCGAACAGCGTTGCCTCCAGCATGTTGTCCGGGATCGCCGCGCAGTTGATGGCCACGAACGGCCCCTCGTGACGCGGCGAATGACGGTGGATGTAGCGCGCCAGAACTTCCTTGCCGGTGCCCGACTCGCCGGTCAGCAGCACGCTCACGTCGCTGCCCGCCACCCGGGCGGCCAGCGCCAGCAGTTCGCGCGAGCGCGGGTCCTCGGCCACCGGCGCGTCGCTGATATCGTCCTGGCAAGGCAGCAGCTGCCCGATCAGATTGACCAGCGCCGCCGGTTCGAAGGGCTTGGCCAGATACTCAACGGCGCCGTCGCGCACCGCCTGCACGGCGCTGCGGATGGTGCCAAACGCCGTCATCAGCACCACCGGCAGGTCCGGCCGGCGACGGCGCAGCGCGTGCAGCAGGGCGTTGCCGTCCATCGGCTGCATCTGCACGTCGCTGACCACCAGCGCCGGGCGTTCGCATTCCAGCAGCGCCAGCGCGGCCTGGCCGTCGGCGGCCGGCAGACTGCGATAGCCGGCCAGGTCCAGGGTGTCGCACAGCGCCTCGCGCAAGGCCGGATCGTCCTCGACCACCATCACCGCGGCGTGACCCATGGCTCAGGCCTCCAGCGACTCAAGCACGGCCGGGCGGCGCGTTACCTGGCCCGGCAACATCACCTCGAAGCGACATCCGATCGCCGACTCGACCAAGCGCAGCGTGCCGTGGTGACGCTCGATCACCCCGCGCGCCACGGCCAGACCCAGGCCGGTGCCACCCGGCCGGCCGGACACGAACGGCTCGAACACGCGCCCTCGCAGGGCCGGCGCCATGCCCGGCCCGTCGTCGCTGATGGCAAGACGCAGCTGCCCGAGCGGCGCCGGCGGGCGATCGACCGTGACCTGCCGGGCGCCGGCCTCGAATGCGTTCAGGCACACGTTCGCCAGCGCGCCGGCCAGATTCTCCAGACTGCCGGTCAGGCGCAGCGCCGCATCGGTGCCCGGCAACAGCAGCCGTGCGCCGGGCGGACTGTGCGGCTGCACCGTTGCGTCCAGGCACTGCATCAGGTCGGTCAGCGAAAACACCTGCGTCCCGGCATCGGCGCCGTGCGCATAGGCCAGCATGTCGGCTACCAGGCGTTCGAGCTGGCGCAGGCGCTCGACCAAACGCTCGGCAAAACGTGCCTGATCGGCCGGACTCAGATCGGTATCGCGCAAATGGCAGGCATACACCAGCGCCGTGGCCAGCGGGGTGCGCACCTGGTGTGCCAGACCGGCGGTCATCTCGCCCAGGGCTGCCAACGGGCGCTGCGTGGCCAGTTCCTGCTGCAGGGCGTCAAGACGCCGTTCCAGCTGCAGGTAGGAACTGCCCAGCGCACCCGACAGCTGGTCGAACGCGGCGGCGTTTAGGGCGGGGTCGACTACGGGCAAGGCCGGCATGGTCGGTGCGTCCTGATCAATGCGCCCCGGAGGATCGGGGTCGGTCGATCGGACCTAAAGCAACCGCCGTACCAGATTACTTTTTATTTAATATTCAATGTGTTGATTGAATAATTCTGGCGCCGCGTCAAACATCCGACGCGGTGCCAGCCCGTTGCAGGCCGTATTTGCGCATTTTCTCGACCAGCGTCGTACGGCGCATGTTCAGCAGCTCGGCGGCGTGCGCCACCACGTCGTTGGCCTCGCCGAGCGCCTGCACGATGTAGTTGCGCTCCAGGTCTTCCAGGTAATCCTTGAGGTTGATGCCGGCCGCCGGCAGGCGCGCCGCGGCACCGTCCAGCGGTGGCAGGAACACCGGCAGGGGCAGGTCCGGATCGTGCTGCGCACCATTGGCCGTCGCACTGCCCGCCGCCTGGCGCAGCCGCTGCGGCAGGTCGCCCGCCCCGACCGGGCTATCGCCGTGCATGATGGCCATGCGCTCGATGACGTTGGCCAGCTCGCGCACATTGCCCGGCCACGGGTAGTCGGCCAGCACCGCCAGTGCATCCCGACCGACACGCACGTTGATGCCTTTCTCGCGCCCGATGCGGGCCGACAGTTCCTCGACCAGGAACGGAATGTCCTCGCGCCGCTGGCGCAGCGGCGGCAGCTCGATCGGGAACACGTTCAGGCGGTAGTACAGGTCCTCGCGAAACAACCCGTCGCGGATGCCGGCCTCCAGATCCCGGTGGGTGGCGGCGATGATGCGCACGTCTGCATTGATGCTGCGGTTGCTGCCCACGCGCTCGAACACCCGCTCCTGCAGCACGCGCAGCAGCTTGACCTGCATCGGCAGGCTCATGTCGCCGATTTCATCCAGGAACAGCGTGCCGCCCTCGGCCGCCTCGAAGCGGCCCTGGCGGGCGCTGATGGCGCCCGTGAAGGCGCCCTTCTCGTGCCCGAACAGCTCGCTTTCCAGCAGATCGGCCGGAATCGCCCCGCAGTTGACCGGCACGAACGGCTTGTTGGCGCGCGCCGACTGGAAGTGGATGTTGCGCGCCACGACTTCCTTGCCGGTGCCCGACTCGCCCAGCACCAGCACATTGGAGTCCGTGCGCGCAACCCGTTCGATCAGGTACTGCACGCGCTCCATGGCATGACCGCGACCGACCAGGCGATAGACCAGCGTTGCGTTGTGGCTGGCGGCGGCGCGATCGCGCACGAAGCGCGCGCGATCCAGCGCCGCCGACAGTTCGTCGAACTGCAGCGGCAGCGGCACGCTTGCCACCAGCGCACGTCCGAGCGCGGTCTGCCAGTCGGCATCAGCGGCGTGGCCGTCCGGAACCACCAGCACCACCACCAGCCGCGGCCATCGTGCACGGCAGGCTTCGAGCAAGGCCAGGGCCGCGTCGCGGGGGCCGGCCTGGAACAGCATCAGCGCCAGCGGGGCCGATTCGGCCGGCAGCTCGCCCAGGTCCGCGGCCGCCACCGGCTGATAGCCGAGGAACCGCAGCAGCACGCCGGGCGCCGGGGATATCTCGTGCGGGTGGGGTGCCAAAACCAGACTGTCGCGAACCATGCCAGCAGACCCCCCTTCGATGCCCCGCGCGGGCGCTCGACGAGCGACCTCCACTGCAGGGCAAAAGCGTCAGAACGCGGGCCATGGTGCAAACGCAAACAGGCAGTGTCAAGAATCCGGCAGCGGGCGCCTGTTCAGCCGGGACGCCGGGCCTGGGCGACGGCCCGCCGGTGGCAGCGAAAGATGTAGCGTTCCAGGCCGTCGGTCACCGCCGGATCGAGGCCCCGGAACTCGGCCAGCACACTGCCGTCGTCCAGCGCCAGCAGCTGCGCCGGCAGCTCCAGCGCCGTCGGCACCCCGCCATGCAGGTACACGCTGATTCGCCCCGGACCGCCTGGCAGCGTGGCCTGCCAGACCACGCCACGCAAGCCCAGCCGCAGCGGCTGCGGGGCCGGCAGGGCCAGCTCGCGCTTGAGCCACTGACCGGTCAGGTTCAGCAGCAGGTCCAGTTTCTGGTCCAGCCGATGCAGGTGGGCTGCCAGCTGCGGCGACTCCTCCAGCGGTGGCGGCGGCTCGTCCAGAGTGCCCAGCAAGGCCAGAAACGCGACGGCGTGACGATTCAGATCGGCCAGCTCGACGGGTTCCGGCAGGCTTGCCAGCGGCTGCCACACCAGCACCAGCCGGTCGGCATGACTGAGGCTGCCGGCCAGCGGGTCAACTGCACTAGTGTCCATGCCTCATCCTCCAGGGCTTGCCGGCGGCAGTCCCGGCCCGCCGGCCCGCAGGCCGCCGCTGGCCGGTTGCGCTGGCCCAGTTTATCCGGCGCGCACTCGCCAGCGCAGGCGGCGCCGGCTGGCGTGACACGGGCCGTGCGAGATGTCAGCCGGCAGCGGCCTGCGCGCCGTAGGCGCCCTGCATGCGGCGTGCGCCGTGCAGCCCGCGCAAGGCGGCGGCCGTTTCCCGGCGTGCGCCAGTGGCCCGCGCGGCAAGCGCCTGATCGGCCGCCAGCATCGAGCGCAGCGCCTCGATCACCGGCGGCTGCAGGCGCCATGCATCGCCGGCCAGGGCGGTTTCGAGGCACGCATGGCGCTGGCGGGCGAGTTCGGCCGTCGCCTCCCAGGCACCGGCATCGGCCGCGGCCGTCATGGCGGCGGTCAGTTCCAGTGCGGTAGCCAGGAACCGCTCGTCCATCAGCCGTTGACCGCCAGCGCCGCGCCGCGGTCCGGGCTGATGGACTGCCAGGCCTCGGCCAGGGTGCCCAGCAGCTGGCTGGCCTCGTCCAGCAGGTCGGCCCGGTTGGTGGCATTGGCCTTGATCAGGCAGCCCAGGATGTAGTCGTACAGGGCCGCCAGGCGGTCGACCAGCTCGGGCGCCGCGTCGCGGCGCAGGCTGCCGGACAGTTCGCCGACGATCGCCACCACCGACGAAATCAACTCGCCCTTTCGCGCCAGCTCACCGCGCTGCAAATGGCCCTTGGCCCGCGCGATGCGCTCGAGCGCACCGTCGAACAGCATTGCGGTCAGGCGGTGCGGCGACGCGTCGATGGCGCTGGATTGCACCTGCACGGCGGCGTAGTGCCTCAGGGCTGCGCGGGACTGGGACATGGCGGGACTCCGAACGAATGGGCCTGTAATGGCCTGCTTATCGACCGTTGTTACCGCCAGGTAAAGCGGCCAGCTGCTGGGTGAGGAAGTTTCCGGTGGACTGCATCTGCGCCAGCAGTCCATCGAGCGCGTTGAACTGACGCAGATAGCGGCTTTGCAGCTCGTCCATGTGTGCTGCCAGGGCGTCTCGCTGATCACTGATGTCCGACAGGCTGCGGTCGATGCTGTCGGTGCGGGCCTTGAGCACGCCGCCGGACGACACGTAGCCGCCGACCACCGTCGACATGCGCGCGGCAATGCCGTCCGTGCCCTGCAGGACCGCCGCCAGGGCGCCCGGATCGCCCGTCAGCAGCGCGTCGAGCTTGCTGCCATCGAGCGTCAGTACGCCACCTGCATCCACCGACAGGCCCATGCCGCCCGCCGTGCTGATCGCACCGACCGCTCCGGCCACCGGATCGGTCAAGGCGCGCCGCAACTGTGTTGCCAGGCTGCGCAGGGCCGGGTCGCCCAGCAGCGGCGCCCCTTTCTTGGTGGCGGCGTCATAACCGCCCTGGGCGTCGAGCACCTTGAACAGGCCGTTGTAGGCATCGACCAACGCCTGCAGCTTGGGTTGCACCTGGCTGGTATCGGCTGCCACGGTCAGCGTGACCGGCGCGGCAGTGGTGGCACCCAGCGCGAGCGTGACGCCGCTCAGGGCGCCGCTCACGGTGTTGCTGGCACTGGTGTAGGTAAAGCCGTCCACCTTCACCACCGCATCGCCGGGCGGTTCCTTTTCGGTCAGCGCGTTGGCCGCGCCGCCAGCCTCGTATTGCAGGGCTGCCAGCCCGCCATCGCCGCCGGTCTGGGTCACGGTGATGGTATTGGCGGCGCCCGTTTTGGCCGAACTGAGCACCAGATAGGTACCCGCCGGCTCGGTGCCGCCGGTGCTGGTCACCAGGGTGGCGGAAAGGCCAAGCGGCTGGCCGTCGGCGTCGCGGGCGGCATTGATGGCATTACGAATGCCGGTCAGGGTGTTGTTGCTGGAATCGATGGTGACGCTGGCGCTCTTGCCGCCCAGCGACAGATTCAGCGTGCCGGTGCCAACGACTGCGTCGGCGCCGGCGAATGCACCGGAGGTCAACTTCTGGGCCGTGGCCAGGCGGTCGACTTGCACCGCGTAGCTGCCGGGGACCGCACCGGCGGCGGTGCTGGCGGTAAACCGCGTGTCGTCGGCCGAGCTGGCCTGGACTGAGTTCAGCAGGGTCGGCGCGTTGAGCGCATCGAGCGCAGTCTTGAGCTTGTCGAGCGCGCCGCGAATCTGCCCGAACGCCGACAAGCGCGCCTGCAGGCCGGTTTCCCTGGCTGCCAGGCGGGACTCGACCGGAGTGCGTTCGGCGGCGACCAGCTTGTTGACCAGCCCGGCCACATCGAGGCCGGAACCGACTCCGCTGGAAGTGAGGGTGGCCAACGTCGGCGCCTCAGGCCTGGTCGCGAATCAGCAGCCCGCTGCCGGCCTGCATCGCTTTCTCGGTCTGCAGGGTGTCGAGCGCTTCCTGGCTGGGCATCTGACGTATCAGGTCACCGGTGTCGGTATCCACCACCCGCACCACGGTCTGGCCGGTGACCTCGTCTACCCGGAAGTGCAGTTCCCGGTGCAGGGTCTGCACGTGGTCCTGCAAGCGCGCCACGGCTTCGCCGCGCTCGGCCGGGTTGGCCACGCGCGGGTCGGTGGGGGGCGCCTGCTGATCAAGGGCCGGCCGCTGCCCCGGGGCCGACGACGCCACCGTCGACGAGCGAAGGCCTGGGTCAAGATTTACGTCCATGGGCGCATTCCTCACGTGATCGTCGGCTCAGGTCCGTCGACCGGCGACGAACCGGCGGGCAGGCGAAAGGGCGGGCCGGAGTGAACCCCGGCCCGCCACACGCCTCGCAATTGCGTCTTGCGCTGCCACCGTTACCGCAGCAGCGTCAGCACGTTCTGCGGCTGCTGGTTGGCCTGCGCCAGCATGGCGGTGCCTGCCTGCTGCAGGATCTGCGCCCGCGACAGGTTGGCCGTCTCGGCCGCGAAGTCGGCATCCAGCACCCGCGAACGGGCGGCGGTGACGTTCTCCGCCGTGGCCTGGTTGCTGGCCACCACCGACGAGAAGCGGTTCTGCAGGGCACCCAGATCGGCGCGCAGGTCATCGACCGTGCCGATGGCCGTGTCGAGCAGCGACAGCGCACCATCCGCACCGGCCTGCGTGCTGATGTCGACACCAGCGATACCCAGCGTGGTTCCGTCCGCAGCCGTGATGTCGACCTGGATGGTCTGACCGGCATCCGCGCCGACCTGAATCAGCTTCCCGGTGAAGTTGCCGTCCAGCAGCACGATGCCGTTGAACTTGGTATCCGTGGAGATGCGATCGACTTCCGACAGCAGCGCCGTGACTTCCTTTTGCAGGGACGCGCGGTCGCTGTCGCTGTTGGTGTCACTGGCGGACTGCACCGACAGTTCGCGAATGCGCTGCAGGGCGTTGGTCACCTCGCCCAGGGCGCCTTCGGCGACCTGCGCAATCGAGATGCCGTCGTTGGCGTTGCGCACCGCCTGGTTCAGACCGCGCACCTGCGAGGTCATGCGGTCGCTGATGGCCAGGCCGGCCGCGTCGTCCTTGGCGCTGTTGATGCGCAGGCCCGACGACAGACGCTGCAGGGAGGTGGCCAGATCACCCTGGCTGCGGTTCAGGTTCCGCTGCGTGTTCAGGGCGCTGATGTTGCTGTTGACAATTTGAGGCATGGGATTGCTCCACTGTATGGGTTGAGTTGCGTTACCTGGGCCATTCCCCCACCGGGGCGTCGGGCCTGCTCCAGGAACCCGGAGACAGGCTCCGCTTCCGGGCTGTGTATCGGCGAGGCGGACGGGAAGCTTGAGTGCCGGCTTGCAAATTTTTCATGCAGGCTGCGTGGGGGGCCGCGATCAGGGCCCCGGGGGGCGAGCGACTGGCGCCTTAGCTGGAGCGGCGAACGCCGCACGCTTACCCAAAAAACGGCGCCGACCATTGGCCGCCGCAACGACTCTGGTCGATGCCCCGTGGGCGGTTGCACCCGATCCTGACAGGACCGATTGCCGCGACGGCGGTGCGGGCGGGCTTCGGGATGGTCGCGCGCGCGACTCAGCCAGGTCGCGGCAGGCTGCGCTCCCAGGCCAGTGCCGTGCGGACGATGAAATCCAGATCGTCGTACTGGGGCTGCCAGCCCAGCGCGGCGCGGATGCGGGTGCTGTCGGCCACCAGGGCGGCCGGGTCGCCGGGGCGGCGCTCGACATCCCGCGCCGCCAGCGCGTGCCCATGCTGGCGCTCCACCGCGGCCAGCACCTCGCGCACGCTGTAGCCGTGGCCGTAGCCGCAGTTGAGGGTCAGCGACTTGCCGCCCGCAGCCAGGTGATCCAGCGCCAGCACGTGGGCCCGGGCCAGGTCCTCGATGTGGATGTAGTCGCGCACGCAGGTGCCATCCGGCGTCGGGTAGTCGGTGCCGAACACGTCGATGCGCTGGCGCTTGCCGCAGGCCAGCTCGCAGGCCACCTTGATCAGGTGCGTGGCCGCCGCCGTGGCCTGGCCCAGTCGCCCGCCGGGCTCGGCGCCCGCCACGTTGAAATACCGCAGCGTCACGTGGTCCAGGGCGCCGGTGGCGGCCAGGTCGCTGATCATCTGCTCGCTCATCAGCTTGGAGGCCCCGTAGGGGTTGATCGGCAGCAGCGGGGCGGTTTCGCTTATCGGAATGCGTTCCGGGTTGCCGTACACGGCGGCGGTGGACGAGAACACCAGCCGGCGCACGCCGTGACGCACCAGTGCCTGCAACAGGCCGAGTGTGTTGCGGGTGTTGTTGGCGTAGTACTTGAGCGGGTCGGCCACCGATTCGGGCACCACGATGTGGGCGGCGAAGTGCAGCACGGCGTCGAAGTGGCCGGCGGCGAGCGTTTCGTCCAGGCGGGCGGTGTCGGCCAGATCGGCCTCGATCAGTGGCGCGCCCAGCGTGGCCCAGCGAAAGCCGCTGCCCAGGTTGTCGTACACGGTCACCTCGTGGCCGGCTTCGCGCAGTTGCCGGGCGACGTGGCTGCCGATGTAGCCGGCGCCACCGGTGACGAGCAGACGCATGTGCGGTTCCTGTCGTGAGTACGGGGCGCCGATGATAGGGCGTTTTGCGGCCTGCCTCAGGACGTTGCGGGCGTGCCGGCGGTCAATTGCAGGCGCAGCTGCACCCGTCCGCCCGGGTGCGACGTCTCGGCCAGGCTGGCAATGCTGGCGCGCAGGGTGCGGCCTTGATCCAGCCAGCGGGCAACGGCCGCGTTGTCGGACCGCGGCAGGTAACCGAGTTTCTCCTGCCGGTAGTACACGGCCACGGCCAGGCGGTCGTGGCGGTTCCAGGGCTCCCGGCGCAGGTGCAGTTCCAGGCCCGGCCGCAGGAACGGCCAGATGCCCTCCGCACGGTGATACTGGAAACCGGCCAGACCCAGATGCAGGGGCGGAATGTCCGGCTCGGCGACGAACAGGCGCGGCAAGCGGGCCAGCAGACGGGCGGGGGACAGGGACAGGGCCATGACAGGTCTCCTTGGCGGAACAGGGCCTGGGCACTGTACGGGGCCACTGTCCGGAATCCTGAGACACCAACGCCGGATCGCGAAATTTTTTGGTCGCGCGTGCGGCCGCGGCGCGATGGCCCACAATCCGGGCCAGCACTCACAACACAAGGCCCGGGCCCGCGTGTCTCGCCCCTTCATCGCCCGCCATCCGCACCTGGCACTCATCGGCCTGATCCTGGTCTGGGGCGTCGGCTACCCGATCATGAAAATCGGCCTGGCCTATTGCCCGCCGCTGCTGTTCGCGGGGCTGCGGGCGGTGGGCGGCGGCCTGCTGCTGACGGTGCTCGCCCGGCGCCACGACGGGCGGCCGGATCTGGCCGGCACCTGGCCCGCCTTGCTGGTGAGTGCACTGTTCAACGTGCTCCTGTTCTTCGGGCTGTCCACACTGTCGGTGCAGTTGCTGCCGGCCGGTATTGCCTCGGTGGTGCTGTACCTGCAGCCGATCTTCATTGCCGGTCTGGCGCATCTGTGGCTGGGCGAACGGCTCACGCGCACCAAAATGGCCGGCCTGCTGCTGGGCTTTGGCGGCGTGGCGGCCATCATGGTGCAAGGCATGCACGGCACGCTGTCGCCGTCCGGGCTGGCTTACGGCGTCGGTTCCGCAGCCGCCTGGGCGCTCGGCACGGTGGCCTTCAAGCGGGCGGCGCCGCGTTCGATCCTGTGGTTCATCGCGCTGCCGTTTCTGCTCGGCGGATCGCTGATCGTTGCCGCTGGACTGGCTTTGGGCGAGCACTGGGCCGACATCGCCTGGACGCCGACCTTCCTGCTGGTGCTGGCCTACGGTTCGGCGGTCGGCCTGGCGCTGTCGTGGACACTGTGGCTGGCGCTGGTGGCGGCCGGCGAGGCCTCGCGCATGGCCGGCAATACCTTCCTGGTGCCGCTGGTGTCGGTGGCTGCCGGCACGCTGTTTCTGGGCGAACCGCTGACCGCCATGCTGGCCGTGGGCGGGCTGGCGGTCATGGCCGGTGTGTACCTGGTCAACCGGCCGGTGCTGGCCGGATGAACAATGCCGGACACTCGACGGATGGCACGAAGCGTGCCTTACGGACTTGTGCTGTTCACCGAACGGCAGCATCAGGACCGGAGCTTGCATCATGGCCAATGCCGCGCCCGCCTTTCGCCGACCGGGGCGCCCGCCAGCGCCTTCCAACGTGACCCCGCTGGGACCCAAGCGCATGCGTATCGACTGGAACCACTACGACCCCGGATCGCATTTCGACGAACTGCTGGCAGCCCCCGGCCAGCCGCGCGCCGTGGCGCGCGGGCTGGCGCACTACCTGCGCTCGCTGTCCGATACCGACCTGGCCGCCCGCAAGGCGGCGGCGGAGCTGGCCATCGTCGAGATGGGCATCACGTTCACCGTTTACTCGGAAGGCCAGAACATCGACCGCGCCTGGCCGTTCGACATCGTGCCGCGGGTCATTCCGGCCCGCGAGTGGACGCACGTCGAGCGCGGCCTGCGCCAGCGCCTGACGGCCCTGAACCACTTCATCGACGACATCTACGGCGACCAGAAGATCATCAAGGACAAGGTGTTCCCGGCCCAGGTGCTGGCCAAGTCGGTCAATTTCCGCCCGCAGTGCGTGGGCGTGCGCCCGGCCTACGGCGTGTGGGCGCACATCTGCGGCAGCGACCTGGTGCGCGACAGCGACGGCACGATATACGTGCTGGAAGACAACCTGCGCGTGCCGTCCGGCGTGTCGTACATGCTGGAGAACCGCGTGGTCATGAAGCGCGTGTTCCCGGAGCTGTTCGAGACGCAGACCATCCTGCCGGTGGATGCCTACCCGACGCAGCTGTTCGACACCCTGGCCGCCATCTCGCCGCGGCCGCTGGACTACCCGCAGGTGGCGGTGCTGACGCCCGGCATCTACAACTCGGCCTATTTCGAGCACGCCTTCCTCGCCCAGCGCATGGGCGCCGAACTGGTGGAAGGCAGCGACCTGACCGTGGGCGACGACGACTGCGTCTACATGCACACCATCCGCGGCCTGCAGCGGGTGGACGTGATCTACCGGCGCGTGGACGACCTGTTCCTGGACCCGGAGGTGTTCCGCAAGGACTCGCAGCTGGGCGTGCCCGGCCTGATGCGCGCCTGGCAGAAGGGCACCGTGGCGCTGGCCAACGCGCCCGGTGCCGGCGTGGCCGACGACAAGGTGGTGTACGCCTACGTGCCGGACATGATCCGTTACTACCTGGGCGAGGATGCCATCATCCCGAACGTGCCGACCTTCCTGTGCCACGAGCCCAAATCCCTGGACTACGTGCTGGCCAACCTGGACAAGCTGGTGGTGAAACCGGCCAACGAGTCCGGCGGCTACGGCCTGCTGATCGGCCCGCACGCCAGCCGCAAGGAGCGCGCCGAGTTCGCCACGCGCCTGAAGGCCGATCCGCGCAACTACATCGCCCAGCCGACGCTGGACCTGTCGACCGTGCCCACGCTGTGCGACGGGCGGCTCGAGCCGCGCCACGTGGACCTGCGCCCGTTCATCCTGCAGGCGGACCAGACCCACGTCACCGCCGGCGGCCTGACGCGGGTGGCGCTGCGCAAGGGCTCGCTGGTGGTCAATTCATCCCAGGGTGGCGGCAGCAAGGACACCTGGATCGTGGCCGAGGCGGACACCTGATGCTGTCGCGGGTCGCCGAGCGCGTGTACTGGATGGCGCGCTATCTGGAGCGGGCCGAGAACACGGCGCGCCTGGTCAGCGTCTACGCCAACCTGCTGCTGGACCTGCCCAAGGGCTACACGGTCGGCTGGCACACGCTGATCACGATCACCGGCATCGAGGAGCCGTTTCGCAAGCACTACGGCGAGGCCGACGAGCGCAGCGTGGTGCGCTTCCTGCTGACCGACGCGCACAACACCTCGTCGGTGCTGTCGGCGCTGGCCGGCGCCCGCGAGAACGTGCGCACCACGCGCGACCTGTTCCCGGCCGAGGCCTGGGAGGCGATCAACGAGCTGCACCTGTTCGCCCGCGAACACGCGCTCGGCGGCGTCAACCGCAGTCAGCGGCACGAGTACCTGACGCAAATCATCCACGGCTGCCAGCAGCTGGCCGGCCTGCTGGCGGGCACGCTCAGCCACGATGCGGCCTACGACTTCGTGCGCCTGGGACGCAACCTGGAGCGCGCCGACATGACCACGCGCATCCTGGACGTGGGCGTCGCCACCCTGCAGGAGCAGGACGACGGCGCCGCGGCCCTGCTGTCGACGCTGTGGATCAACGTGCTGCGGTCCCTGTCGGCCTACCAGATGTACCGCCGCCACGTGCGGGCGTCGGTGAACGGCCGCGACGTGGCGGCCTTCCTGCTGGGCGATGCGCAGTTCCCGCGCTCGGTGCGCTACTGCGTGGACGAAGTCGACGCCGCCCTGCGCCGTCTGCCGCGCAGCGAACAGCCGCTGCACCGTATCGCCCACATCAGCCGGCTGCTGACCGAGACCGACCCCAAGGCCATCGACCGCGAAGCCCTGCACGGCTTCATCGACGACCTGCAACTGGAGCTCGGCCAGGTCCACGACGCCATCGCCGGAACCTGGTTTCCGGCCCCGCTGCCGACCTGAGACGAACACCCATCATGGCCATCCGCGTCGCCCTGGAACACCACACCGAATACCGCTTCGACCGGCCGGTCGACATCCACCCGCACGTGCTGCGCCTGCGCCCGGCGCCGCACAGCCGCACGCCGATCAGCGCCTACAGCCTGCGCATCGAGCCGGCGGAGCACTTCATCAACTGGCAGCAGGATCCGTTCGGCAACTACCTGGCGCGGCTGGTGTTTCCCAAGCCGGCACGAAAGCTCAGCATCACCGTGGAGGTGATCGCGGACCTCGCCACCATCAATCCGTTCGATTTTTTCGTCGAGGAATACGCCGAGAAATACCCGTTCACCTACGCGCCCGCGCTGCACACCGAACTGCTGCCGTACCTGCTGGTCACCGAAAAGGGCCCGCTGCTGACCGCCTGGCTGGCGAGCTTCGATCGCACGAAGCGGCCGATCAACGATTTTCTGGTCGATCTGAACCAGCGCCTGCAGCGGGACATCGCCTACAGCGTGCGCATGGAGCCGGGCGTGCAGACCTGCGAGCAGACGCTCGAACGGGGCATCGGCTCGTGCCGCGACACCGGCTGGCTGCTGGTGCAGATCCTGCGCCACCTGGGGCTGGCAGCGCGCTTCGTGTCCGGGTATCTGGTGCAGCTCACCGCCGACATCAAGTCCCTGGACGGCCCATCCGGCCCCGAGCAGGATTTCACCGACCTGCATGCCTGGGCCGAGGTGTACGTGCCCGGCGCCGGCTGGCTGGGCCTTGACCCGACGTCCGGCCTGTTTGCCGGCGAGGGCCACATTCCGCTCGCCTGCACCGCCGAGCCGGCCAGCGCCGCGCCGGTCACCGGTGCCACCAGCAAGTGCGAAGTCGAGTTTTATTTCCACAACACCGTGACACGCATCCACGAAGACCCGCGCGTCACCAAACCCTACGACGACCACCAGTGGGCCTGCATGGTCGCGCTGGGGCGCCAGGTGGACGAGGACCTGATCGCCGGCGACGTGCGCCTGACCCAGGGCGGCGAGCCGACCTTCGTGTCCATCGACGACATGGACGGACCGGAGTGGACCGTGGCCGCCGACGGCCCGCACAAGCGCGAGCGCGCCCGCGACCTGACGCAGCGCCTGTGGCAGCACTTCGCCCCCGGCGGCCTGCTGCATTACGGCCAGGGCAAGTGGTATCCGGGCGAGGCGTTGCCGCGCTGGGCACTCGCCTGCTACTGGCGCAAGGACGGCGTGGCCCTGTGGCGGGAGCCCAAACTGCTGGCCGATTTCGACCGCGACTACGGCCACGATCTGGCCGCCGCGCAGCGCCTGGCGCAGGCCCTGACCGGCCACCTGGGCGTGCCGGCGCGCCACCTGATGCCCGCCTTCGAGGACGTTTTCCATTACCTGTGGCAGGAAGGGCAGCTGCCGGCCGACGTCGACCCGCTCAAAGCCGACCTGAAAAGCCCGGCCGAACGACGGCGGCTGGCCGAGCTGCTCGAACGCGGCCTTGGCGAGCCCACCGGTTTCGTGTTGCCGCTGCACTGGGACTATCGGCGCAACGGCTGGCGCTCCGGCCCCTGGCCGCTGCGCCGGCAGCGGCTGTATCTGGTGCCCGGCGACTCGCCGCTGGGCCTGCGCCTGCCGCTCGACAGCCTGCCCTGGGAAGCCGAGCGCGACGAGCCGCAGTCCCCGCAACTGTTCGAGGCGCGCCCGCCGCTGGGCGACTACTACGGCGAGGTGACGCGCCGCTACAGCCACGTCGAAGCCACGCCATCCCGCCCGCCCGAACAGGCGCCCGCCGACGAGCACGACGAGGCCGCCCCGGCAAAGGTCATCCACACCGCCCTGTGCATCGAGGCCCGCCACGGCCGGCTGCACATCTTCCTGCCGCCGCTGACGGACCTGGAACATTACCTGGAGCTGATGGCGGCGATCGAGGCCAGCGCCGCCGCCTGCGGCCTGCCGGTGGTGCTGGAAGGCTACGAGCCGCCGCGCGACGGGCGCCTGGAACGCCTGGCGGTCACGCCGGATCCGGGTGTCATCGAGGTCAACATCCACCCGGCACCCAGCTGGGACGCGCTGGTCGAGAACACCACCACGCTGTACGCCCTGGCCCGCGAGGCGCGCCTGGGTACGGAAAAATTCATGCTCGACGGGCGCCACACCGGCACCGGCGGCGGCAACCACATCACCCTTGGCGCCGCCACGCCCACCGACAGCCCGGTGCTGCGCCGGCCAGACCTGCTGCGCAGCCTGCTGACCTACTGGCAGCACCACCCGGGGCTGTCGTTCCTGTTCTCGGGCCTGTTCATCGGCCCGACCAGCCAGGCGCCGCGCGTCGATGAAGCCCGCCACGACAGCCTGTACGAGCTCGACATCGCCTTCCAGCAGATGCCGACCGGCGAATCCCCGGCGCCGTGGCTGGTGGACCGCCTGCTGCGCAACCTGCTGGTGGACCTGACCGGCAACACGCACCGGGCGGAGTTCTGCATCGACAAGCTGTACGCGCCCGGCAGCGCCAGCGGGCGCCTGGGGCTGGTCGAGCTGCGCGCCTTCGAGATGCCGCCGCACGCCCAGATGTCGCTGTTCCAGGCGCTGCTGCTGCGCGCGCTGGTGGCGCGTTTCTGGGCCGCGCCTTACCGCCAGCCGCTGGTGCGCTGGGGCAGCGGCCTGCACGACCGCTTCATGCTGCCGCACTACGTCGCCGCCGACATGCGCGCCGTGCTGGCCGAGCTGCGCCAGGCCGGCTACCCGTTCCAGGACGACTGGCTGGACCCGTTCATCGAGTTTCGCTTCCCGCGTTACGGCACCGTGCAGGTGGGCGACCTGACGCTTGAACTGCGCGCGGCGCTGGAACCCTGGCACGTGATGGGCGAGGAGGCCACCGCCGCCGGCACGGCCCGCTATGTCGATTCCTCGGTCGAGCGCCTGCAGGTGCGCCTGTCCGGCGCCACCGACGGGCGTTATCTGGTCGCCTGCAACGGCCGGCGCGTGCCGCTGCAATCGACCGGCACCCACGGCGAACAGGTGGCCGGGGTGCGCTACCGGGCCTGGAATCCGCCCTCGGCGCTGCACCCGACCATCGGCCCGCACGCGCCGCTGGTGCTGGACATCATCGACACCTGGAACGGCCGCGCGGTGGGCGGTTGCACCTATCATGTGGCCCATCCGGGCGGGCGCAACTACGACACCTTCCCGATCAATGCCTACGAGGCCGAGGGTCGTCGCATCATGCGTTTCTGGAATTACGGGCACACGCCCGGTGCACTCACACCCCTGCCGCAGCTCGCCGGACTGGGCCGCCTGCTGCCCGAAGGCAGCCTGCCGGCGCCGCTCGCACCCGCGGCCGAAGCCGTCAACGCCGAGTATCCGCACACGCTGGATCTGCGCTGGCAGCCAGGCTGACGGCCAGCCGCTCGCCACCCGCGCCATGCAGCGCAAGAACAGCGAATCGCGCCCTGCGTTCAGCAGCTGGGATCAGCTGTTCCTGGACGACGACCAGCACCCGCACTGGCAGCGCCTGACGCAGGCCCTGCGCGCGCTGGGGCCGGCCGCCCTGACCGGCCGCGCCGACGAAGCCCGCCGCCTGCTGCACGAAACCGGCGTCAGCTACAACGTCTACGGCGCTGCCGATGGTGCGCGCCAGCCGTGGCCACTCGACGTGGTGCCACTGCTGATTGGCAGCGACGACTGGGCGGCCATCGAGGCGGGTCTGGTGCAGCGCGCGGAGCTGCTGAACCTGATCCTGACCGACCTGTACGGCCCGCGCGAAATCCTGCGCCGCGGCCTGCTGCCACCGGCCCTGGTGTTCGGCCACGGCGGCTTTTTGCGCGCCTGCCAGGACATCCGCCTGCCCTCCGCGCACCAGTTGCCGCTGTACGCCGCCGACCTGGTACGGGACCGGTCAGGACAGACCTGGGTGCTGGCCGACCGCACGCAGGCACCGTCGGGTATTGGCTATGCACTGGAGAACCGCCGCGTCACCGCGCGTGTGCTGCCAAGCCTGTACCGGGACGCGCAGGTGCATCGCCAGGAACCGTTCCTGCGCGCCCTGCGCAGCAACCTGATCGCCGCTGCGCCACCGGGCGCCCGCAGCGACCCGGCGCTGGCCCTGCTCACGCCCGGCGCGCGCAACGAGACCTATTTCGAGCAGGCCCTGCTGGCCGAGAAACTGGGCCTGCAACTGGTGGAAGGCTCGGACCTGCTGATGCGCGGTGGCCGCCTGCAGCTGCGCGCGCTGGGCGGCCTGACGCCGATCGACGTGCTGTGGCGGCGCGTGGACGACGCCTGGTGCGATCCGCTGGAATTGCGGGCCGACTCGTTCCTGGGCGTGCCGGGGCTGGTGGAGGCGGCGCGTCGCCGGCAGGTCAGCGTGGTCAATCCACTGGGCAGCGGGGTGCTGGAGAACCCAGCCCTGGGCGCGTATCTGCCGGCCCTGGCCCGGCATTTCCTGGGCGAGGACCTGCGCCTGCCCAGCGTCGACAGCTACTGGTGCGGCAACCCGCAACACCTGCAGCACGTGCTGGCCAACCTGGACCGGCTGGTCATCAAGCGCCTGCAGCGACACCCGGGGCAGCGGTCCGTGTTCGGTGCCAGCCTGACGACGCAGGAACTGGCCGTCTGGCGCGAACGCCTGCTGGCCCAGCCGGGCCAGTACACCGCGCAGGCCGCCGTGACGCCGGTGCCAACGCCGTCTTTTGGTGGCACGACGCTGGACATGCGCCCGGTCCTGCTGCGCACCTTCCTGACCGCCGGCAACGACGGCTACCGGGTGCTGGCGGGTGGCTTTGCCCGCGTCGGGCCGCAGGCCGATACGCTGTTCATCAGCAACCAGGCCGGCGCCATGGGCAAGGACGTATGGGTATTGGCCAGCGAACCGGAAACCGACACGGCGTACCTGACGCCGGCATCGGTGGTCAGTGCGGCGCATGGCGGCCTGCCGCGGCGCGCGGCCGAAAACCTGTTCTGGGTCGGTCGCTATCTGGAGCGGGCGGTTGCCAGCCTGCGCCTGCTGCGCCTGACCCTGGCGCGACTGACCGACAGCGACGCCGCGCGTGAGCCGGGCGCCATCGACAGTCAGCGCCTGCTGACGCAGACGCTGACGCACCTGACCGGCACCTACGCGGACCCGGTCGACCCGGGGCAGGACATCGGCGAACCGCTGTCGACCCTGCTCGCCGACGCGCGGCGCGCGGGCAGTGTTGCCCACGCCCTGCAGGCACTGGCCCAGGCCGCCGAGACCGTGCGCGAACATCTGCCGGAAGACGCCCTGCACCTGCTGGTCGATCTGTCCATGCCACTGACCGACCTGCAGCCGGCGTCCGGCGAACCGGAGCAGCTGAACTCGGTCGCGCAGCAGATGCTGCACGGCCTGCTGGCGCTGTGCGGTGCGCTGGCCGGTTCCACGGAACAGGACGATGGCTGGCATTTCCTCGAACTTGGCCGCTGCATCGAGCGCGGCCAGAATCTGAGCGTGGTGCTGCGCAGCCTGCTGTGCAGCACGGCGCCCGCCCCGGCCATGCCGGCCATGATCGAGGCGGCACTCGGCTTTTGCGACAGCCTGCCCGCCTATCGTCGCGGCGCGACCGTGCCGGCCCTGCGGCTGGCGCTGGATCTGCTGCTGTTGGACGCGCGCCAGCCGCGCAGCCTGATGCGCCAGCTGCAGGGCATCGAACGGCACCTGGCGGCCGTGCCCAACCCGGGCGAGGGCGTGCAACTGAGCGCCACTGGCCGGCTGGCGCTGGAAGCCACCACGCGCCTGCGGCTGCTCGACATCGCCAGCCTGGATACTGTCGATGGCCTGGACCGCGGCGTGCTGGACCAGTTTCTGGGCCGCGGCGAGTACCTGCTGCGCGAACTGTCGGACGCCATCGCCAGCGCGCATTTCCAGCCGCCCGTGGCGCCGCACTCACTCCTGCGGGTACCTACCGAGGGGTCATGAACTACCGCATCGTGCACACCACCCGCTACCACTATGAAAAGTCGGTGGCCAGCAGTTACAACGAAGCGCACCTGCTGCCGCGCAGTTTCGCCCGGCAGACCCTGGTCAGCGCCAGTCTGGTCATCGATCCGCCGTGCCGGGACTACCGCGACCGGCAGGATTTCTTCGGCAACACGGCCAGCTACTTCGCCATCCTGGACCCGCACCAGGAAGTCACGATCACCGCCACCAGCGAGGTGCGGCTGCTGGCGCCGCGCCGGCAGCTCAGTTTCGGCGATGCACTCGACTGGCAGGAGGCAGCCCGTCGGCTGGCCGAGGCCAGCGACCCGGACACGCTGGACGCCGTCCAGTACTGTCTGGACTCGCCCATGGTGCGCGTCATGCCGGCCCTGAACGAGTACGCGGCGGCCAGTTTCAGCGCCGGCCGGCTGCTCACCGATGCGGTGGCGGAACTGGTGGCGCGCATACATGAGGACTTCACCTACGATGCCACGGCGACCGACATCGCCACGCCGGTGCTGGAGGTACTGCACCAGCGCCGCGGCGTGTGCCAGGACTTCGCGCACCTGGCCATCGGCTGTCTGCGCAGCCTGGGCCTGGCGGCCCGCTACGTGAGCGGCTACCTGGAAACCCTGCCGCCACCGGGCAAGGCCAAGCTGCAAGGCGCCGACGCCTCGCACGCCTGGCTGCAGGTGTATCTGCCCGGCGCCGGCTGGCAGGACTGGGATCCCACCAACAACCTGCAGCCGTCCGGCCGCCACATCACCACCGCCTGGGGGCGCGACTACAGCGACGTGGCGCCGCTGCAGGGCGTGATCTATGGTGGCGGCGACAAGCACGAGATCGAGGTCGAAGTGGACGTGACGGCCCTGCCCGAGCCGGTGGAACTGTGATGCCCGGCCAGCGCACCGCAAGCGAATTCCTGCGCGCCGGCCGCTATGGCGTGTTGGCCACCCAGTCGCGCGGCCTGCCCGGCTACCCGTTCGGCTCGATCACGCCCTACGTGCTCAGCGCGGCCGGCGAGCCGGTCATCTACATCAGCACGCTGGCCGAGCACACCAAAAACATCGGCACCGACCCCAGGGTGTCACTGACGGTGTTCGACCCGGCGGATGCCGCCGACCCGCAGGCCGGTGCGCGCCTGACCCTGCTGGGCGAGGCCTGCGCGCTGGCGACGGACGCGGCGGGCGCGATCGCCGAGCGCTATTACCGCTTCTTTCCGGCGGCCCGCGCCTACGCCGGCACGCATGATTTCAGCTTCTACGCGCTGCGCCCGGTGCGCCTGCGCTACATCGGCGGCTTTGGCAAGATCGGCTGGATCGAGCCACACGAGATCGATCTGAGCAATCCGCTGGCCGACGCCGAAGCGGGCATCGCCCTGCACATGAACAACGACCACGCCGACGCGCTGCGCACCTACTGCCAGCATTTCTTCGGCCGCGATGCGCAGCAGGTGACGCTGGTCGGCGCCGATGCGGACGGGGTGGACCTGCTGGCCGACGGCACGGCGCTGCGCCTGCCGTTCGCGACCCGCGCAACCGACAGCACCGCCCTGCGCCAACGGCTGATCGAACTGCTGCGTCTGGCGCGCGGCGCGTCAGCCGAGGCATGACTGCCGGCGCCCGCCGCTAGCACGTAAACTGCGCCGGTGGGCAGCCGCCACGGTCCGCCCGTGCACAGTGCATAAAGAGGAGTCGAATTCATGGCCCGCATTGCCCGCATCCAGACCGCGGCTGGCCCGCGTCATGCCGTCGAACAGCCGGACGGCCGGCTGTGCCTGATCGAAGGCGACCTGCTGGGCGACTGGCGAGCCACCGATCAGACAGCGCCGGCAAACGCCCCGCGCCTGGCGCCCATCGTGCCGCCGACCATCTACTGCATTGGTCTTAACTACCGCAAGCACGCCGAGGAAACCGGCGCCGCCATCCCGAAATACCCGGTGCTGTTCATCAAGTCGGCCGGCGCCCTGCACCATCCGGATCAACCGATCCTGATCCCGACCCACGCGCCCAGCCACAAGGTGGACTACGAGTGTGAACTGGCGGTGGTGATCGGCCGCCGGGCCAAGAACGTGCGCGCCGCCGACGCGCTCGACTACGTGCTCGGCTACACCTGCGCCAACGACGTCAGCGCCCGCGACTGGCAGATGGAATGGGGTGGTGGGCAGTTCTGCCGCGGCAAATCCTTCGACACCTTCTGCCCGCTGGGTCCGGTGCTGGTGACCGCTGACGCCATCCCGAACCCGAACGCGCTCGACATACGCACCGTGCTCAACGGCCAGACCGTGCAGTCGGCCAACACCAGCGACATGATTTTCGACGTGCGCACGCTGATCGAGTTCCTGAGCGCCGACTGCACGCTCGAGCCCGGCTGCGTGATCCTGACCGGCACGCCCAGCGGCGTGGGCGCCGCCCGCAAACCGCCGCTGTGGATGCAGCCCGGCGACGAGGTTTACGTGGAGATCGACGGTATCGGCCGCCTGCGCAACCCGCTGGCGGCGTCCTGAACACCATGCCGAAAATTGCCCTTGCAACATCACGCCACTTGGGGGTACGATGCAACCGACTGACCGATCGGTCCACCCCTCCGGTTTGGCCAGTCAGGTTCCGATAATGACTAAGAACCCCCCTCCCAAACCCTGCGCCGCCGCTGCCCACCGAGTCCTCCGGGCAGCGGCGGAAGTTTTTTCTTCCCAGGGCTACGACGCGGCTTCCATCAGCGCCATCGCCGAGCGGGCCGGCGTCAGCAAGGCCAACATCTTTCATCATTTCAAGAGCAAGGCCGCGCTGTATCAGGAAGTCCTGAAAACCGCCTGCCAGTCGTTTACCGACGCCGTCGATGCGGTCTCGCAGCTCGACGATGACGCCGCGCATCGCCTGTCGGCCTATGCCAGCCAGCGCCTGTGCGCCTACATCGAAGACCCGATGTCCAGCCGCCTGGTGCTGCGCGCGCTCACCAGCGACGGCGCCGACAGCGATATCCAGCCGGTGCGGGACGACTTCGCGCGCAACTTCCACCGCCTGGTGGAGCTGATCCGCGCCGGCCAGGCCGCCGGGCAACTGCGCGCCGACCTGAACCCGGCGCTGGTGGCGCTGATGATCAACGCCGGCAACGTGTTTTACGCACAGACGCGGCCCATGCTGCGCCACTTCAAGGACGTCGACTGCGCCGACGACCCGCAGCGCTACAACGCCCTGATGATGGACATCCTGCTGCGCGGCATCCTGCCGGCCTGAGCGCCGCGGGCGGCGCTAGGTCACCACCTCGTCCGTCCACACCCGAAAGCTCTCCAGCGTGTTCGGGCCAAAGGTGGTGGTGATGGCCACGTCGGCGGCGTCCCGCCCCCGCGCGATCAGGATCCGCCCGATGCGTTGCCGGTTGTTGCGCGGGTCAAAGGTGTGCCAGGCACCGCCCACGAAGACCTCCATTGATGCCGAGAAATCCATCGCCGAGCCGTCCGGCGGCACGCCGATGTCGCCCAGGTAGCTGGTGCAGTAACGCGCCGGGATGTTCAGGCTCCGGCACAGCGCAATGGCCAGATGGGCGTAGTCGCGGCACACGCCCCGGCGCTCGTTGTAGACCTCCCAGGCGCTTTTCGTGGCACGGGCGTGCTCGTAGCCAAAACTAACGTGGTTGTGGACGAAATCACAGACGGCCTGCACGCGCGGCCAGCCCGGCGCAGTCTGGCCGAAAAGCCGCCAGGCGGTCTCGGCCAGCAGATCGGACTCGCAGAACCGGCTTGGCAGCAGGAACACCAGCGTTTCCTCGGGCAGGGACTCCACCGGATGCTGCGCTGCCGTCGGATGCAGTGGATCGGCCATGCCGCGATCGTTGATCAGCGCATCGGTGGTCAGGCGGAAGTGCCCTGCCGGTGCCACCAGGCGTGTGCACCAGTTGCCGAAACCGTCCCGGTACATGCCCATCGGCACCCACGGATCGGTGTGCATCTGGTCCGGACGCACCAGGTCCGAGGCTCGCGTGTAATGCACGTTGAGCGTGACGATCATCGGCGTCGGCTGCGGGAACTGATAGACAAGCTCATAACCCAGGCGAATCTGCATCGGAACACTCCAGTGGGCGGGCGGCGAGGAACTCCTCGCTGGCAGGGTGTGCGAACCGGGCCGCGAGCGCGCAACAGGCCGGGCTACGCAGCTGGGCGGTCAGGATCAGCTCAGGCGGCTGTGGACGTGCAGCAGCAAGCGCGCCAGACGTTCGGTCCACGCCGACTGCCCGGCCGCGTCGGCGATCAGATCCTGGCGAATCTCCAGTTCGACGTGCGCCAGACCACGCGCCTCGCCATAACGGGGAATGGCGTAATCGGTGTCATCGTTCACGGCATAAGGCTCGTTTTCACCCACCACGAGACCGCCCTCGTTGCGCAGCGCCTGCGCAACCAGACGCGCCAGGCGCGGATCGCGGTTGTAGAGCACCGCCGCGTGCCAGGGGCGCGCGACTCCCCGATACACCGGCGTGAAGCTGTGCAGTGCGATCAGCAGCGTGCGCCGACCGCCGCGCAGGCGGGCGTCCAGCAGCTCCCGGATGCGCGCGTGATAAGGGACGAAGATCCCGGTCTCTCGCGCCGCCGCCTCGACCCGGGAAATCGACCCATTGCCCGGGATCGTGGTGCACTCGCTGACGCTCACAATCGAATCGGCACTGCCCGGCGGCCGGTTGCAGTCGATCACCAGGCGCGAGTAGGGCTGCAGGACGACGCACGCATCCAGTGCGTCGCCCAGTGCGGACGCGACCGCGCCGGCCCCGATATCCCATGCGATATGACTGGCGAGGGCGTCCCGGTCCAGGCCGAGCGTGCCCAGACTGCGCGGGATCCGGTTGCCGGCGTGGTCGCACAGCAGGAAGTAGTCCGAGCGGCCGTCGGCGTGCTCGATGCGCCACGCAGGCGGCTCGTCGGGCGCCAGCAGCGGCGCGCTCAGGTCGCGCATCGGGCATTACTCATGGTCGCCACATCCGGGCCGGTTGCAGGCAGTTCAGCACGAACAGCCAACGCATTTCAGTGCGGCAGCGCCCCGACCTTCGCATGAGGTGAGGTCCCTGACCACAGCAGGCGCGTGTCCCGACCGTTGGCGGTTTCGATCACGCGCCGGCCCCGGCCGTCGTAACGGAAACCGTAGGTGGAGGTGTTGGGGGTTGGCGGCAAGGGTGACCGGACGGTTTTGGGCGTCGTAGCAGTAGGTCCACTGCCCATCGGCGGCGAGGTTACCGTTGGCGTCGTGGGTCAGGGTCCGGGTGTTCCCGCCGGTCAGCTGGTTCAGGGTGTTGACGGTACCGGTGGCCTGGTTGGTGAGGTTGTCGGCCGGGTCGACCTGGCACTGGTCCGCCTACGGCCCGTTGGCCAGGGTCAGCCGGGTCGTAGCCGTAGCGGGTGAGGCGCCCGGCCGGGTCGGTGACGGACGTGAGGTTGCGCACGGCGTCGTGGGCGTAGGTGGTGACCCGGCCCAAGCGGTCAGTGGTGGTAGATCAACGCCGCGCAACTTCGCGCGCCAGCGTGCGGATAAAGTCCTCGTCCTTGAGTAACTCGGATTTCAGCACCTGGGTAGTCGGCTGGTCGATGGCCTGACGCAGTGCCTGGTTGATCTGTGTCTGGTACGGCAGCGCACCCCGCTGGGCGGCCGCTTCCTTGAAATGCTCGACGACATCGCGATCCAGCGCGATGGTGACGCGCACTTTAGCCTGCTCGGGCGTTTCCCCTCGCAGGCCCGGCAACACGCCGCGGCGCGTCACTTTCAGGGACCTCAGGTCATATTCCTTGCGCATAGGTCTTGGCCTCCTGGCGGGTGGCTTTGCGAGCGGATATCAAACGGATGATCCGGCCCCGAAGGGTGTAGCTGACAAGCAGCAGGCGCCCTTGCTTCGAGTGCCCAATCAGCAACTCCCGATCCTCGTTCTGGCCGTGTTCAGGATCGTAGAACGCGACCTGCTGCGGATCGTAAAAGCAGGTCAGCGCCTCCTCGAACGGGACGCGGTGCTTGGCGAGGTTGGCGTCGGCCTTGCAGTCGTCCCATTCAAATTGCATGGCGCATGTATAACATGCACAGGTTCGCACAGAAAGGTGGCATCAGGTGGTGCTGGGTGTCACGCTCAACGGTGGTGAGGTTGCCGTTGGGGCCGGTCGGGGTCTTCAGGCACCCGTCGGCGTAGTAGCCGTAGCGGGTGAGGCGCCCGTCCGGATCGGTGGTGGAAAGGTTCATGGTCCAGGTTTGCCCATGCGGCGGATTACGCTTTGCTAATCCGCCCTACGCGGGCTGCTAATCCGCCCTACGCGGGCTGCCGTGAAACACCAGGTACCCCATGGGAGGCGGGCATGAGCATATTCAGTCAAGGGTTTTGCCCCGTGCGCGCCTCCGCTTCTCGATCGATGCGGTTCGTGCCTCACCGCATCCTACGCGGGCTGTTTTGGACACAGTCCTTAAGTGGTATCAACGGATTCAGACCATCCCCAGTCTCGGAACATCTCCTGAAATGATCGCAGATCAAATTCTTCACCCTTGGCTGGTTCACTCAGAACTGAATAACCGTAGCGGGCGTGCATCACATCATCCCGAAAAGATCGGACCTCGTCATAACTCCGAAAAATCAACATTCCGTTCGGAGCACCTAGCCCCTGGATACGGGCGACGGATTGAATTTTTTGGTTGCCAATGAGCGCAGAGAAGGCAATGTCAACCTTAAGGCCGGACATTGCGCAGGCCTGCATCAGCCAGCTTTCAAGTTTTGTCAAGGTACGGGGTCTCGAATAGGGATGTGGTCGACTGGTCCCACATGTCCATGTGGCGCCTGGGAATGTGGCGCTCCAGATGGATGGGCCTCAGGTCCACGGACCATACTAGACGGGAAAGGGTCTGGAAGGGTCTTGTTCAAATCTTTGTATGCTTGCATATCCGCTGCAGACATTCCTGCTTTCTTGTCGGCTTTAGGGAAACACTGATTTATTCCCCGCCCCGCCGTCCGCAGGCGGGCGTATTTGAGATAATGATCACCCACACAGTGTCTGCGGGAGCTTGGACGATGCAAGCGAGTTTTTCCGACCTGGAATACGC
>Ga0255338_1000866_pt1 | contig 72136 bp, 56 predicted proteins | sample MeOH1_35cm_T4_19_FD_203715 | JGI IMG/M metagenome (GOLD analysis project Ga0255338, IMG submission 203715) | Sandy soil microbial communities from University of British Columbia, Vancouver, Canada - MeOH1_35cm_T4_195 | ecosystem: Engineered > Artificial ecosystem > Sand microcosm > Unclassified ... | reverse complement strand
GCAAGAAGCCCGACGTGATCATGTACGGCGGCATGGACGCCACCGGCGGCCCGTTCGCCAAGCAGGCCAAGGAACTCGGCATCGGCTCCAAGATCGTCGGCGGCGACGGCGTGTGTACCGACAAGGTGGCCGAGCTGGCCGGCGACGCGGTGTCCAACATCATCTGCTCGGAAGCCGGCCTGGCCCTGTCCAAGATGGAGCAGGGCGCGGACTTCGACAAGCGCTACCAGGCTCGCTTCAACGCCCCGGTGCAGATCTACGCGCCGTTCACGTATGACGCCGTGATGGTCATCGTCGACGCCATGAAGCGCGCCAACTCGACCGAACCGGCAGCCATCCTGGCCGAAATGCCCAAGACGAACTACAAGGGCCTGATCGGCAACATCGCCTTCGACGACAAGGGCGACATGAAGGAAGGCACGATCACGCTTTACGAATACAAGGACAAGAAGAAGACCGTCCTCGACGTCGTGAAGATGTAATCCGGGCTTACCGGCCCATCCGAACGGCACCGCGAGCACTTTGCGGTGCCGTTTTTTTAGCCTCGCCGAACATACGGCATCCTTACCAAGGGTGCACCAGGCAGGCCGCTTACCAGCACATAACACACTACCAAACCACTCACACATTACCGTCTGCCCGGCAACCACTCCACGCCGCGGAGCCTCGGACGGAGCAAGGAGTTTTCATGGATATCTTTATCCAGCAGATCGTGAATGGTCTGGTGCTCGGCAGCATCTATGCGCTGATCGCACTTGGCTACACCATGGTCTACGGCATTCTCGGGATCATCAACTTCGCCCACGGCGACGTGCTGATGATCGGCGCACTGACTGCCCTCTCGGCGATCCTCGGATTGCAGAAATTCGCCCCGGGCCTGCCCGAATGGCTCACGCTGGTCATCGCGACGCTGATCGCCATGCCCGTGTGCGCGGTCCTGGCCTACACCATCGAGCGGGTCGCCTACCGGCCGCTGCGCAACGCGCCGCGCCTGGCGCCGCTGATCACCGCCATCGGCGTGTCCATCATCCTCCAGACGATGGGCATGCTGATCTGGTCGCGCAATCCGCTGACCTTCCCGCAACTGCTGCCGTCCAGCCCGATCGACATCGGCTCGACCGGCGCCACCATCACCGGCAAGGAAATCGTCATCATCGGCATGGCGCTGATGGTCATGGCGGGCCTGCTGACGCTGGTCAACCGCACCAAGCTCGGCCGCGCCATGCGCGCCACCGCCGAGAACCAGAAGGTGGCCGGCCTGATGGGCGTGAACCCGAACTTCGTGATCTCCGCCACATTCATGATCGGCGCCGCGCTGGCCGCGCTGGCCGGCGTGATGATGGCCACCAACTACGGCAACGCCCACTTCTACATGGGCTTCATCCCCGGCCTGAAGGCGTTCACCGCCGCGGTGCTGGGCGGCATCGGCAACCTCGCCGGCGCGATGGTCGGCGGCATGCTGCTGGGCCTGATCGAAGCGCTCGGCGCCGGCTACATCGGCGACCTCACCGGCGGTGTCTTCGGCTCCAACTACCAGGACGTGTTCGCCTTCATCGTGCTGATCATCGTCCTTGTGTTCCGTCCGTCCGGCATCATGGGCGAGCGGGTTTCCGAACGCGCCTGAGGAGAGAATCCATGAGTGCCCCGATTCCATCCACGGCGCAACCCGCGCCGCTGACCAAGACCCCGGCCAAGACCCTGGCCGCGCTGCTTGCCTTCCTGGTGGTCGCCCTGTGCGCGCCGTTCCTCGTGCAGACGCTGGGCGGCAACTACTGGGTGCGCGTGCTCGACTTCGCGCTGATCTACATCATGCTGGCCCTGGGCCTGAACATCGTGGTGGGCTTCGCCGGCCTGCTCGACCTCGGCTACATCGCCTTCTACGCGGTCGGCGCCTACCTGATGGCGCTGCTCGGCTCGCCCCACCTGGCGAACCAGTTCGAGTGGATCCACAACCTGTTCCCCAACGGCCTGCACCTGTCGATGTGGTTCGTGCTGCCGATCGCGGTGGCGGTGGCGGCCACGTTCGGCGTGCTGCTCGGCGCGCCGACGCTCAAGCTGCGCGGCGACTACCTGGCCATCGTGACGCTGGGCTTCGGCGAGATCATCCGCATCTTCATGAACAACCTCGACCGCCCGATCAACATCACGAACGGGCCGAAGGGCATCACCGCGGTGGACCCGGTCCATATCTTCGGCTTCGATTTCTCGAAGTCGCACGAGATCTTCGGGCTCAAGTTCACGCCGGTGTTCATGTATTACTACCTGCTGGTGTTCCTGGTCATCGTGATCGTGTTCATCTGCCTGCGCCTGCAGAACTCGCGCATCGGCCGCGCCTTCGTCGCCATCCGCGAGGACGAGATCGCCGCCAAGGCGATGGGCATCAACACCCGCAACGTCAAGCTGCTGGCCTTCGCGATGGGCGCCTCGTTCGGCGGCGCCTCGGGCGCGGTGTTCGGCGCGTTCCAGGGCTTCGTGTCGCCGGAATCGTTCGTGCTGTGGGAGTCCATCTACATCCTCGCCATCGTGGTGCTGGGCGGCATGGGCCACATCCCGGGCGTGATCCTCGGCGGCATCCTGCTGGTGGGCTTCCAGGAACTGCTGCGCGTGGTCGCCGAGCCGGCCCAGCGCATGGTCTTCGGCCACGCCATCGTCGACGCGGAAGTGCTGCGCCAGCTGCTGTTCGGCCTGGCCCTCGTGATCGTGATGCTGTACCGCCCGGCCGGCCTGTGGCCGTCGCCGCGCAAGGAAGACCGCCCGGTCGTGCGCCGCCCCGGCAGCGTCGGCCGTTTCTGACCAGGAGGACAAGATGAGCAACGAGAACTTCCTCCTGTCGGTACAGGGGGTCAACAAGCGCTTCGGCGGGCTGCAGGCCCTGTCCGACGTGGGCCTGCAGATCCGTCCGGGCCAGATCTACGGCCTGATCGGTCCCAACGGCGCCGGCAAGACCACGTTCTTCAACGTGATCACTGGCCTCTACACGCCGGACTCGGGCGAGTTCGTGCTGGGCGGCCAGGCCTACCAGCCGACCGCCGTGCACGAAGTGGCCAAGGCCGGCATCGCCCGCACGTTCCAGAACATCCGCCTGTTCGGCGAGATGACCGCGCTGGAAAACGTCATGGTGGGGCGCCACGTGCGCACCAAGGCCGGCATCTTCGGCGCCATCTTCCGCCCGCCGCACGTGCGGCACGAGGAAGAGGGCATCGAGGACATGGCGCATGACCTGCTCGAGTACGTGGGCATCGGCAAGTACGCCAACTTCACCTCGCGCAACCTCTCCTACGGCCATCAGCGCCGCCTCGAGATCGCCCGGGCGCTGGCCACCGAGCCCAAGCTGCTGGCCCTGGACGAGCCCGCCGCCGGCATGAACGCCACCGAGAAGGTGGAACTGCGCGGCCTGCTCGACAAGATCCGCAGCGACGGCAAGACCATCCTGCTGATCGAGCACGACGTGAAGCTGGTGATGGGCCTGTGCAACAGCCTGACCGTGCTCGACTACGGCAAGGTCATCGCGCAGGGCCTGCCGCAAGACGTCCAGAACAATCCAGCGGTGATCGAGGCTTACCTCGGTACCCCGACGCACTGACGGGGAAAGAGACGATGAAAGATACGCTACTGAAGATTTCCGGCCTGAAGGTCGCCTACGGCGGCATCCAGGCCGTCAAGGGCATCGACCTCGAGATCCGCGACGGCGAGCTGGTGACGCTGATCGGCGCCAACGGCGCCGGCAAGACCACCACCATGAAGGCCATCACCGGCCTGCAGGGCTGGGCCGGCGGCGACGTCGAGTACATGGGCAAGTCCATCAAGGGCGTGCCCAGCTACGTGCTGCTCAAGCAGGGCCTGGCGATGGTGCCGGAAGGCCGCGGCGTGTTCGCGCGCATGACCATCACCGAGAACCTGCAGATGGGCGCCTACACGCGCAGCGACGAGGCCGGCATCAAGGACGACATCGACCGCATGTTCGGCATCTTCCCGCGCCTGAAGGAACGCGCCAACCAGCTCGCCGGCACCATGTCCGGCGGCGAGCAGCAGATGCTGGCGATGGCGCGCGCGCTGATGAGCCAGCCCAAGCTGCTGCTGCTCGACGAACCCTCGATGGGCCTGTCGCCGATCATGGTGGCGAAGATCTTCGAGGTGGTGCGCGACATCTCGGCGCAGGGCGTGACCGTGCTGCTGGTCGAGCAGAACGCGCGCCTGGCCTTGCAGGCCGCGCACCGCGGCTACGTCATGGAGTCCGGCCTCGTCACCATGAGCGGCGACGCCAAGCAGATGCTGGACGACCCGAAGGTGAGGGCGGCTTACCTGGGCGAGTGACCGCCGCCTCCGCGCATCATGAAAAAGCCCCGCTCGCGCGGGGCTTTTTCTTTTCGTGCCGGCTCGCAGCCGGCGGGCGCCGGGAATCAGGCCAGCTTCTTGAGCAGCGTGCGCAGCATGCCGATCATCTGGTCGATCTCTTCCCGCGTGACGTTCAGCGCCGGCATGAAGCGCAGCAGGCTCGGGCGCGGCGCGTTGAGCAGCAGGCCTTCGGGCTGCATCTCGCGCGCTTCCTCGACCAGCTGCGGGCCGATGTCCTTGTTGAGCACCAGCGCGCGCAGCAGGCCTTCGCCGCGCTCGCCGCCGAGGCCGAACTCGGCCGACAGCGCCAGCAGTTGCTCGCTCAGGTAGGCGGCCTTTTCCTGCACGCCCTGCAGGAAGCCCGGCTTGGTCAGCTCGCCGATCACGGCGCTGCCCACCGCGGTCATCAGCGGGTTGCCGTTGTAGGTGCCGCCCTGGTCGCCGGCCTCGAAGCTGGCCACCTCGGCCTTGCACAGCAGCGCGGCCAGCGGCACGCCGCCGCCGATGCCCTTGCCCAGTGTCATGATGTCCGGCTCCACGCCCGACAGCTCATACGCGAACAGCGTGCCGCAGCGCCCGCAGCCGGTCTGCACTTCGTCGACGATGAACAGCAGCTTGTGCTGGTCGGCCAGCTTGCGCAGGCCCTGCATGAATTCGCGCGTGGCGGGGATCACGCCGCCTTCGCCCTGCACCGGCTCGAGCATGATGGCCACGGTCTTGTCGGTGATGAGTTTTTCCACCGAGGCCAGGTCGTTCAGGTCGGCCTTGGGGAAGCCCGGCACCTGCGGCGCGAACAGCGTGTCCCAGCCGGCCTTGCCCGACGCGCTCATGGTGGCGAGCGTGCGGCCGTGGAAGCTGTGGTCCATCGTGATGATCTCGTAGGCGCCGCCCTTGTGCTTGCGGCCCCATTTGCGCGCCAGCTTGATCGCGCCTTCGTTGGCCTCGGCGCCGCTGTTGGCGAAGAAGACCTTGTCGAAGCAGCTATGGTCGGTGAGCTGCCTGGCCAGCCGCAGCATGGGTTCGTTGTAGAACGCCGGGCTCGGGTTGAGCAGCTTGCCGGCCTGCGCCGTCAGCGCGTCGATCATGACCTGGCTGGAGTGGCCCAGGCAGTTGACCGCCCAGCCCTGCACGAAGTCCAGGTAGCGCTTGCCGTTATGGTCCGTGAGCCACGAGCCCTTGCCTTCGGTAAAGACCAGTTCGGGCCGGTTGGTGATGTACATCAGGGATTGGACGGGATACTCAGCAAATGCCATGGCGGACTCCAGGGGTCGGCGTGAAACGGGGGAGAGGAGAGCGGTTGGTCGCGCGCAAGGGGGGCGCGCAAAAAAAGGGACTGCAAAAAAGGGACTGCAAAAACAAAAAGCCACGGGGGTTGCCCGTGGCTCGTCGACCTGAACAAAAGCGATGGACGGTCAGCCGCGCGGCACCCCGGTGGGGAGCATCGTACGGTAGCTGCGTCGGACCATTGCGTAGTTCATGGCGGCAAATATAAGGCGCACGCGCCCGGCTGTCAAAACGAATTTTGGACGGGCCGGGCATTGTTGCGGCAACAGGACGGTCCGCGCGGCGCTCAGGCCGCCGGGGCCGCGTGCATGTCGGCCTCGGAGGTGAACGAGTCGGCGAAGAAGGCGTCTTCGTGCAGGTCGCAGCGCAGCGTGAAGTCCTTGCGCGCGGCGTTGACCATCACCGGCGCGCCGCAGGCGTAGACCTCGAAGCCGGCCAGGTCGGGATGGTCTTCCATCACCGCCTCGTGGACGAAGCCGGTGCGGCCGTCCCAGTCGTCGGCGGGCTGCGCGTTGGAGATCACTGGCACGTAGCGGAAGTTGGGCAGCTCGCGCGCCCACTGCTCGCACAGCGCGTGCATGTACAGGTCGGCCGGGCGGCGGCCGCCCCAGTACAGCGTCATCGGGCGCGTGATGCCGGTGTAGGCGGCATGCTCGACGATGGCCTTGATCGGCGCGAAGCCGGTGCCGGAGGCCAGCAGGATGATCGGCTTGTCGGAGTCCTCGCGCAGGAAGAAGGTGCCGCCGGGCATATGGCGGAAGTGCAGCTCGATCGGGCCTTCCTGGTGCGGCGGCGTGGCGATCGAGTAGCTGCGGCGCTTGCCGTCGCGCAGCAGGAATTCCACGTACTGGCCGGCCAGGTACTGCAGGCGCTCGGTGGCCGGCAGCTGCAGGCGGGCCACGATAACGTCGTCGGCCACGCGCTCCAGGCTGGCCACGCGGCACGGCACCTTCTTGATCGGGATGTCGCCGGCGCCCTGCACCTCGCGGCATTCGATGGTGATGTCCGAGGCGGCCCGGGCGCAGCAGAACAGCGCGCGGCCCTCGGTTTCCTCCTGCGCGGACAGCGCGGAGGCGGCGTGGTCGCCCTGTACGATGCTGCCGGCGGTGACGCGGCCCTTGCAGGAACCGCACGCGCCGTTCTTGCAGCCGTAGGGCAGGCCGATGCTGTGGCGCAGCGCCGCGGCGAGGATGGTCTCGTCGTCGGCGGCTTCGAACTGGCGCCCGCTGGGCATGACGGTAACTTGGTAAGCCATAATCACTCTATGAGCAAAAAACTGTCGCGACGCCGCCTGGGCCGGCCGCGCCTGCTGATCGTAGGCTGCGGGGACGTGGGCACGCGCTGCCTTCGTATTCTGTCGACGCGCTGGCGCGTCTTTGCCACCACTTCGCAGCCATCGCGCCGCAGTGAGCTGCGCGACGGCGGCGCCGTGCCGCTGCTGGCCGACCTGGACCGCCCGGCCACGCTCGCGCGCCTGGCCGGACTGGCCAGCCGCGTGCTGCACCTGGCGCCGCCGCCGGCCGCCGGCGAGGGCGACCCGCGCACGCTGGCGCTGCTGCGCGCGCTGCGGCGAGGCGCCCGGCGGCGCTCGCCAGCCCGTGCCGCCGGCTGGTCTGCCAAGCCCGCCATTCTACCCGAGCAGGACGACAAACGGCCCGGGCGCCGGCCCGCGCGCCCGGCCCTGGTCTACGCCAGCACCTCGGGCGTGTACGGCGACCGCGCCGGCGCGCGCCTGCGGGAGTCGCACCCGGTGCGCCCGCAGACCGCGCGCGCGCGCCGCCGCGTGGCCGCCGAGCGCGCCGTGCGCGGCTTCGGGCGCGACAGCGGCTGGCGCGCCTCGATCGTGCGCATCCCCGGCATCTACGCCGAGAACCGCCTGCCGCTGGCCCGCCTGGCCAAGGGCACGCCGGCGCTGGCGCCGCAGGACGACGTCTACACCAACCACATCCATGCGCTGGACCTGGCGCGCACGATGGTGGCCGCGCTGTTCCGCGGTCGCGCCCAGCGCGTGGTGCACGCCAGCGACGACACCGAGATGCGCATGGCCGACTATTTCGACCTCGTGGCCGACCGCCGCGGCCTGCCGCGCCCGCCGCGCCTGAGCCGCGCGCAACTGCGCGAGGCGGTCGCGCCCAACCTGCTCAGCTTCATGAGCGAATCGCGCCGGCTGGAAAACACCCGTCTCAAGCGGGAGCTGCGCCTGCGCCTGCGCTATCCCACGGTGGCGTCCTTCTTCGACGCCTGATCCTGACCTTGCCCCTGACAGCCTGAACCGGCCGTCCCGCCGCGCGCCATGTGCCGGCGGCGCCGGTTTTCCCCGCCGCCCCGGGTTAACCGCGCGTTGACTTGTATATACAGGATTGCTAAATTGCCGGGAAACAACCGGCGACCGGCGCCGCCATCGTTCGCCTCGCACCAAGGGAGCCAGGGAAGATGGGATTTCGCATGTGGGGACGTGGATTGCCCGCTTCCGCGCCACGGCACCGGCGGGACCGCGCCCGCGTTTTCCGGACGCGAGGCCGTGCCGGCGGCGGCGATCCGCGCCGGGCACCGACGCCATGAAACCCGCCATCGCCGCCACGCCCGAGCAGGCCGCGCAACTGGAAATGCCCGGCAGCCAGCCCTGCCTGCTGCTGACGTGCCGCACCTGGACCGGCGGCACGCCCGTCACGTTCGTGCGCTGCCTGCATCCGGGCAGCCGCTACCGCCTCGGCAGCTGCTTCCGCGCCGACGGCAGCCCGGCCTTCGGCTGATCCGCCGGACGCCGGCTTTTTCGCAGGTCCAACCGGACGACGCTTGCCGAACATGGCTGTATAGACAGGGAAAGACAAATGACCGATACCAGCACCCAGCCCGCCACCGCCCGCCCGCTGCTGATCCTGCGGCCCGGCGCCGTGGCGCTGGCCGACCTGCGCCGCATCCACCGCGGCGAAGTGCGCCTGGCGATGGACGATGCCGCGTGGGCAGGCGTGCGCGCCGCGCAGGCCACCGTGCAGGACATCATCGACGCCGACGCCGTGGTCTACGGCATCAACACCGGCTTCGGCAAGCTGGCGCAGACGCGCATCGCGCACGACAAGCTGGCCGAGCTGCAGCGCAACCTGGTGCTGTCGCACAGCGTCGGCACCGGCGCCGACCTCGCGCCCGACACGGTGCGCCTGATCCTCGCGATCAAGGCCGTGAGCCTGGCGCGCGGCCATTCCGGCATCCGTGCCGAGATCATCGCGGCGCTGCTCGCGCTGGCCAACCACGGCGTCACGCCGTGCATTCCGGCCAAGGGCTCGGTCGGCGCCTCGGGCGACCTCGCGCCGCTCGCGCATCTGTCGTGCACGCTGATCGGCGTGGGCGAGGTGATGATCGGCGGCCGGCGCCGCCCCGCCGCCGAAGGGCTGGCCCATGCCGGGCTGGCGCCGTTCACGCTGGGTCCCAAGGAAGGGCTGGCGCTGCTCAACGGCACGCAGGTCTCCACCGCGCTGGCGCTGGCCGGGCTGTTCGCCGCCGAGGACCTGCTCGCCGCCGGCCTGGTGGCGGGCGCGCTCTCGCTCGAGGCCATCAAGGGCTCGGTCAAGCCGTTCGACGCGCGCATCCACGTCGCGCGCGGCCAGCCCGGCCAGATCGCCGTGGCCGGCGCGGCGCGCGCGCTGCTCGACGGCAGCCGCATCGTCGATTCGCACCGGCAGTGCGGCCGCGTGCAGGACCCGTACTCGATCCGCTGCCAGCCGCAGGTGATGGGCGCGTGCCTGGACAACCTGCGGCACGCCGCGCGCGTGCTCGGCATCGAGGCCAACGCCGCCTCCGACAACCCGCTGGTGTTCCCCGAGCAGGGCGACGTGATCTCCGGCGGCAACTTCCACGCCGAGCCGGTGGCCTTCGCCGCCGACATCATCGCGCTGGCGATCGCCGAGATCGGCGCCATCTCCGAGCGCCGCCTCGCGCTGCTGCTCGACACCGGGCTGTCCGGCCTGCCGTCGTTCCTGGTGCGCGACGGCGGCCTGAACTCCGGCTTCATGATCGCGCAAGTCACCGCCGCCGCGCTGGCCTCCGAGAACAAGTCGCTGGCGCATCCGGCCAGCGTCGACAGCCTGCCCACCTCGGCCAACCAGGAGGACCACGTGTCGATGGCCACCTACGGCGCGCGCCGCCTCGGCGAGATGGCCGAGAACACCGCGGTGGTGGTCGGCATCGAAGCGATGGCCGCCGCGCAGGGCATCGAGTTCCACCGTCCGCTGCAGTCGTCGCCGCTGCTCGAAGGCGAGATCGCGCGCATCCGCGCGCGCGTGGCTTTCGTGGAGAGCGACCGCTATCTCGCGCCCGACATCGAGGCGATGAAGCAGTGGGTCAGGCAGGGCGACGCGGGCGCGGGCTGGCCGGAGGCGGTGCGGGCGGTGCTGCCTTCGCATGCCTCGTAGAACCACTGGCTCCGGCGTATCCGGCGGCCCTGTTCGTGCTCCCCTCTCCGCGAGCGGGAGGGGCCGGGGGAGAGGGCCGACGCCCCCCGCAAGCGACACGCGCCAAATCACCGCGGCCCGGCCCGAAACCCGAACCCCAAAGACCCGACCAGCAGGAGAACCAGAGATGAACGCCAACGAACACCAACTCACCAAGGCGGCCCGCGCGACGCCGAAGGCGCGGCACGCATGAACGGCGCGCAACGCTTCTCGCTCGCCGCGCTGGCGCCGCGGCCGTGGAAGAACGGCGGCGGCGTCACGCGCGAGATCGCGGCCTTTCCGCCCGGCGCCGGCATGGATGCCTTCCAGTGGCGCGTGAGCGTGGCGGACATCGCCGCCGACGGCCCGTTCTCGGCCTTCCCCGGCATCGACCGCCAGATCGCGCTGCTCGGCGGCGCGGGCGTGCGCCTGCTGGCCGACGACGGCAGCTTCGACCACCGGCTCGACAAGATCGGCGCGCCGTTCGCGTTCGCCGGCGAGCGCGGCGTGCAGGCCACGCTGATCGACGGCGCCACGCGCGATTTCAACGTGATGACGCGCCGCGGCCGGTGCCGCGCGAGCGTACTGGCGCAGCGCGGCGGTTTCACGCTCGCCGCCGGCACGGATGCCGTGCTGCTGTTTGCCGTCGAAGGCGCGTGGCACGTCGGCGACCAGACTCTTGCCGCCGGCGACGGCCTGCTGTTCGCCGCCGGCGTGCCCGCCACGCCGGTGCGCGCCGCGGCCGGCTCCGCGCTCTGCCTGACCGTCACCCTCGTCATGGAGAATCCCCGATGAATCAGAATCCGGCGCAGGCCACCTCGGCCGACGGCGTCTGGCACCGCTGCCACCTGCTGCCCGATGCCGATCCCGCCAACGCCATCCGCGACGCGGCGCTGGCCGTGCAGGATGGCCGCATCGCCTGGCTTGGCCCGCTCGCCGGTTTGCCGGCGGACTACGCCGGCCTGCCGCGCCACGACGCCGGCAATGCGTGGATCACGCCCGGGCTGGTCGACTGCCACACGCACCTCGTCTACGGCGGCCAGCGCGCCGACGAATTCGCCATGCGCCTGGCCGGCGCCGGTTATGAAGAGATCGCGCGCGCCGGCGGCGGCATCGTCTCCACCGTGCGCGCCACGCGCGCGGCCGACGAAGACACGCTGTTCGCGCTTGCCGCCGCGCGCCTGGCGCCGCTGCTGGCCGAAGGCGTGACCGCCATCGAGATCAAGTCCGGCTACGGCCTCGACCTCGCCACCGAGCGCAAGCAACTGCGCGTGGCGCGCCGCCTCGGCGCGGCCTTCGGCGTCACGGTGCACACCACCTTCCTCGGCGCGCACGCGCTGCCGCCCGAATACGCCGGCCGCGCCGACGACTACATCGCGCTGGTGTGCGACACCATGCTGCCCGCGCTGGCCGGCGAAGGGCTGGTCGACGCGGTGGACGCGTTCTGCGAATCGGTCGGCTTCAGCCTCGCGCAGACCGCGCGCGTGTTCGAGGCCGCCGCGCGCCACGGCCTGCGCGTCAAGCTCCACGCCGAGCAGCTCAGCAACCTCGGCGGCAGCGTGCTGGCCGCGCGCCACCGCGCGCTGTCCGCCGACCACCTCGAGCACCTCGACGAAGCGGGCGTGGCCGCGCTGGCCGGGTCCGGCACGGTGGCGGTCCTGCTGCCCGGCGCCTATTATTTCCTGCGTGACACCAACCTGCCGCCGCTGGCGCTGCTGCGCCGGCACGGCGTGCCGATGGCGATCGCCACCGACCACAATCCCGGTACCTCGCCGGTCACTTCGCTGCTGCTGATGATGAATATGGCTTGCACCCTGTTCCGGATGACCGTGCCGGAAGTGCTGGCCGGCGTCACCCGCCACGCCGCGCGCGCGCTCGGCGCGGCCGACCGGCACGGCCTGCTGGCGGCCGGGCGCGGCGCCGACTTCGTGCTGTGGCAGGTCGATTCCCCCGCCGAGCTGGCCTACTGGTTCGGCCGCAATCCGGCCGCGGCGGTGGTGCGGCAAGGCCGCGTGTACGGGGCGGCGGGAGCGCGCGCATGAACGCCGGAACCCTGTTCGCCACCGCAGCGCTGCTGCCCGATGGCTGGGCGCGCAACGTCCTGTTCCAGTGGGATGGCGCGGGCACGCTCGTGACCGTGCGGCCCGATGCCGGCGCGGTCGATGCCGCCGGCGTGCCGCATGCCGCCGGCCCGCTGCTGCCCGGCATGCCCAACCTGCATTCGCACGCGTTCCAGCGCGGCTTCGCCGGCCTGACCGAATACCGCAGCGACGGCGGCGGCGAGGCTGACTCGTTCTGGAGCTGGCGCAGGCTGATGTACCGCTTCGCGCTGCGGCTGTCGCCCGACACGCTCGAAGCCATCGCCACCCAGCTCTACGTGGAGATGCTGCGCGCCGGCTACACCAGCGTGTGCGAGTTCCACTACGTGCACCACGGCGAAGACGGCAAGCCCTACGCCGAGCCGGCCGAGATGTCGCTGCGCCTGCTGCGCGCCGCGCGCAACGCCGGCATCGGCATCACGCTGCTGCCGGTGCTGTACCAGACCGCCGGTTTCGGCGGCAAGCCCGCGCTGGCCGACCAGCGCCGCTTCCTGCACCAGACCGGCGCCATGCTCGACCTGCTCGCGCGGCTGGCGCCGCACTGCCACGGCCAGGCGCGCCTCGGCCTCGCCCCGCACTCGCTGCGCGCGGTGCCGCCGGAAAGCCTGGCCGAGGCGGTGGCCGGCCTGCACGCGATGGACGCGCTGGCGCCGGTGCACATCCACATCGCCGAGCAGCAGCGCGAGGTGGACGAATGCATCACGCTCACCGGCACGCGCCCGGTGGCGTGGCTGCTCGACCATGCCGAGGTGGATGGGCGCTGGTGCCTCGTGCATGCCACCCACATGGACTGGGACGAGCGCCGCCGCCTCGCGCACAGCGGCGCGGTGGCCGGCATCTGCCCGACCACCGAGGCCAACCTCGGCGACGGCGTGTTCGACGCCACGCCCTATCTCGCGCAGGGCGGCGTGTGGGGCATCGGCTCGGACAGCCACGCCAGCGTCAGCGTGGCGGAGGAGCTGCGGCTGTTCGAATACGGCCAGCGCCTCGGCCTGCAGCGCCGCAACGTGCTGGCCTCCGATACCCATCGCCAGGTGGCCGACCGCCTGTACCTCGACGCCGCGGCCGGCGGCGCGCGCGCTTCCGGCCGCGCCATCGGCGCGCTGGCGGTCGGGCAGCAGGCCGATTTCGCCGTGCTCGACGGTGCCCACCCGGCGCTGGCGGGCCTGTCCGGCAGCCAGGCGCTGGCCGTCCACGTGTTCGCCAACCACGGGCATGAGACACTAGCGGAAGTCCGCACCGCCGGCCGCGTGCGCGTGCAGCACGGCGTTCACCCGCTGCAGCCGCAGGCGGGCGAACGCTTCGCCGCCGCCCGCGCCAGCCTGCTGACCGACTGAATCCCGGCGCCGCCATGCGCTGCGATGCTTGACATGGCAAGCATCGGGCGCGGCGGCGCAAGGATGGCAGCGCCGCGGTGGCTGCGCGCTGCCGTCGCGTTACCACTGCATCACCGCATCACCGCATCACCACCGCGCCATCGCCGCAATACCGTGGCTACCGCCGTACCCCGTCGCAAACAGAACGATATGTCCTTCTCTACCGATACCCCCGCCTTCACGCTCCATCGCGGCACGCGCCCGCTGCTGGTGTCGATGCCGCACGTCGGCACCTACCTGCCGGCCTCCGTCTCCGGCCGCCTCACCGCCGAGGCGCGCACCGTGCCCGACACCGACTGGCACCTCGCGCGCCTCTACGATTTCGCGCGCGAGCTTGGCGCCTCCATCCTGGTGGCCACGCACTCGCGCTACGTGGTGGACCTGAACCGCCCGCCCGACAACGCCAACCTCTATCCCGGCCAGGACACCACCGGCCTGTGCCCGGTCGACACCTTCGACAAGACTCCGGTCTACGCCGACGGCAGCCTGCCCGCCGACGACGAGATCGCCGCGCGCCGCGACGCGGTCTGGCGCCCGTACCACGCCGCGCTGGCCGAGGAACTCGCGCGCCTGCGCGCCGCGCACGGCACCATCGCGCTGTGGGACGCGCACTCGATCCGCTCGGTGCTGCCGCGCTTCTTCGAGGGCAAGCTGACCGACTTCAACCTCGGCACCGCCAACGGCGCCAGTTGCGACGCGGCGCTGGCCGACCAGTTGCTGGACATCGCCAGCGCGGTGCCGGATCACACCGCGATCCTGAACGGGCGCTTCAAGGGTGGCTACATCACGCGCCAGTACGGCGCGCCGGCGCAGGGCGTGCATGCCGTGCAGCTCGAGCTGACACAGTGCGCGTACATGAGCGAGGTCTATCCGTTCGCCTACGACGAGGCGCGGGCCACGCGCATCCAGCCCGCGTTGCGGGCGATGCTGGAGACGGTGCTGGGGTTTGTCGAAGCGCGTTGAGTCTCGCCGCCGCCTACGGTTGCCTGGCCAGGGGACCGTGCCCTGACCGGGGACGGCAGCGGGCGGCCTGCCGGCGGGCTTCGCGCCGCCGGTGGCATCCGCTCAGGCGGTCTTTGTCTTTGCCGGCCTGGCGCGCGCGGCCCGTGCCGGCTTCGCGCCGTCCCGCGGCCATGCGTCGATGCCGTCCAGCAGCAGGCGCAGCCCCTTCTCGAACGTCGTCGGCGTGTCGATGGCGGCGAAATCGTCGAGCATGAAGGCGCAGCCGGGATAGTCCCCGGCGGGGAACTGCCCGACATGGCCGCGCAGGTATTCCCGCTTCGCGCTCGGCTCCTGCTGGAAGACCTGCGCGCTGGCGACCGAGACCAGGAACAGCATCAGCAGGTGATGGGCGCTTGCCGCCTGCGCGCCGCTGAAGCCGCCGCTCTGCAGGATGCGGCCCATGCGGTCGAAGAACACCAGCCCGTAGTCCTTGCCATCCAGTAGCTGGTGCTGGAACAGCCGGTACCGGCTGGAGGTGGCGATCTGCGCGGTGATGCCCTTCCAGCGCGACTGCATCTGCTGCACTTCGCGCAGCAGCGCCTCCGCATCGGCGCGCCATTGCCCGGTGAGCGGCGGCGCGCGGTCGCAGACTTCCTTCAGCGCATAGTTGAGCATCAGGCTCAGGATGTCGTCGCGGCTTCCCAGGAAGTAATGGATCAGCGAAGTCGCGACCCCGAGCTCGTTCGCCAGCCGGGCGATCGTGATCTCGGCGAACGGCTCCTTCTGCGCGAGCTGGACCACGTGCTGGACGATGGCATCGCGCGACAGCCCGCCCGGGCTTGCGCCGGTCGCGTTTCTCGGCCTGCGCCCCGGCCGGCGCGCCTGCGCCGCATTGGCCTTCTCCGACAAGATTTTCCCCGCCACTAAGTCATTCATCTTCGTTGTCAGCGCGCGCGGCGCACTGCTGGCGTCCTCTCGCGGCACGCAATTCCGCGCCAGTATAGCGTCTCTGCCTGCGCCCCATCGCCGCCGACAGCGGCCGTGCGGCCCGCGCCGGGGCGCCGCGGCCGGGCAACCGCGACGGATCGCCGGCCGCGCCCGGCAGGGCCGGCCACGGCGCCCGGCGGCGTCCGCGCCCGATCTATTTGACTATACGTCAATTCGAAGATAGAGTAATTGGCGTTACGTCAAAAAAGGGGCGCGGCAGCACGCGGCGCACCCGGACATCAGCCACCCTCGCCATCTCATCCGAAAGGCAACCATGTCGATCCACCTTGACCAGGATGTCGCCGCGCCCCCGCCGGCAGCCGCCTTTGCCGCGCCGCCGGCCGGCGGGCTTTCCGCCCCGCATCGGGCCCTGATCGTGTTCGGCGCGGCGCTGGGCCTTTGCGCCGGCTTCGCGCCGCTCTACTTCGGCACGATCTCGGTCTTCCTCCAGCCCATCGCCCACGAGTTCGGCTGGGGCCGCGCGCAGACCTCGGCGGCGGGCGTGCTCTCGATGCTGGGGCTGGCCGCGGGCTCGATCGTGGTCGGCCAGCTGATCGACCGCTTTGGCGAGACCAGGGTCATCGGCGGCTCGGCCTCGGTGATGGCGGTCTTCATGGCGATTCAGTCGCTCTGCGGGAATTCGCCCTGGCTGTTCGCCGCGCTCAGCTTCGGCATCGGCGTGGCGGGCGCCGGCACCACGCCGCCGGGCTATCTCACGGTATTGGCAAGATGCCTGCGCGACAGGCTCGGCGTCGCGCTGGGGCTGGCGGGAATCGGCATGGGCGTCGGCACGATCTCCATGCCGGTCATCGCGCAGACGCTGATCGCGCACTACGGCTGGCGCAGCGCCTACGCCGGGCTCGCGGCCGGGGCGCTGCTGCTCGGCTGGCTGGCCTGCGCCATCATCTCGCGCGGCGCGCGCGGCCTGCGCGGGCATGCGCGGCAGCGCCGCCTGCCCGCGGGCAGCATGCCGGTGCCCGGATACACCGTGCGCGAAGCGCTTGCCGACCGGCGCCTGTGGCTGATCCTCGCCGTCACGCTGCTGGTATCGATGGCCACGCTCGGCATGTCGGTGCATTTCGTGTCGCTGCTCGTCGACGGCGGCATCACGCCGCAGCTGGCGGCGCGGGCCGTGGCGGTGAGCGGGGCGGGGGTGGTGCTGGGGCGGGTCGTCAGCGGTTATCTGATCGACCGGTTCGCGGCCAGGAAGGTGGCGGCGGCCGCGTTCTGCCTGGCCACCGCGGGCGCGGTGCTGATGGCGTCGGAGCTGTCGCGCGCGATCCAGTTCTCCGCCTTCGCCGGCCTGCTGCTCGGCTTCGCGCTCGGGGCGGAAGGCGATTTCCTGCCGTTCTTCGTCAAGAAATATTTCGGCCTCAAGTCCTTCGGGCGGATCTACGGGGTCCTCTTTTTCGTGCATGGCCTGGGCGGCATCGCCGGGCCGGTCCTGTTCGGCCTCTCGTTCGATCACTTCGCCACCTACAAGTACGCGCTGCTGTGCGCGTCCGGCGCCCTGTGCGCCGCGATGCTGCTGGTGCTGCGCCTGGGTTCCTACAGGTTTTCCTCGTAAGGGCGGACCGGCGGTCCGCGCCCGAGCGATGCATCGATCCGCAAGCGGTCATCGGAATATCGACCGAGTTTTCTGAAAGAATGGAAATGAGCACCAACCAAGAACACAGCGCAGCCAGTCTGCAAACGACCCATACCCCGGCCAGCCTTGCCGCGCAGGCGGTGGCAGCGCAGTACGCGCTGTACGACGCGCATCGCGCGCTCAACCAATGCAGTCCGGCCGACGCGCACGCGGTGAAGGCGCGCGCGGCCCTCGATGCCGCGACGCTGATGATCGCCAAGGCGAAATGGTATGCGGGCCGCTTTACCGGCAGCAATATGTATTTCGCGGCGTTCACGCAGAGCGCGCAGGACGCCGCGGAGGCCGCGCGGCATTTCGACGGCGCCGTCGAGGCGTGCCGGCGGGTGGAAGCCCTGCTCGATGGCACGGAACCGGACCCGGCCGCGCTGGCCGGAGAGGGCCTGCCGGCGATCGAGCTGTCGCGGCGCGGCACGGAGATCGAGTTCGCCGGCGACGTGCCCATCGTTCCCGCGATCTGCCCGATCGTGGTGCTGCGCGGATCGTCGCACGAGATGGGGCGGCAATACATCCAGCAGATCATCGACATCTTCGGCAAGTGGCCCGTGGAACGGCTCGCCGCGCGCCGGTTCCGCGCGCACGAGATCGAGATCGTCAAGAACTGGCACGTCCACATGCAGGAGAACACGCCGGAGATCGGCGAGATGGTGCGCGGCTGGATCGATGCCGCGAAAGAGCACGGCATCGAACTCAACTACTGGACGGCCATTCAGCTCTGGACCGGGCACTTCGAGCCGATCTGGAGCGGCATCCGCGGCCACGGCGTGCGCGACCTTACCGCCGACAGCCTGGACGAAGGCGAAGGCCAGGCCGACTCCTCCTACCTGGGCGGCCAGAGCATGAGCTCGGCGCACGCGGACCGTTCCGTCGACCTGTGCAGCGGCGCCTGCGCCTGGGGCGAGGCAACGTCGGACGGCGCGCTGGTCTCGGGCTCGACCACCGACCACGACTGCACGTTCCAGGTGACGATCGCCGCGTTCCCCGACGACGGGCACGCGTTCATCTACACGCCGTTTTCCATCAACGGCTTCATCCCGGGCCTGGGGCAGTATTTTTTCGCCGGGCATCCGGGCATGAACAGCAAGGGCGTGGCGTACATCCACCACGGCGGCGGGCTGCACGGCATCGAGGAAACGAGCGACCGCGGCTACGGCCTGCGGCGCGGCGCGTCGGTGTTCCACAACCTGCGCTTCGCCGATACGGCCGCGGACGCGCTCGGCAACGAGATGGGATGGCCGATCGGCGACGTGGGCACCATCCTCGGTTCGGTGGGGGGCTTCTACGCGGATGGGCGCTATGCATACGTGTGCGAGGCGAGGCCGTCGAACGCCGTGGGCAGCGACCCCATCCTGCGCGAACTCTCGTTCGACGAGCAGGGCCGGTCCTACGAGTTCCTGTATGCGAACAACAATTCCATGCACCCGCGTTCCGCCGCCGGGTTCCTGGCCCCGGACCAGGGATATGCCTTCAACCCGGTCGAAGGCTGGGTCCAGAACCGGCCGGCGGACCTCGCCTATCTCGGCGACCGGCAGCTGGCGCCCGCGCTCTCGACCAAGAGCTCGCAAGGACGCAACCGCTACCTGTTCGAGTCGCTCAAGGCGGCGCATGGCCGCATCGACGTCGACGTGATGGCGCGCATCTATTCGACCAGCGCGCCCGAGCGCTACCGCGAGGACGGCCAGCGCATGTCCCACGCGGAGCGCGAGCAGGCCTGGCTTGGCGGCAGCCCGTGGCCCAGCTCGATCTGCCATCGCGTCAATGCGTTCACCGCCGTCATGCGCCCGGACGACGGCGATCAGGGCCTGTACATGGGATGCGTGGGGCCGGCCAACCGGCGCGCGCTCATGCATATTCCCGGCCACGGCTACTACTACCACGACGAAGCCAACGAGTTCTGGGAGATCCGGCTGCGCCGCACCCCCGGGGAAATGCTCGAGGACGCAAAGCTCCGCGCTTCCCAACTGCTCGACGACGCCCGGCGGCGGCTCGACGGCGCGCGCAGGGTCTCGCCCGGCGTGGCCGGCTCGGCCTACCTTGCCGGACTGATCCAGCGCGCGGACAACGCCCTGCAGGAAGGCATGGAGTGCGAGTCGTCGATGAACGAGGGAGACGGCGAGGGCCAGGGCCAGGGCAACGGCGGGGACGCCGCGCGCCGGCTGTCCAGGGCGCTGCGCCGCTACACGACCTGCCAGGTCCGCGCGAAGCAGGCGATCACGGAGCTCGAACTGAGCCTGTCGATGTAATCGACCCGCCGGCGCCGCGCTCCTGGCGGCGCCGGCATCGCCGCGGCCGGGCCAGTGCCAATGCCGCGGGCAATCCCGCCTGAAAAGAGCGGCCGATGCCGTGCCACGCAAGCCGTGGCGCGGCCCGGCCGATCACGTCTGCCGCCGTACCTTCGCAGCCCGTTCGCGGCTGCGATTCATTCCGTCCCGGTTTTTCCCGCGCGGCCCCGCTTGCGCGCCGGCCATGAGCACAGCAGTCCCTCATGCCAGCAGTGGACACGCCTTTCTTGCAGCAGGAAATCCCCAGATTGGGGAAATAGATGTGGCATCAATATTGCATCTGGCATCGTGTAATTGACGATTGGTCAATTAGTGGCGCCAGACGGTTCTGGCTGCCGCAACGTCATCACGACTTCATCAGATCGGAGAGGTGCATATGCTTGGAAAGCGCGTCGGTTTGCTTTGTGTTGCCACGGTAGTGTCCTGCGGTTCCGCCAGTTCATGGGCGGAGGCCGACTCGATGGTCGATATTCAGCGCCTGGTCCTGCAGGGGGTGGGCCCGGGCGCGCTGGGCGTCATGCCGGGCAGGAGCATGCTGTCGTTGTACGGCACCGTCGATGTCGGGCTGGACTACACGCACGGGCCCAGCGGCAACATGAAGCGGGTGGAGAGCAACAACGCCTGGACCTCGAAGTTCGGCATCTACGGGCAGGAGAGCCTCGGCCGCGGGCTGACGGCGTTCTTCCGCCTGGAGAGCGGCTTCAACCCGGATTCCGGCACGCAGCAGAGCAAGACCTCCTTCTTCAACCGGGGCTCGTTCGTCGGCCTGTCGAGCACCGACTGGGGCACCGTCTCGCTCGGCAAGCAGCTCAGCGGCGCCTCGTCGCTGGCGATCGGCGCCGACCCGTTCCTGGCCACCGGGCACCAGTCCATCTACTCGTACCTGGCCGCCTTCAGCGACCTGGGCTACGGCTCGAGCCTCGACATCAACCGCATCAACAACTCGATCAGCTACACCACGCCGCTGCTGTGGGAGCACGTCGGCATCAACGCGTTCTACGCGCTGAAGGGAAACCAGGACGTCGGCCCGAGGACGCACAACCAGTCGCTGTCGATCTACTATGCGAGCCAGGAAAACTTCATGTCGGCGTCCTACTCCCAGAACTGGTGCGACCCGAGCCCGGCGGCAACGTCGCAATGCAGCCACGACGCCACCCGGGAGCCGTCGATCCGCACCGACAACGTCCTGCTCAACGTCTCGCACGACTTCGGCTTCCTGACCGGCACGGCGGTGCTGTCGTGGATCAACCCGAGGAACACCGGCGGCGCCAATGCCATGCTCTACTTCGCCGGGGTGCAGAAGAAGATCGGGGCGCACCTGCTGCGCGTCACGGCGGGGTTCCGCGACACCACGCAAAAGGCGAACCATGCCTGGGGCATGACGTTCGGCGACGACTATTTCCTGTCGAAGAGAACCTCGCTCTACGCCCGCTTCGGTTTCATCAGGAACAGCTCGGCCTCGGCCCTGACCTACAACTACGAGCCGGAGAACGGTTTCCCGCTGCCCAAGCCGGGCGGCTCGGTGCACAGCCTCACCGTCGGCATCGCGCACCATTTCTGAGCGGGCGCATGGCGGCCCGGTCCGCGCGCGGCAATTCCTACAGCAGCGAATCGGCCAGCCGGCAGAGGTTCTGCCAGGTGCGCCGGCGCAGCGGCCGCCGCTGCCAGGCGGCGCGGTCGACCTGCGCGCTGTCGCGGAAGTAGCGCGCCTGGATCTCGCGCATGCGCGCCACCACCGCGTGGTCGTAGATGACCAGCGCGGCCTCCGCGTTGAGCGCGAACGAGCGGATGTCCATGTTGGTCGATCCCACCATCGCCACTTCGTCGTCGATGGTCACGTGCTTGGCGTGCAGGAAGGCCGGCTTGTACAGGTGGATGTGCACGCCCGCGTCGAGCAGCACGCCGAAATAGGCTTCCTGCGCGGCCTGCGTGAAGCGCTGGTCGATCCGCCGCGACAGCACCAGGTGCACGGCCACGCCGCGGTAGCAGGCCAGTTGCAGCGCCTGCAGGAAGGCTTCGTCGGGAACGAAGTAGGGCGTGGTGATGACCACCCGCGCGCGTGCGCGGTGGATCATGCTGACCAGCGCCATCTGCGCGTTCTGCGTGCCGTAGCCGGGGCCGCTGGGCAGCATCTGCGCGGTGTGCGCGCCGGCGGCTTGCGGCGGCGGGAAGTTTCCGGCGACGAAGCCGCCGCCTTCGGTCTGCGCGGCCTGCCCGGCCTCGCCGGTCTCGCCGGTTTCCAGGTAGCGGTCGGCCAGGAACACCGCCTGCAGCTGCGTCACCACCGGGCCGGTCACGCGCGCCACCAGTTCCTCGTTGGGCAGGCCGGGCGTGGATTCGGCGTCGATCACGTTCTGCGAGCCGATGTAGCCGATGCTGCCGTCCACCACCAGGATCTTGCGGTGGTTGCGCAGGTCGAAGCGCGCGCTCTTGCCCTTGAGCACGGCCGAGAGCGAGCGCATCGGCAGCGCCTGCACCACTTCCACGCCGCCGTGGCGCAGCGGTTGCGCGAACGCGCGCCAGCCGGCGCGGGCACCCAGCGCATCCACCAGCAGGCGGCATTGCACGCCGCGCGCGGCGGCGCGCAGCAGCGCGTCGGTGAACGCGCGCGCGGTGGCGTCGGCCGCGTAGATGTAGACCAGCAGGTGGACCTGGCGCGCGGCGCCGTCGATGTCGGCGATCATGCGCGCGACCACGGCGCCGTAGTCGTCCATCAGTTCCACGGCGTTGCCGCGCATCGGCCAGTACGAGCCGAGCCGCTCGATCAGCCCGGCGGCGTCGGCGGACACGCCGGCGGGCAGCGGCTGCACCGGCGCGAAGCGCTCGAGCGGGCCGCGCACGCGCTCGATGCCCTGGTTGATGCGCGCGAGCTTGAGGCGGCGCGACTTCGGATAGTAGATGCGGCCGAACAGCGCGTACAGCAGCAGGCCCAGCCACGGCAGGAAGAAGATCAGCAGCAGCCAGGTGCGCGCCGCCGCCGGCGCGCGGCGCTGCGGCACGTAGACCAGCATGACCAGCCGGATCAGCCATTCGGCCAGCGTGAACAGCCACGGCCATCCAGAGGACAGGCCGGCCGCCACCACGTCCGGCAGCGCGGCCAGCCAGGCGGCGGGCACGGTCGGGGAGAGCAGGGCGGGCAGGGAGGAAGGCGGTGGCAAGGATGGCGGCATGCGGCTCGGAGCGCCCGGCGGGCGACGTTCGGCGGAGCGCCAACCATACCAGAGCCGCGCGGCGGCGGGATGCGGACATTTCCGCCGTGCCGCCGCCGCTGGTGTCTCCGCCGCTGCCGGGCCGGCGCCGTCAGGCCGCGCCGAGCAGCCCGCGCTGCGCGAGGTTGCGGTACAGCGCGCGCACGCCGAAGGTCCACGGCGCGATCTCGGTGCACAGCCCCACCGTGTTGACCAGCGCGCCGAGCGCGGGCGCCGAGATGGTCACGACGTCGCCGAGGTGATGGGTGAAGCCGGCGCCCGGCGCGTCGCGGTCCTTGATCGGCGAGAACATGGTGCCGAGGAACAGCATGAAGCCGTCCGGGTACTGGTGGTGCGCGCCGCAGGTCTGGGCGACGAGGTCGGCCGGGTCGCGGCTGATCTCGCTCATGTGGCTGACGCCTTCGAGCACGAAGCCGTCGCCGGCGCCCTCGACGCGCAGCGACACGCTTTCCCGGCGCACCGAGTCGAGCGTGAAGCGCGCGTCGAACAGCCGCACGAACGGGCCGATCGCGCACGAGCCGTTGTTGTCCTTGCACTTGCCGAGCAGCAGCGCCGAGCGGCCTTCGATGTCGCGCAGGTTGACGTCGTTGCCGAGCGTGGCGCCGACCACCCTGCCGGCGCTGCTGACCGCCAGCACGATCTCCGGCTCGGGGTTGTTCCACACCGAGGCCGGATGCAGGCCGATGTCGGCGCCGAAGCCGACCGCCGACATCGGCTGCGATTTCGAGAACACCTCGGCGTCGGGGCCGATGCCGACTTCCATGTACTGCGACCACGCGCCGCGCCGCTCGAGCTCCGCCTTGAGCCGCTGCGCGGCCTCGGAGCCGGGCTCGATCTGCGACAGGTCGGTGCCGATCAGCGCGGTGATGGTCTCGCGCACGTCCTTGGCGCGGGCCGGATCGCCGCCGGCCTGCTCCTCGATCACGCGCTCGATCAGGCTCACGGCGAAGGTCACGCCGCACGCCTTGATGGCCTGCACGTCGCACGGCGCGAGCAGGCGCACCGGCGCGCCGGCGTCGCCCGCCAGCGCCGGGGCCAGCAGCGCCTGCACGCTGCCGAGCGCCTCGCCGGGCGCGTGGCGGGCGAGCTCCAGCGCGTCGGCGCGCTCGAACAGGTCGGCGGTGGTCGGCACGGTGGCTGTGATGTCGAAGACGTGGCCGTCGCGCACGGCGACCACGCAGGGGCCTTCATGGTCGCCGGCGCGGCGCCACACGCGCCCGACCAGCAGCGCTTGTTCGAGATCGGCCGGCAGGCAGGCGGAGGGAGAGAGGGTTCGCATGGGTTGGCGGGAGAGTCGGTTGTCGGGGGCGCGTGCGTTCAGTGCGCGTTCAGTGCGAGTGGCGCGGCTCGCCGCGTTCCTCGATCACCTTCAGGTACAGCGTGGCCGGTTCCAGGCAGCCGCCGGTGGACAACTGGCCCACCAGCTTGCGGTACAGCTCCTGCCACGGCGTCTGCGACGGCGGCGCGGTGAAGCTGGCGTGCTCGCGGCGGCGCGCCAGCTCGTCCTCGGGCACCAGCAGGTTGACGCTGCGCGCGTTGAGGTCCACGCGGATGCGGTCGTCGGTGCGCAGCAGCGCCAGGCCGCCGCCCACCGCCGCCTCGGGCGACATGTTGAGGATCGACGGGCTGGCCGAGGTGCCGCTCTGGCGGCCGTCGCCCAGGCACGGCAGCGAGGTGATGCCGCGCTTGACCATCTCGTCGGGCGGCGCCATGTTGACGACCTCCGAGCTGCCCGGGTAGCCCACCGTGCCGCAGCCGCGGATCACCAGGATGCAGCGCTCGTCGATCTCCAGCGCCGGATCGTTGATGCGCGCGTGATAGTCCTCCGGTCCCTCGAACACGATCGCGCGCGCCTCGAAGGTGTTCTCCGCGCCGGGCTCGCTCAGATAGGTCTGGCGGAAGGCGTCGCCCACCACCGACATCTTCATGATGGCGCTGTCGAAGAAATTGCCCGACAGCACGATGAAGCCGGCGCCGTGCTTGAGCGGGTCCTCGGCAGTGCGGATCACGTCGCGGTCGGCGTCCGGCGCGGCGTTGGCGATGTCGCCGATCAGGCGGCCCGACACCGTCAGGCATTCGCGGCGCAGCAGCCCGGCCGCGTCGATCTGGCGCAGCACGGCCGGCACGCCGCCGGCGCGGTGGAAGCTCTCGCCGAGGTATTCGCCGGCCGGCATGCAGTTGACCAGCAGCGGCACCTGCTCGCCCACGCGCTGCCAGTCATCCAGGCCCAGCTCGATGCCCATGTGGCGCGCGATCGCGATCAGGTGCGGCGGGCAGTTGCTGGATGCGCCCAGCGCCGACGCCACCACGATGGCGTTCTCGAACGCCGCGCGCGTCATGATCCGCGACGGCCGCACGTCCTCGCGCACCAGGTCGACGATGCGCTTGCCGGTGGCGTAGGCCATCTGCCCGCGCTCGCGGTAGGCCGCGGGGATGCTGGCGCAGCCCGGCAGCGACATGCCGAGCGCCTCGGCCAGGCTGTTCATCGACAGCGCGGTGCCCATCGTGTTGCAGTGGCCGATCGACGGCGACGAGGCCGTGGTCAGTTCCATGAAGCCTTCGTAGTCGATCTCGCCAGCGGCCAGCAGGTTGCGCGCGTGCCAGATCACGGTGCCCGAGCCGACCCGCTTGCCCTGGTGCCAGCCGTCGAGCATCGGCCCGCCCGACAGCACGATGGCCGGCAGGTCGACCGTGGCCGCGGCCATCAGGCACGCGGGCGTGGTCTTGTCGCAGCCGGTGGTCAGCACCACGCCGTCGAGCGGAAAGCCGTGCAGGATCTCCACCAGCCCGAGATAGGCGAGATTGCGGTCCAGCGCGGCGGTGGGGCGGCGGCTCTGCTCGGCCAGCGGATGCACCGGGAATTCCATCGGGATGCCGCCGGCGTCGCGGATGCCGGCCTTGGTGCGCTGCGCCAGCTCGATGTGGTGGCGGTTGCACGGCGCGAGGTCGCTGCCGGTCTGCGCGATGCCGATGATGGGCCGGCCCGATTGCAGCTCTTCGCGGGTCAGGCCGTAGTTCATGAAGCGCTCGACGTACAGCGCGGTCATGTCCGCGTGGGAAGGGTCGTCGAACCAGTTCTGGCTGCGCAGCCGGCGCGGCGTGGATTGGGACATCTTGCTTGTCTCCGTGAGGATCTGTTTGTGGTGCGTACCGGTGCCGGCGCGGCGGCGCGCATCGCTTCGCGCGCGCTGGCCAGGCCGGACAGGCGGTGCTCCGCGTGTTTAAGTTACCGGTAACAATTTCGGATGTTAGCACGCATGCGCGGACCTGCACAGCGGTGCCCGGGCCGCGTGGCGAAGCGGGCGGATGGTGTTGCCGCAGGGGTGTCTAGGCGCTTTCGCGGGCCAGCACGGCGTAGTCGATCTTCACGCTCTTGGGCGGCGCCTTGGCCGCGCCGGCGCCTTCGCGCGCGTCCAGCGCGGCCAGCAGCGCCTCGCCGGTGCGCAGGCCGATGCCATACGCGTCGACCGAGATGGTGGTGATGCCGGGATGGCAGCAGGCGGCCACTTCGAAGTTGCCGAAGCCCGCCACGGCGATGTCGCCGGGCACCGACAGGCCGCGGCGCAGGCATTCCATGACGGCGCCGAACGCGGACATGTCGCTCACGCACATGACGGCGTCGGTGTCGGGCCATTGCGCCAGCAGCGCGGCGATGGCCGGCGCGCCGTGGCTCATGGTGATGGGGGATTCGCCCAGGCGGATGATGCGCGGCTCGCCCAGCCCGAGCGCCTTGATCTCGGCCTGGTAGCCCTTCATGCGGTCCAGCCCGCGCCGGTCCAGTTCGCTCGCGCCGCCGAGAAAGCCGATGCGCCGGTAGCCGCGCCCGGCGAGGTAGCGCACCATCGCGCGCGCGGCCTTCACGTTGGAGAAGCCCACCGCGGTGTCGATCGGCGTGGCCGGCAGGTCCCACATTTCCACCACGGGGATGTTCGAGCGCTGCAGCAGCGCGCGCGTGGTCTCGGTGTGCTGCGAGCCGGTCAGCGCCACGCAGCGCGGCTGGTGGCGCAGCATGGAGCGCACCAGCCGTTCCTCGCGCTCGAGGTGGTAGTCGGTGTCGCCGATCAGCAGTTGCAGCCCGTGCGGCTCCAGCGCGTCGCTCAGGCCGCGCACGGTGTCGGAGAAGTTCGAGCTCGACAGCGAAGGCACCAGCACCGCGACGAACTCCGAGCGCCCCGAGGACAGCGCGCCGGCCGCCGCGTCGGCCACGTAGCCGAGCTCGTCGATGGCCTGCTGCACGCGCTCGCGCGTGGCCGGCGCCACGCTGTGCCCCGCCAGCACGCGGGAGACCGTCATCTTGGACACGCCGGCCAGCCGGGCGACATCCGACATGCGGGGCGGTCCGGACTGGCGCGTCGCGGTGCTGCGGGTGGCGGGGGTAGTGGCCATCGGTCGGCGCTGTGAGGGAGTGGAAGGTGCGCATATGATACCGGGCACATCGGTGCGGTCCCCGGCACGCGCTTGCCGGGGACCGCTGCTAAGGGAATACCCTTGCCGCGGCGGGCTTGAAGCCGCGATTGTCTCTGTGCTATTTTTCGTTACCGGTATCAGGACGTTTGTTGGGAGACTATTCCGCACCGAAATGTTACCGGTAACAAATAGAACGGCCGGCATCGCCGCGGGCTTCCCGCTTCATCCTGCGCTTCGCGCCGCGGCTGGTGCCCGACCGATGTCCTGACCGACCCGCGGCGAACGGATTCGCCGCCTGAACCTCTTCCGGCCCGCCGCGAACGCATTCCCGCGCGGCAGCAAGGTACCCCTGCCATCAGCGTGGGGCCGGAAGCCATCATAAGAAACGGGAGACAAATTCATGCCCTCCATCACGCAGGCCGCCGCCATTCCCGCGGCCGCCGATACGTCCGAAGACCGCCTGTACCGCAAGGTCATGCTGCGGATCCTGCCGCTGCTGCTGCTGTGCTACGTGGTGGCCTACCTCGACCGCGTCAACGTCGGCTTCGCCAAGCTGCAGATGCTCGACGACCTCGGCATGAGCGACACCGTCTACGCCATCGGCGCCAGCGTGTTCTTCTGGGGCTATTTCCTCTTCGAGATGCCCAGCAACCTGCTGCTGCACCGCTTCGGCGCGCGCTTCTGGATCGCGCGCATCATGGTCACGTGGGGCATCGTGTCGTCCTCGCTGGCGTTCGTGGTGCCGCTGGCGGGGCTGTTCCACGTGCAGACCACCACCATGTTCTACTCGCTGCGCTTCCTGCTGGGGCTGTGCGAGGCCGGCTTCTTCCCCGGCGTCATCCTGTACATGAACTACTGGTTCCCGGCCAGGCGCCAGAGCGTGGCGATGTCCGGCTTCCTGGTGGCGATCCCGCTGAGCCTCACCGTGGGCGGCGTGATCTCGGGCTGGCTGATGGAGAGCACGCGCGGCCTGGCCGGCATGCAGGGCTGGCAGTGGATGCTGCTGCTCGAAGGCATCCCGTCCGTGCTGGTGGCATTCCTGGTGCTGTTCGCGCTCGGTGACGGCATCCGCTCGGCGAAATGGCTGAGCAACGAGGAAAAGGCCGTGCTCGAGCGCAACCTCGCGCGCGAGAACGGCAACAAGTCGCACCGCGTCGGCGCCGCGCTCAAGAACCCGCGCGTCTGGCTGCTGACCTTCATCCTGCTGACCTTCAACACCGGCTTCTACGGCCTCGCGTTCTGGCTGCCGTCGATCATCCGCGCCTCCGGCGTGACCAACACCTTCCACATCGGCCTGCTCACCGCGATCCCCTACCTGAGCGCCATCGTCGCGATGGTCTGGAACGCCCGCCATTCGCGCAAGACCGGCGAGCGCCGCTTCCACGCCGCGGTGCCCGCGCTGATCGGCGGCGTGGGCCTGATCCTGAGCGCCGCGTTCGCGCGGCACGTGGAACTGTCGATCGTCCTGCTGACCATCTCCACGTGCGGCATCCTCGCGCTGATGCCGATCTACTGGACCTTCCCCGGCCAGATCCTGTCCGGCCCCGCCGCCGCGGCCGGCATCGCGCTGATCAACTCCATCGGCAACCTGTCCGGCTTCACCGGCTCGATGATCACCGGCATGGCCAAGGAACTGACCGGCAACATCAACAACGGCACCTACGCGCTCGGCGCGTGCCTGCTGGTGAGCTGCGTGCTGATCGTGCTGATTCCGCGCAGCCTGCTCAACGGGGAAGGGGAGGCGGCGCGCTGAGCCGCCGCCGCGCGAGGCGGGTCATGCGCTCCACGTCTGCAGCAGCATGGCCGGCACCCGCTCGGCGGGGATCGCCGGGCTGAACAGGAATCCCTGGCCCATGTTGCAGCCGCAGCGCCGCAGGAAGTCGTACTGGCCGGCGTGCTCGATGCCCTCGGCGACGGTTTCCATGCCCAGCTTGCGGCTGAGCGTGACCACCGCCTCGACGATGGCGGCGTTGCCGGTCCGCTCGTCGAGATCCGCCATGAAACTGCGGTCTATCTTGATGACGTGGACGGGGAGCGCCTGGAGGTGGGTCAGCGAGGCGTAGCCGGTGCCGAAATCGTCGAGCGCGATGCGCACGCCCTCGGCGCTGAGCATGCGCAGCGCGCGGCCGACGCCCTCCGCGCTGCGCCCGAGGAAGACCGTCTCCGTCACCTCGACCTCGAAGCGGTCGGCCGGGATGCGCTCGGCCGCCAGCCGGGACAGGAACTGCTCGGCGAAGTCGTCGTGGACGAACTGCGCCGCGGCGGCATTGATGGCGATGCGGCCGAAGCGCAGGCCGGCGTCGAGCCAGCGGTGCATGTCGGCGAGGATGCTGCGGAACATGCGCTCGTGCAGCTCGTCCGCGAGCTCCATGTTCTCGAAGGCGGCGGCGATGCCGGCCGGCGGCAGCATCAGTTCGTCGCCCGCGTGCCAGCGCAGCAGTGCCTCGAAGCCGGTCACGCGGCCGGAGCGCAGATCGACCTTCGGCTGGTAGTACGGGCGGATGCGGTTCTCGTCGACGGCGCGCCGCGCGCACTTGATCATCTCCGTGCGGCAGCGCGCCTTGCGGCGCATGTCGGGATGGAAGAAGGCCAGGTGACCGCGGTTGCCGGTCTTGGCCGCGTACAGCGCCGTGTCGGCCGCCTTGAGCAGGTCGGCCGCGCCGGTGCCGTGCTCCGGGTGGCAGGCCACGCCGATGCTGGCGCGGCAGTCGAGGATGCGCTGCGCGTAGCTGAGCGGCTGCCGCAGGCGCGTGCCGATGGCGGCGCCCAGGCTGGCGATGTCGGCGCGGGTGGCGAACGGCAGCGCGATGCCGAACTCGTCGCCGCCGAGCCGCGCGATGAAGGCGCGGGCGGGCAGCACCTCGCGCAGGCGGTCCGCCAGCGCGCGCAGCAGGGCGTCGCCGGCGTCGTGGCCGATCTGGTCGTTGGTTTCCTTGAGATCGTCGACGTCCACGATCAGGATGGCGGGGCCGGCATCGGGATCGCTGCCGCTGCGCTTGATCAGGCGCTCCATCTCGTGCTGGAACGCCGCGCGATTGGGCAGCCGGGTCAGGGCGTCGTGGGTTGCCATCCAGCGGATGCGCTCGTCGGCGGTCTGCTCGTCGGTCACGTCGCGGAACGTCACGAGCGCGCGCGCCATCTCGCCGCAGGGGCGGAACGTCTTCCATCCCTTGGTTCGCAGCCAGCGCTCGCGGCCGTCGTCGGCACGGCGGATGCGCAGCTGCGCATCGAACTCCTGCTGCCGGCTGCCGTCGTCGGGCGCGGCCAGCGCGGACTTGAGCAGCTCCCGGTCGTCGGGATGGATGAGCCTGCATGCGGTATCGGCCTGCGGCTGTTCGTGCTTCGCGATGCCGAAGATCGCCTTCAGCTCGTCGGACCAGACCTGGCGGCCGGTGCGCTTGTCGTAGTCCCACACGCCGAGCTCGGCCGCCTGGATGGCCAGGCGGAAGCGCTGCTCGTTCTCGCGCAGCGCGTTCTCCGTTTCCTTGCGGTCGTCGATGTCCTCGAGCGTGCCGTACCAGCGCACGATCTCGCCGGCGCCGTCGCGGCGCGGCTGCGCGCGCGCCCGCACCCAGCGGTAGGCGCCGTCGCGCGTCTCGATGCGGTATTCGATGTCCACCGGGTCGCCGGTGCGCAGCGCGGCCTGCCATGCGGCGACGACGGCGGCGATGTCGTCGGCGTGGAGCGAGTCCGCCCATCCGTTGCCGCGCGTGGCCTCCGCGCTCTGTCCCGTCACCTCGACCCACTTCGGGCTGATTTCCTCGACGAGGCCGTCGGGCGACGCGGTCCAGGGCATGCCGGGATTGAGCTGCACGGTGTAGCGATGGTGTTCCTCGCTGGCCCGCAATGCCGCTTCCGCCAGCATCCGCTCGTGGATGCATTCGCTGCGGCCGTGCCAGCTCGCGATGCGGCCGGCGTTGTCACGGCGCGCGATCGCGCGCGTGCGGTACCACAGCGCTTCGCCGTCGCCGAGGGCCACGCGGCAGCGCACCTCGAACGGGCGCCCGTTCGCCAGGGCCTGCCGGATCGCGCGCCCGATGATGGGATGGTCTTCGCGCGGGACCAGGTCGCGCCAGCGCCGCCCGATCAGCCGTTGGCGCAGCGAGCCGGCCGCTTCGTCGCCGCTTTCGTTGCCCGCATCGTCGACCGTCTTCTCGCCCATCCCGTCGCCCGGGTCCAGCAACAGGCTGAGCGCGCCGCGCCGGTCCGCGGCCCACCGGACCGACGGGTCGAGGGCATCCCAGTCCTGCCGCGCGAAACCGGCAAGCGCGGGTTCGGGCGCGCCGGGCGGGACCAGGCTCTCCCGGCTGTTGCGAAGCGCGGCCGAGCCGGCGCGGGCGGTAGTGTGCTCGCCGGGCCAATCCGGTGGCGGCCCGGCCTTGTGGGCCGGGGAGCAATGCTGGCATGGTTCCATCGTCTGTCGGTACTTTGGTGTTTACCGCTGGTGGTGCGATACATCATCGCGATGCCGTTTCGGATAGAAGCGGATCGCACGTTACCGGCTGCTTGTGGCAGGCGCGGTGACGGGATGCGGGGAATCGGTTCCGGGCCGGCGCGTTCGCGCGCGGACCTAGGCCGTCATGCTTTGCGCGGGCCACGCGGCCGCCGCCGGCGCCGCCCGCCGCGATGCGCGCTTGTGGGCATACATCGCGGCGTCGGCCGCGGCAAGCAGGTCGGTGACGGAGACGTGCCGCCGGTCGTCGAACTCGATGTGCCCGACGCTGTATTGCAGCCGGTATCCGCGGCACATGGCGCCCTGGTTCTCCACCGCGATGCGGTGCTCGATGCGCCGGGCGATCTTGTCGGACTGCTCGCGGTTCGCGCCGGCCAGCAGCATGACGAACTCGTCGCCGCCGAGGCGGCCGATGATGTCGCCTTCGCGCAGGCTGCCGCGCAGTACGTCCGCGAATTGCGACAGCGCCTGGTCGCCGACCGCGTGGCCGAAGGTGTCGTTGATCTGCTTGAAATTGTCCAGGTCGAAGAAAAACAGCGACGCCGGCTTGCGCAGGCGCCTGCACGTCGTCAGCATGTTCTCGGCAAGCGCCACGAAGCCGAGCCGGTTGGCGAGATCCGTGAGCGGATCGTGCGTGGCCAGCTCCACCGCCAGCAGTTCCTGCTCCGCCATCCGTCCCAGGTCGCGCAGCAGGGAGCGGTCCTCCTCGCCGAAATCGCGCGGCCGGTCGTCGAGCACGCTCAAGGTGCCCAGCTTGCTGCCATTGGAGGCCGACAGCGGGTAGCCGGCATAGAAGCGCACGTGCGGCTTGCCGGTCACGAACGGATTGTCCTTGAAGCGGTCGTCGCGCAGCGTGTCGGGCACGACCAGGATGTCGTTGCCGAGGATCGCGTGGGCGCAGATCGACGAACTGCGCGGCGTTTCGCGGAACGCGATGCCCGAGATGGACTTGTACCACTGCCGCTCGGCGTCGACGAAGCTCACCAGCGCGATCGGCACGTCGAACAGCCGCAGCGCGAGCCGGGTCAGGCGGTCGAACCGCTCGTCGGGCGGCGTGTCGAGGATCCGCAGCGCCCGCAGCGTATTGATGCGGACCTGTTCGGTGTCTGGCGTGGCGGCGGCTGGCATGGTGGCGATGATGTTCTTGTCCTGGCCGCGTCGGCCAGAAAAAACGCAGCCATGTCATGTCGGGACGGGGCTGCGGCAAGGGCATTCGGGCCGCGGCGCGGGTCGCGCGCGGCGTGGCTGGCGGCGGCAGTCGCCGTGGCCAGCAAAGCCTTCCATTATATAAGGGTTTACCCTTTATTCATCGTTGTTGCGCGATTTCCCACCCCGACGAAAGAGGGGTGGCATGCGCGGCAACGCGCTCCGTGCCCGTTTCCGGTGCGCGCAGGCCGGCTCGCCGTTCCCGAAACGCCAAAGCGCAGCCGGCCAGGCCGCGCTTTGGCGCTTGTTGCCTGTGTCGCCTGTTGCCGGGGCGTGCCGGTCAGCGAGCCAGGCTCGAGCGCAATGTCTCGCTGGCCTGATGCAGCGCCGAGCGCACCGCCGGCACGTCGGCCAGCGCGTTGAGCAGGCCGTAGTCATGGATCATGCCGTTGTAGCGCACCGACACCACCGGCACGCCGGCCTGGTCGAGGTGGCGCGCATAGGCTTCGCCTTCGTCGCGCAGCACGTCGTTCTCGGCGGTCTGGATCAGCGCCGGCGGCAGGCCCTTCAACTGCTCGGGCGAGGCCAGCAGCGGCGAGGCGTAGATTTCCGCGCGCTGCTTCGGGTCGGTGGTGTAGGCGTCCCAGAACCACTTCATCATGCCCTTGCTGAGAAAGAAGCCGTTGGCGTACTGGTCATACGAGGCGTTCTCGAAGCTGGCGTTCGTCACCGGCCAGAACAGGATCTGCGAGCGCAGCTTGGGGCCGTTTTCCAGCTTGGCCTTCAGCGCGACCACGGCTGCGGCATTGCCGCCGACGCTGTTGCCGACCACGGCCAGTTCGTGATCGTCCAGGCCCAGTTCCTTGCGGTGCGTGTCCACGTACTGGGTGGCGGCGTATTCCTGGTTGATCGCGGTCGGGTAATGCGCTTCCGGCGAACTGGTGTAGTTCACGAAGATCGCCTCCTGTCCGGAATCGACGACGAGGTCGCGGACGAAGCGCTCGTGGTCCTGATAGCTGCCGAGGATCCAGCCGCCGCCGTGGAAGAACATGAAGCCCGGCAGCGCGCCTTTGGCGCCGCGCGGGCGCACGATGGTCAGCTTCAGCGGCTGGCCGTTGTAGCTGATGGTCTTTTCGCTCACGTCGGCCGGCGGCAGCTTGGCGCGTTTCTGCGCGCCGAGCAGTACCTGGCGCGCATCGGCCGGCGCGAGGGTCTCGATCGGCTGGCCACCGCCCTTGGCGAGGGCGTCGAGGAAGCCCTGCACATGGCTTTCGACCAGCGGGCCGCCGGCGTTGCCGGCCAGGGCGGCGGATGCGGCGGCCATCAGCACGGCGGCTGCGGCGATGCGGGTCACGCGGGTTTTCTTGAGGATGTTCATTGTCATTCTCCTGGTGCGGTGAGAGGTGGCTTGCTCGACGGCCGTCAGGGGCGCGCCGACGTTGCGGTGGACACCGGCACGCTCCGAAGCATTGGGGAGTGCTGGTTGGCAGGTACCACTTTGCCCGCGTTCTTGGTACGATACGTGCCATAAAGTACGTATAAATTGACTTGGAGTACGGATATGGTCGACCGCCTCGAAGCGCTGTTCGCGCGTTTCAGCGTCACCGCGCAGGTGTTCAATACCGGCGCGCTGTGCGGCATCAGCGACCTCACCGCCGAGGACACCGGCCAGCTGCATCTGGTGCGCTGGGGCGAGGTGGAAGTCGTGAACGACGGCAAGGTCGCCGCGCACGTGCGCGAGCCGAGCCTCTTGCTGTATCCGCGCCCGCTGTCGCACCGCTTCATCACCGAGGCGACGCGCGGCGCGGATTTCGCCTGCGCCAACCTGAAGTTCGAGGGAGGCGTTTCACATCCGATCTGCGCCGCGCTGCCGGCGTTCGTGTGCCTGCCGTTGAACCGGATCGAAGGGGCGAAGGACGTGCTGGCGCTGCTGTTCGACGAAGCCTTCGCCGAGCGCTGCGGCCGGCAGGCGCTGCTGGATCGTCTGTTCGAGGTGGTGCTGATCCAGATCCTTCGCCACCTGATGGAGCATGGCCATGCCAGGGCCGGACTGCTCGCGGGCCTGTCGCATCCGCGGCTGCGCCATGCCCTGGTGGCGATGCACGAAAAACCCGCGCGGGAGTGGACGCTGGAAGGGCTGGCCGGTGCCGCGGGCATGTCGCGCACGGTGTTCGCCAATACGTTCCACGAAGTCGTCGGCTTGACGCCGGGCCAATACCTGCAGGGCTGGCGCATCAGCCTGGCGCAACTGGCCCTGCATCGCGGCCATGCGCTGCGGCTGATTGCCGACGAGGTGGGTTATGGCAGCGAAGCGGCGCTGTCGCGCGCGTTCAAGGCGCAGACGGGAAGCTCGCCGCGCGAGTGGAAGCGGATGCAGGCCGCGTTGACGGGCGCCGGCCAGCCGGCCGGGAAATGAAAAAAGCGAAAAAGCCGCCTCTGCGTGAACAGAGGCGGCTTCCGAATTGGTGCCCGAGGCCGGAATCGAACCGGCACGCCTTGCGGCGGGGGATTTTCTTCCCACTTCGGCTTTCGCCGCCGACCTGCGCGGGGCAGGGCGTTCGTGGTCTGGAGCACGCCTTCACCATAGTCTTGCGACCGTAGGTGCCCGCCGTCTGCTCTCTACACCTTCCCTTGAACCTTTCGGTTCGAGGGCTTGGCTCGGCATTAGCTCGGACCTGAGTCCAGGGCCTTCACCGAGTTTGACGGGCTTCACCTCTGGAGTTTCCCCCGGAGGGCTCAAATTTGGTCTGAGTCCCCTGCGTCTACCAATTTCACCACTCGGGCGGAGTGGGTGCCGGCGGCTCGTGCCGGGAAACCCGGCTGGCCAGCACTGCGCTAAGCCGGCGATTATGCCGTAAATCCGGGGCGCCCACAACCTGAGCGCCGGGCCGCGCCGGCTCCCGGATTCCGCGAAGGAAGACTGTGGCATTTGATACATATCAGATATGTATCGGAGGGTTTTCCCTAGAATGGGGAAACCCCCTACAGGGGGATGCCACCCGTCCCGGGGGCGCATCGCATACCGCGGCGCGCCCCGCGCGGACCCAACGGAACCGATGCCACCAGCCCCCGCCCTGACATCAGCCCGCCTGCCCGCCCCCAGGCCAATCCTGGCTTGCGCCGGGGCGTTGGCGCTCGCCGCCTTGCTGGGCGGCTGCATCTCGATGGCGCCGCCCGACACGCGGCCACCGTTGCCGGTGCGCGCGTCGTGGGAGCCCGACGCCGCCGCGCAGCCGGCCGCCGCCAGCGCCGCCGCGCTGGACTGGCGCGACTATTTCGCCGATCCCACCTTGCGCGAGCTGATCGCGCAGGCGCTCGACAACAACCGCGACCTGCGCGTTGCCGCCGCGCGCGTGGCGCAGGCCTACGCGGCCTACGGCATCCAGCGGGCCGATCTGTTCCCGTCGCTTGCCGGCGTGGCCGGGGACACGCGCCAGCGCGTGCCCGGCGACCTCAACCTCACCGGCCGCCCGGTCATCAGCAGCCAGTACCAGGTCGGCCTGGCGCTGAGCCCGTGGGAACTCGATTTCTGGGGCCGCGTGCGCAACCTCAAGGACGCCGCGCTGGACAGCTATCTCGCCAGCGAGGCCTCGCAGCGCGCGGTCGGGCAAGGGCTGATCACCCAGGTCGCGCAGACCTACCTGGCGCTGCGCGAGCTGGACGAGCGCATCATGCTGGCCCGGCGCACCATCGACAGCCGCGCCGAGTCGCTGCGCATCTTCCGCCGGCGCGAGCAGGTCGGCTCCGCCTCCCGGCTGGAGCTGACCGAAGTCACCACGCTGTGGCAGCAGGCGCGCACGCTGGCCGCGCAGCTCGAGCAGGAGCGCGCCGCGCAGGCGCACGCGCTCGAGCTGCTGGTGGGCCGGCCCGTGGACATGGCGCCCGCCACCGGCCTGATCGACGACGCCGAGCTGATGCGCGAGCTGGCGCCGGGCCTGCCGTCCGCGCTGCTGGAGAACCGGCCCGACATCGTCGCCGCCGAGCACCAGCTGCGCGCGGCCAATGCCAACATCGGCGCGGCGCGCGCGGCCTTCTTTCCGCAGATCACGCTGACCGGCTCGCTCGCCACCGCCAGCGCGGACCTCAGCGGTCTGTTCCGCGGCGGCAGCCTGGCGTGGAATTTCGCGCCGAGCATCACGCTGCCGATCTTCCAGGGCGGCCGCCTGCGCGCCAACCTCGCGCTGACCGAGGCGCAGCGCGCCGAGGCCGTGGCGCAGTACGAGCGCACCATCCAGGGCGCCTTCCGCGACGTGGCCGATGCGCTGTCCGCGCGCCGCTGGCTGGCCGAGCAGGTGGACATCCTGCAGGCCACCCAGGCCGCGCAGGCCGAGCGCGCGCGCCTGGCCAAGCTGCGCTACGACCACGGCGCCGCCGCTTTCCTCGAAGTGCTGGACGCCGAGCGCGACCTGCTCGCCGTCGAGCAGCAGGCCGTGCAGTCGCGCCGCGCGCTGCTGGCCAGCCGCGTCAGCCTCTATGCGGCGCTGGGCGGTGGCGGCACCGCCGTCGACGCCGCCCGGTCCGCGCCCGCGCCCGCGCCTCCCCCGCAATGAGCCAAGGTCATTCCCGATGAAATTTCCCGCCAAGAAGCTGGTTCCCGTCCTGATCGCGCTGGCCGCCGCCGCCGGCGGCTGGTACGCCTGGACCTCGCTCCGGGACACCGGCCCAGGCCCCGGCTTCACCAGCGGCAACGGCCGCATCGAGGCCACCGAGGTCGACGTGGCCACCAAGCTGGCCGGCCGCGTGGACGACATCCTGGTCTTCGAGGGCGATTTCGTCAAAGCCGGCCAGCCGCTGGCGCGCATGCAGGTGCAGGTGCTGCAGGCCCAGCGCGACGAAGCGCGCGCGCAGCACCAGCAGGCCATCAACAGCGTGGCCGCGGCCGAGGCGCAGGCCGCCGCGCGCCTGAGCGACAAGGCCACCTCGGAAGCGCTGCTGGCGCAGCGCGAGGCCGAGCTGGACGCGGCCGAGCGCCGGCTGTCGCGCTCGGAGACGCTGTCGAAGGAAGGCGCCTCCTCGATCCAGGAACTCGACGACGACCGCGCCCGCGCCCGCAGCGCGCGCGCCGCGGTGGCGGCGGCCCGCGCGCAGGTGGCGGCGGCGCAGTCCGCGGTGGAAGCGGCCCGCGCCCAGGTGGTCGGCGCGCGCTCCACGGTGGAAGCCACCCAGGCCACCATCAACCGCATCGAGGCCGACATCACCGACAGCGAGCTCAAGGCGCCGCGCGACGGCCGCGTGCAATACCGCGTGGCGCAGCCCGGCGAAGTGCTGGCCGCCGGCGGCAAGGTGCTCAACCTGGTCGACCTGTCCGACGTCTACATGACGCTGTTCCTGCCCGAGGCGCAGGCCGGCAGGCTGGCGATGGGCTCGGAGGCGCGCATCGTGCTGGACGCCGCGCCGCAGTACGTGATCCCGGCCACCATCTCGTTTGTCTCCAGCACCGCGCAGTTCACGCCCAAGACCGTGGAGACCGCCAGCGAGCGCCAGAAGCTGATGTTCCGCGTCAAGGCGCAGATCAGCCGCGAGCTGCTGCAGAAGCATCTCAAGCTGGTCAAGACCGGCCTGCCCGGCGTGGCCTGGGTGCGCGTGGACCCGAAGGTGGCCTGGCCGGCCAGCCTCGCGGTCACGGTGCCGGAGTAGGCGATGGCCGACGGGCGCGTTCCCGCCGTCGTGCGCCTGGCCGGCGTCTCGTTGCGCTATGGACGCAAGACCGTGGCGCTCGACCGCGTCGACCTCGACATTCCGGCCGACCGCATGATCGGCCTGATCGGGCCGGACGGCGTGGGCAAGTCGAGCCTGCTGGCGCTGGTGGCCGGCGCGCGCGCCGTGCAGGACGGCACCGTGTACGCGCTCGGCGGCGACATGGCCAGCCGCGCGCACCGCGACGCGGTCTGCCCGCGCATCGCCTACATGCCGCAGGGGCTGGGCAAGAACCTGTATCCCACCTTGTCGGTGGAAGAGAACCTGCAGTTCTTCGCGCGCCTGTTCGGCCATGACGCCGCCGAGCGCCGCCGCCGCATCGACGACCTCACCCGCAGCACCGGCCTGCACGCGTTCCTGGCGCGGCCCGCGGGCAAGCTCTCGGGCGGCATGAAGCAGAAGCTCGGCCTGTGCTGCGCGCTGATCCACGACCCCGACCTGCTGATCCTCGACGAGCCCACCACCGGCGTGGACCCGCTCGCGCGCGCGCAGTTCTGGGACCTGATCGCGCGCATCCGGCGCGAGCGGCCCGGCATGAGCGTGCTGGTGGCCACCGCCTACATGGACGAGGCGCAGCGCTTCGACTGGCTGGTGGCGATGGACGCCGGCAAGGTGCTCGCCACCGGCACGCCGGCGGAGCTGCTCGCGCGCACCGGCGCGGCGGACCTGGAATCCGCCTTCGTCGGCCTGCTGCCGGACGACAAGAAGCGCGGCTACCAGCCGGTGGAGATCGCGCCGCTGCGCATCGGCGACGACACGCCCGTGGCCATCGAGGCCAGGGGCCTGACCATGCGCTTCGGCGATTTCGTCGCGGTGGACCACGTCGACTTCCGCATCCGCCGCGGCGAGATCTTCGGCTTCCTCGGCTCCAACGGCTGCGGCAAGTCCACCACCATGAAGATGCTCACCGGCCTGCTGCCGGCCAGCGAAGGGCAGGCCTGGCTGTTCGGCAACGAGGTGGACCCGCGCGACATCGACACGCGCCGCCGCGTGGGCTACATGTCGCAGGCGTTCTCGCTCTACAGCGAGCTCACCGTGCAGCAGAACCTGGTGCTGCACGCGCGCCTGTTCCACGTGCCCGAGGAGGAGGTGCCCGCGCGCGTGGACGAGATGGTGGCGCGCTTCGCGCTCGGCGACGTGCTCGGCAGCCTGCCGGACAGCCTGCCGCTGGGCATGCGCCAGCGCCTTTCGCTGGCCGTGGCGATGGTGCACAAGCCGGAGCTGCTGATCCTCGACGAGCCGACCTCGGGCGTGGACCCGGTGGCGCGCGACAGCTTCTGGCGCCTGCTGATCGCGCTGTCGCGGCAGGACCACGTCACCATCTTCATCTCCACCCACTTCATGAACGAGGCCGCGCGCTGCGACCGCATCTCGCTCATGCACGCCGGCAAGGTGCTGGTCAGCAACCCGCCCGCGCGCATCGTCAGCGACCGCGGCGCGGCCACGCTGGAAGACGCCTTCATCGACTACCTGGTGGAAGCCGGCGGCGGCGCGCCGGCCGAGGCGCAGGCTGCCGCGCCGGTACTCGATTCGGCGGCCGACTCCGTGACCGCACAGGCCTCGCCCGCCGCGGCGCCGGCCCGGCGCCTCTGGTTCTCGCCGGCCCGCATGATCAGCTACCTGTGGCGCGAAACGCTGGAGCTGCGCCGCGACCCGGTGCGCGCCACGCTGGCGCTGGTGGGCTCGGTGGTGCTGATGTTCGTGATGGGCTACGGCATCAGCATGGACGTGGAAGACCTGCGCTACGCCGTGCTCGACCGCGACCAGACCACGCTGAGCCAGAACTACGCGCTCAACATCGCCGGCTCGCGCTACTTCATCGAGCACGCGCCCATCACCGACTACGACGACCTGGACCGCCGCATGCGCAGCGGCGAGCTGTCGCTGGCCATCGAGATCCCGCCCGGCTTCGCGCGCGACGCGGCGCGCGGCAAGGCGGTGCAGGTGGGCGCGTGGATCGACGGCGCCATGCCCTCGCGCGCGGAGACCGTGCAGGGCTACGTGCAGGGCATGCACCAGAACTGGCTCGAGACGCAGGCGCGCGAGCGGCTCGGCCAGCGCGCCGCGCCGGGTTTCTCGATCGAGACGCGCTACCGCTACAACCCCGACGTCAAGAGCCTGCCCGCGATGGTGCCGGCGGTGGTCCCGCTGCTGCTGCTGATGCTGCCGGCCATGCTCACCGCGCTGTCGGTGGTGCGCGAGAAGGAGCTCGGCTCCATCCTCAACCTGTACGTCACGCCGGTCACGCGCGCCGAGTTCCTGATCGGCAAGCAGCTGCCCTACGTGCTGCTGGCCATGCTCAACTTCCTGCTCATGGCGCTGCTGGCCGTGACCGTGTTCGGCGTGCCGGTCAAGGGCAACTTCCTCGCGCTGCTGGCGGCCGTGCTGATATTCAACGTGGTGGCCACCGGCATTGGGCTGCTGGCCTCGACCTTCACGCGCAGCCAGATCGCGGCGATGTTCTTCGCCATCATCGGCACCATGATTCCCGCGATCCAGTTCGCCGGCATGCTCACGCCGGTGTCCTCGATGGAGGGCAGCGCGCGCCTGATCGGCGAGCTCTATCCCGCCACCTACATGCTCATCATCAGCCGCGGCGTGTTCAACAAGGCGCTGGGCTTCGCCGACCTGCACGCCGCCTTCTGGCCGCTGCTGGTGTCGGTGCCGGTGATCCTCGGCGCCACGATCATGCTGCTCGACAAGCAGGAGAAGTGATGGCGCCGACGCCGAACGCATCCGCCACGGGCACCCGGGCCGCAGCGCTGGCGGCCGGGCCGGCCGGCATGCGCGGGCAGCGGTGGCTGCGCATGCTGGTCAACGTCTACCGGCTCGGCTGCAAGGAGCTGTGGAGCCTGGCGCGCGACCTGACGATGCTGGTGCTGATCGTCTACACCTTCACCGCCTCGGTCTACTCCGCCGCCACCGCGCAGCCCGACACGCTGCACCTGGCGCCGATCGCCATCGTCGACGAGGACCACTCGCCGCTGTCGGCGCGCATCGCCTCGGCGTTCTTCCCGCCGCAGTTCACGCCGCCGCGCATGATCACCTCGTCGGCCGAGGACGCCGGCATGGACGCCGGCGACTACACCTTCGCGCTCAACATCCCGCCCAACTTCCAGCGCGACCTGCTGGGCGGGCGCGCGGCCGTGGTGCAGCTCAACGTGGACGCCACCCGCATGAGCCAGGCGTTCACCGGCAACGGCTACGTGCAGCAGATCGTCTCGGGCGAGGTGCGCGAGTTCCTGCAGCGCTACCGCGACACGGCGGTGCTGCCGGTGGACCTGGCCGTGCGCGTGCGCTTCAACCCCACGCTGACGCAGGCGTGGTTCGGCGCGCTGATGCAGGTGGTCAACAACATCACCATGCTGTCGATCATCCTGACCGGCGCCGCGCTGATCCGCGAGCGCGAGCACGGCACCATCGAGCACCTGCTGGTGATGCCGGTCACGCCCGCGCAGATCATGCTGGCCAAGGTGTGGTCGATGGGGCTGGTGGTGCTGGTCGCGGCGGCGCTGTCGCTGCTGCTGATCGTGCACGGCGCGCTGCACGTGCCGATCGGCGGCTCGGTGGCGCTGTTCCTCGCCGGCGCCGCGCTGCACCTGTTCGCCACCACCGCGATGGGCATCTTCCTCGCCACGCTGGCGCGCAGCATGCCGCAGTTCGGCATGCTGCTGATCCTGGTGCTGCTGCCGCTGCAGATGCTCTCGGGCGGCAACACCCCGCGCGAGAGCATGCCGGTGCTGGTGCAGAACCTGATGCTGGCCGCGCCCACCACGCATTTCGTCGAGCTCAGCCAGGCCATCCTGTTCCGCGGCGCGGGGCCCGGCGTGGTGTGGCCGCAGTTCCTCGCGCTGCTGGCCATCGGCGCCGTGCTGTTCGTGATTTCGTTGCGGCGGTTCCGCAGGACCATCAGCCAGATGGCCTGAACCCGGCATCCGCCGTATCCGTCGCCTTCACCGCTTTCACCGCATTCGCGCAGGTCCCCGGCGCGTTGCCTTCCAGGAGCCAGACCGCCATGTCATCCAAGGAATACGCCAGCCAGCAACCCGCATCGCGCTATCCCGGCTTCGGCTGGGGCGCGGCCGCCGCCTACGTCACCGATGCCCTGCAGCGCGGCGTGCTGTACGCCGACGTGATGCGCCAGCGCGGCAACCAGTACCAGGCCCACCTGGCCGAGGCCGTGCCCAACGTGCTGGACTTCGCCGCCGAGATCATCATGGATGGCCGCGAGCTGCCGCGCCCGGTCAACTACGGCCTGGTGCGCATCGCCGCACCCGAGGACGTGCCCACCGTGCCCGGCAAGCGCCCGTTCGTGGTGGTGGACCCGCGCGCGGGGCACGGCCCCGGCATCGGCGGTTTCAAGCGCGACAGCGAGATCGGCGCCGCGCTGCGCACCGGCCACCCGTGCTACTTCATCGGCTTCCTGCCGGACCCGGTGCCGGGCCAGACCGTGGAAGACGTGATGCTGGCCGAAGCCGCCTTCCTGGAGAAGGTGATCGCGCTGCATCCGGGCAGCATCGGCAAGCCGGCCGTGATCGGCAACTGCCAGGCCGGCTGGCAGGTGATGATGACCGCCGCCATGCGCCCGGAACTGTTCGGCCCCATCATCCTGGCCGGCGCGCCGCTGTCGTACTGGGCCGGCTGGCGCGGCAGGAACCCCATGCGCTACTCCGGCGGGCTGCTCGGCGGGAGCTGGCTCACCGCGCTGACCGGCGACCTCGGCAACGGCCGCTTCGACGGCGCCTGGCTGGTGCAGAACTTCGAGAACCTCAACCCGGCCAACACGCTGTGGGGCAAGTCGTACCAGCTCTACGCCAACGTCGACACCGAGGCGCCGCGCTACCTGGGCTTCGAGAAATACTGGGGCGGCCACGTCTTCCTCAACGCGGTGGAGATGCAGTACATCGTCGACAACCTGTTCGTCGGCAACAAGCTCGCCACGGCGGAGCTGATCACCTCGGACGGCACGCGGCTGGACCTGCGCCACATCCGCTCGCCGATCGTGGTGTTCTGCTCCTACGGCGACAACATCACGCCGCCGCCGCAGGCGCTGGGCTGGATCACCGACCTGTACCGCGACGACGGCGACGTGCTCGGCCACGACCAGACCATCGTCTACGCCACGCACGACAGCATCGGCCATCTCGGCATCTTCGTCTCGGGCAGCACCGGGCGCAAGGAACACCGCGAGTTCGTCAGCAACATCGACCTGATCGACGTGCTGCCCGCCGGCCTCTACCAGGCGCAGATCAACGACAAGACCGCCGACACGCCGGGCGGCGGCCTGGTCGACGGCCCGTACATGCTCTCCATCGCGGTGCGCGGCATCGAGGACGTGCGCAAGATCGTGCAGCCCGACGCCGAGAGCGACTGGCGCTTCGCCACCGCCGCGCGCGTGTCCGAGGTCAACCTCGGCCTGTACCGCAGCGTGCTGCAGCCGCTGGTGCGTGCCTGCGTGACGCCGCAGTCGGCATGGTGGACGCAGGCGCTGCAGCCGCTGCGCGTGTCCTACCAGCTGTGGTCGGACCGCAGCCCGCTGGCCAGCGGCATCGCGCAGATGGCCGAACAGGTGCGCGAGCAGCGCGAGCCGGTGCCGGAAGACAACCCGCTGCTGCTGATGCAGAACGTCTGGTCCGACGCCATCGTGGCCGCGCTCGACCAGTGGCGCGACGTGCGCGACGACGCCTGCGAGAAGACCTTCGAAGCCATCTACGGCAACCCGTGGGTGCAGGCGCTGGCCGGCCTGAACCACGCCGACGGCGCGGCCGCGCGGCAGCATCCCGGCACCACGCCGGAACACCGCGCCTTCGTCGCCGCGGAGATGGAAAAGCTGCGCGGCGAGATCGGCAAGGGCGGCCTGCTCGAAGCCGGCGTGCGCGCCATGCTGTACATCCTCCACTCGCAGGGCGAGGCGGACGAGCGCCGCTTCAACCTCGCGCGCTCGCTGCACGCCGCGCACGACGCCCAGCACGGCAAGGCCCGGCCCGGCCTGCACAACGCCGAAGGCCTGGCTGCCTTCAAGCAGATGGTGCGGCGCCAGGCCAGCCTGCTCCGGCTCGCGCCGGAAGCGGCCATCGACGCCGTGCCGGCGATGCTCGCGGGCGCGCCCGCCGCCAGCATCCGCGAGATGACGCACACCATCGAGACCATCTCCACCGCCGTGCCGCTCGAAGCGGACGAGCAGCGCGACCTAGCGCGGCTGCTCGGCATGTTCCGCGCGGCGGCGGACGCCGGCGCGCCGCGCGCGCTCGCCGGGCCGGTCCCGGCCCCGGCCAAGCGCCGCGTGGCGCGGCGGCCCGCGCCGGTGGTCGCGGGGACCAAGGGGCGGCGCACGTAGCGCTGGCTGGTCGCGCGCATCGTGCTCGCGGCCGGCTTTGCTTCCGGCGCGGTTAGCGGTATCTTCCTCGCACGCGGGCTGGCGATGTGGCGCGCGGCGCCGGCCGGCGCCGCCGGCTGGGCCAGCCCCGCATTCCGCATTCACGCTGCCGCCCCGATGCAAGCTGCCACCACCCGCCCCAAGCACTGGCTCCTGCGCGAACTGCGCATCGGCGTGCCGGTGGCGTTGGGCGTCGCGCTGTTCTTCAGCGCGCTGTACCGCGAGCCGTTCGGCATCAACCTGGTCTATTCGGCCTGCATCACCGCCACGGTCCAGGCGCTGATCCAGGCCGGCCGGCACGGCCTGCTGCGTCTCGGCTTCCGGCAGGACGCGCCGGCGCCGGGCGGCCGGCCCTGGCCGGGCTGGCGGCTGATGTTCCCGTGGGTGCTGGTGTCCGGCATCCTGGGCTATTTCGGCGGCAGCGCGCTGGCGGCGTGGCTCACCGGCACCGGCGGCAGCCCCGCCGAGCTGGCGCGCAATCCGCGCGCGCTGATGGTCAGCACGATCGTGGTGGCGGCGCTGTCGCTCGGCATCAGCTATGTGTTCTACACGCGCGGGCGCCTGGCCGCGATGGCCGCGCGCGAGCAGGCCGCCATGCGCAGCGCGGCCGAGAACCAGTTGCGCCTGCTGGAATCCCAGCTCGAGCCGCACATGCTGTTCAACACGCTGGGCAACCTGCGCGTGCTGATCGGCCAGGACCCGCAGCGCGCCCAGCTCATGCTCAACCAGTTGATCGCCTTCCTGCGCGCCACGCTGGAGGCGTCGCGCTCCGGCCCGCATCCGCTGTCGTCGGAGTTCGCGCGCATCGCGGACTACCTCGGCCTGATGCAGGTGCGCATGGGCCCGCGCCTGCGCATCGCGCTGGACCTGCCGCCCGAGCTCGCCGGCCTGCCGGTGCCGCCGCTGCTGCTCCAGCCGCTGGTGGAGAACGCCATCAGGCACGGCCTCGAGCCCAAGCTCGACGGCGGCGAGATCCGCCTCGCCGCGCGCCGGGACGGCAGCGCGCTGGTGCTCACCGTGCGCGACACCGGCATCGGGCTGCGCGTGACGCCGCTCGCGCCGGCGCCGGGCGCATCGTGCTTCGGCACCGCGCAGGTGCGCGAGCGCCTGGTCCAGCTGTACGGCAGCCGCGCCGGCTTCACGCTCGATAATGCCGCCGACGGCGCCGGCGGCACGCTCGCCACCGTGCGCCTGCCGCTTCCCTGAACTCTCCACCGCGCGCCCCATGCAAGCCACCGCCCTCATCGCCGAAGACGAAGCCCTGCTCGCCGCCGACCTGCGGGCCGAACTCGCCCGCCTGTGGCCGGGCCTGCGCATCGTGGCGACCGTGGGCGACGGCGCGGCCGCGCTCGCGCAGGCGCTCGAGCTGCAGCCGGACCTGCTGTTCCTCGACATCCGCATGCCCGGCATGTCCGGGCTGGAAGCCGCGCAGGCGCTGGCCGAGGACTGGCCCGCCGACGGCAAGCCGTTCCCGCTGCTGGTGTTCGTCACCGCCTTCGACAACTACGCGCTGCACGCCTTCGAGCAGGCCGCCGCCGACTACATCCTCAAGCCCGTGCAGCCCGAGCGCCTGGCCAAGGCCTGCATCCGCCTGCAAGCCGCGCTCGCGCAGCGCGCGCAGGCGCCCGCGTTCGACGCCACGCTGGCCCGGCTGCGCGCGCTGCTCGGCGCCGGCGCGCCGCTGCGGCCCGCGCCCGCCGCCGAGCCGCTCAAGCTGATCCAGGCCAGCGCCGGCAGCACCATCACGATGATCCCGGTGGCCGAGGTGATCTACTTCGAAGCCGACGACAAATACGTGCGCGTAGTCACCGCCGCCGGCCAGCACTGGATCCGGATGTCGCTGCGCGAACTGCAGGCGCGGCTGGACCCGCGGGTCTTCTGGCAGGTCCACCGCGGCACCATCGTGCGCGCCGACGCCATCGCCACCGCCACGCGCGACGATGCCGGCAGGCTCACGCTGGCGCTGCGCGGGTGCGCGGACAAGGTCGGGGTCAGCCGGCTTTACGCGGAGCTGTTCAGGGGCATGTGAGGCGCGCGCGGCGTTGCCGGCGTACCGCCGGCGCGGCGCTCATTCCTGCCGGTGCGCTTTCGCCTCCATCTCGCGAATCAGCGCCCGCGCCTCGTCGCCTTCCGGAATCGGCTGGCCGCCGTCGCGCCAGCGCACCGCCGCCTTGAAGCCCTCCGCCTGCGCATAGCGGCGGAACCACAGCCCCTCCGGGTTGTGGCGCGTGATGCCGTCGAACACCGTCGCCATCATCTGCGTCTGCTCCAGGCCCATCGTCAGCATCACCTGGTTCACCACCATCTTGTGCATCGCCAGCTGCGCGCGCGGCACGCCCGCGATGCGCCGCGCCAGCCGCATCGCCGCCGCATCGAGTTCGGCCGCCGGCGCGGTCTCGTTGGCCAGCCCCCACGCCAGCGCCTGCCGCCCGTCGATGGTGTCGCCGGTGAACATCATCTGCTTGGCGCGCGTCGGGCCCAGCCGGAACGTCCACATCGCCGTGGTCGGGCAGCCCCACACGCGCGTGGGCATGTAGCCGATGCGCGCATCCTCGGCCATCACCAGCAAGTCGCAGCTCAGCGCGATGTCGCTGCCGCCCGCCGCCGCATAGCCATGCACCTTGGCGATGGTCGGCTTGCTGCAACGCCACAGGCTCATGAAGTCCTCGGTGTTCCGCTTCATGCAGGCATAGTCCACCATCGGGTCCCACGGATACTGCTCCTGCTGGCACGGATGCTCGATCGACTGCTGCGCCGTGTCGGCCAGGTCATAGCCGCCGCAGAAACCCTTGCCCGCGCCTTCCACCACGATGACGTGCACCTCGTCGTTGGCCTGCGCCCATTCCACCGCCGCGCGGATCTCGCGCGGGGTGTCGTCGTTGATCGCGTTCAGGCGCTCGGGGCGGTTCAGCAGCAGGCGGGCGATGCGGGGGGATTGCGGGTCCTGGTCGATGCGCAAGGTGGTGAACGTGGGCATGGCGGTTTCCTCGGTGGGAGCGGCAGGGGGCAGGGGCAGGCTAGCACCGGGGTGGTTCGACGGCAAATAGTGGTTGTCGCGCAGGGGCGGGCCGCTGCTGCCCGGGGCGAAATGCCGGCGCGCAGGGTGTTGCATCCGCTGCGTGGTGTTGCGCCTGCTGGACGCGGACGGCGCCTGGCCTCTGTCCCGTACGCGGCAGAAAGAGGCGCGCCGAGGGCGCGCCCGCTATCCCGTCATCCGCCCGGGCACGCGCCGCCGCGCGCGATGCCCGGCCACGCCGCCCTTACTGCTTGACCACCACCGGCAGCCGGTTGCGCTCGGTCAGCGAGCGCAGCAGGCCTTCCACGCCGCCTTGCTGGATGATCTCGTTGAACTGCTGGCGGTAGGTCTGCACCAGCCAGGCGCCCATCACGTTGAGGTCGTACACGCGCCAGCCCTGCGGGGTCTTGTGCAGGCGGTAGTCGATCTGCACGGGCTGGCCGCTGGCGGTGTCGAGCGCGACGGTGCGGACCACCACGTCGGTCTCGGTGGGCTCGAAGCGCGAGGGCGGGTAGGCGATCTGCTGGTCGGGGCGGAGCTGGGCGATGGCGCCGGCGTAGGTGTGGATCAGCAGTATCTTGAATTGCTCGATGATCTGGTCCTGCTGCTCGGGCGTCGCCGTGCGCCAGTAGCGGCCCATCGCCAGCTGGGTGGTGCGGCGCAGGTCGGTGTAGGGCAGGATGTCGCGGTTGACGATGGCGGTGATGCGCGGGATGTCGTCGGGCGCCACGGCGCGGCTGCGCACTTCGTTGAGTACCTGCTGCGTGGCGGTCTGGATCAGGGCCTGGGGTTTCGACTGGTCGTCGATCTGCGCGAAGGCCGGGTTGGCGAAGGCAGGCAATGCCGACAATAGGGCAATCAGGAACAGTTTCTTCATGCTGGGACCCCGCGTGGAAGGCGTCATGCTGCATTGCATTGTGCGCGATTTTGCCGCGTTCGGCCATTGGCGGCGGCGGCAGCGGGGCATGTGGCGGGATCGTGCGGGGCGCGCGCGGTGGCGGGTCCGGCGCGCGAAGGCGGCGTGCGCGGCCGGGGCATGGTGCTTCGCCGTGCCCCGGCACGGCATGGACGCGCAGGCCGCGCGGGTGGCGGCGGCGGCCAAAGCGCGCTCCCGCGCACGGAAGCGCGCGTTGCCTCAGGCGTCCACCAGCACCTCGAATCCGCCAAAGATCATGCGCTTGCCGTCGAACGGCATCTCGCCGTGGTCCTTCAGGCGCGGGTCTTCCATCGCGGCTTTCATGCCGGCGTCGCGGGTCTTGCGGTCGGGCCATGTGATCCACGAGAAGACCACGGCTTCGTCGTCCTTGCGCTGGACGGCCATCGTGAACGAGGTGAGCTTGCCTTCGGGCACGTCGTCGCCCCAGCACTCGACGAGGGCGAGGGCGCCGTGGTCCTTGAACACGGCGGCGGCGGTTTGGGCCATCTTCTTGTAGGTTTCGCGGTTGGCGATGGGAACGGGAACGACAAATCCATCGATGTATGCCATGTCGGATCTCCTTTGCTTGTCGACGTACGGGTGATTGGCGGACGCGATGCGGCCCGCTCGCTGCCCGGACGACGATTCAGTGTGGGCGAAATCGACAGGCGGGGCGCAACTTTTCTGCGGGGTGACGCCGCGGGCGGTTTTCAGCCGAGCGGCAGCAGGTCCCGGAACGAGGCTTCGATGTGCGCCACCAGCGACGGGCTGGCGGTGTCGTTGAGCAGGACCTGGAAGGCGTCGAACACCAGTTCCACCGCGGCGCGGTCGGTGGCTTCGACGAGCCGCGCGCGCAGCGGGTGGTCCGCGGTGCCGAAGGTGCGCGCCATCACGTCCATCAGGTACATGCGCGCGGCGGCGAGGGAGCGTTTCCTGGCAGCTTCGGCGGGCGCGGGCGCCGGCGTTGCTGCCGGCGCGTGCTCGCGCGGTTGGGGCGGCGCGGCCTCGGCCCGGTCGCCCGCCGCGCGCGCCGCGAGCTGGACGAGGCCGCCTTCGATCAGCTGCGCGACGGCGCTGGCGTCAAGGCCGAGCTGCCCGGCGCGGCTGACCATGTCGGCCATGCTGGTGCGGCCGTCGACCATGATCAGCAGCGCGCGGCTGCGCCGGTCGAGCGCGCCGGTCCGCTGCCCGAGTATCTCGCGACCGGCTGCCGTTTTCTCCAGCAATCCAGCGTGATCTTGCATGGCTCGTCCTCCCCAGGATGGCGCCGAGGCTAGTGGCCGGAGGTGACAGCGGCATGACAGCGCGGCGCCGCGCCGGCGGGTGATGCCGGGCGCTGCCGGGTGCGCGCGGGCCTTGTCCGGCGCGCCGCGGCGGGTTGCGGGGCGGATGCGCGCGGCGCGGCAGCCGGGCGTGGACGTATCCCCCCACTTGTGGGGGGCGGCCGGGATGGGGCCCGCGCAACGGCGCGTCATCGCTCGGTCACACTCGTTTAGCAATAATCACTGCGCACGACTATACGTTCCGTTTAAAACGGGCAATTTTCCCTTTATATAGGGCTTGAAACGCTTGCAGACAGGGGCTTGAGCATGACCATCCGTCATCGCATTACGTTATTGGTTGTCCTGATGTTCGTGGCACTGGCGGCGATAGGCGGCTACGCCGTCTACCAGACCCGGGCCGGGGCTTCGGAGGTGAGGCAGGTGACGGAGGGCGTGGTGCCCAGCGCGCTGGCGTCCGCCGACGTGGTATCGCTGGTGAAGGATGTGCAGCTGGCCACGATGGCGCTGGTCTACGCGCCGGACGGCAACCTGGTGGCGCAGGCGCAGGACGAGCTCAAGGCCAAGGAAGCCGCGCTGCGCGAGGCGCTCGCGCGCCAGGCCAGGGGCGCCAACGGGCAGGCGCAGAAGGGCCTGCTGACACAGGCCGGCGAGAGCCTGGACAACTACTTCGGCGCGATCAACGAGACCGCCGAGATGAAGGCGGCGGGCCGCAACGAGATCGCGCAGGCCTTTCTGTTCGCCAACGTGGCGCGCTATCGCGACGAGATGGAGAAGATCGTCGACACGCTGCGCGTGGAGAAGAACCGCGAGAAGGACGAGGCCATCAGCGGCCTGAACGGCAAGCTGGCGACCACCGCCACCGCCATCGGCGTGGTCAGCGGCGTGGCCATCGTCCTGCTGACGGCGATCGGCGCGCTGCTGTACCGGCAGATCACGCGCCCGCTCACGCGCATGCAGGCGATGATGAGCGAGATCGCCACCAGCCAGGACTTCACGCGGCGCGTGCCGGTGGGCCGCATGGACGAGATCGGCCATTCCATCGTGGCGTTCAACCAGATGATCGAGAAGATCCAGGAGAACGCCGCGCTGCTGCGCCAGAAGACCGCCGACATCCAGGCCATCCTGCAGAACATGCAGCAGGGCATCCTGACGGTGGTGGAGGGCGGCACGGTGCATCCCGAGTATTCGGTGTACCTGGAGCAGATCTTCGAGACGCCGGACATCGCCGGGCGCGACTTCATGCAGCTGGTGTTCGCCGGCACCGACCTGGGCGCGGACGCGCTGTCGCAGATCGACGCGGCGGTGGGCGCCTGCCTGGGGCAGGACGCCATCAACTTCGTGTTCAACCAGCACCTGCTGGCGGGCGAGGTGGCGCGGCGCATGCCGGACGGCCGCGTGAAGATGCTGGACCTGAGCTGGTCGGCCATCACCGACGACGCCGACACGGTGACGCGGCTGATGCTGTGCGTGCGCGACGTGACGCAGTTGCGCCAGCTGGCGGCCGAGGCCAGCGAGCAGCGCCGCAGCCTGGAGATCATCGGCGAGATCCTCGCGGTGAGCCAGGAGAAGTTCCACCAGTTCATCGAGAGCTCGACCACCTTCATCCACGAGAACGAGCGCATCATCCGCCAGTACTCGGAGGCGGACAGCGCCGCCATCGCCGCGCTGTTCCGCAACATGCACACCATCAAGGGCAACGCGCGCACCTACAACCTGCAGCACCTGACCGACGTGGTGCACGAGACCGAGCAGCGCTACGAATCGCTGCGCCAGTCCGACGAGGACAGCGCCTGGGACCAGGACAGCCTGATGCAGGAGCTGGCGCGCGTGCGCGAGACGGTGGAGCGCTACGCCAGCATCAACGCGGTGAGCCTGGGCCGGCGCGGCCCGGGCCAGGGCGCCGGCCAGGGCGCGGCGCCGCTGCTGGCGGCCAGCAAGGAGCGCATCCGCGAAAGCCTGCGCCTGCTGGAAGCCGCGAACCCGGACAACCTGCACGACCTGGTGTCGATGCGCGCCGCGGTGCTGCGCACGCTGCGCCTGCTCGAGACCCAGAGCTTCGGCGAGGCGCTGGCCGGCGTGCTCGATTCGCTGCCGTCGCTGGCGGCCGAGCTGGGCAAGGAGGCGCCGGTGGTGCGCATCCAGGACAACGGCTACCGCGTGCACGAGGAGGCCGGCGCGCTGCTAGAGAACGTCTTCACGCACCTGCTGCGCAATGCCATCGACCACGGCATCGAGGCGGCCGAGGCGCGCCGCGCGCACGGCAAGCCGGGCGCGGGCCACATCGACATCGAGGTCGGCGTGGACCAGGACGTGCTGCAGATCACGCTGAGCGACGACGGCCGCGGCCTCGCGCTCGACCGCATCCGCCGCATCGCCGCCGAGCGCGGCTGGATCGGCGCCGGCGACGAGCTGGCCGACACGGCGCTCGCGCAGTTCATCTTCCGCCCGGGCTTTTCCACCGCGGCGGCCGTCACCGCGGTATCGGGGCGCGGGGTCGGCATGGATGCCGTGCACGACTTCCTGGCGCGCGCGCAGGGCAGCATCGAGCTGCGCTTCACCGACGACCGCGAGGGCGCCGCGTTCCGCCAGTTCCAGACCATCGTCTGCCTGCCGGACCGGCTCGCCGTGGACAGCGTCGCCATGCTGGCGGACGCCGCCGCCGGGCAGGCCGAGGCCTCGGCCGCCAACGCCATCTGACGCTGCTCAACGAGAGGAATTGCTTGTGATCGGACTGTATCTGTTGGCCGCCCTCGCGGGCGGCGTGGCAACCGCGGTGCCGGCGCTGCTGGCGCACCGCTTGTGCAAGGCGCGCGCGCTGGCGCGGCTGCGCGCCGACACCGAGGCGCGGCTCGACGCGCTGACCCGGGACGGCGCCGGGCAGCGCGAGCACGCCGCGCGCGCCGCGCAGGAAACCCAGGCGCTGCAGGCGCAGCTGCAGCAGTTGCGCGAGGAAGCGGCCCGCCGGGCCGAGGCCGCCGACGGCCAGCGCGCCGCGCTCAAGGCCGCGCAGGACGAGCGCGACCAGTGGGCCGGCCAGGCCCGCCGCATCGCCGACGAGGCCGGGCGCCTGCGCGGGCTGGCCGCCACCTTCGAGCGCTGGCACGAGCAGATGATCTCGCTGATGGCGCGCAACCAGGCCATGCACGAGCAGAACCAGGAACTGTCGTCGATCGTCAGGCACGTGGTGATCGTCTCGCTCAACGCCTCGATCGAGGCGGCGCGCGCGGGGCAGGTGGGACGCGGCTTCGCCGTGGTGGCCGGCGAGGTCCGGGAGCTGGCCGCGCGCTCGGAGGCGCTGTCCAAGAGCTACAGCGACAGCCTGCACCAGAACGACCTCACCACCACCGCCACGTTCCAGGACATCCAGGCCGGCGGCAAGATGATCACGGCGTCGCTGAGCAGCGTCGAGGCGCTGGCCAGCCAGTTCCATGCGCGGCTGCACTGAGCATGGACGGACGGGATCGGGCAATCGTCATCGGGCAATCGGCATCGGACAGCGGGCATCGACGTGATCAGTTCCAGCGCACAGCATAGTTTCGAACGCATTTTCCACCGCGCGGCGCAGTCGCGGCTGCCCGCGCAGGCCGGCGACGCCTGCGTCGTCACGCCCGCGCCGAACGGCCTGGCCGGCGAGCGCGCGCATGGCCGGGCCGACGCGGAGGTGGTCGTGCTGACCATCTCGTCGGTGGTGTTCCGGCTGATGCTGGTCCTGCATTTCGAGGACGACGAGGCGACCCGCGCGTATTTCATGCCCGACGGCGCGCAGGGCGCGCTGCGCGAGGCCTTCGTGGAAACCGGCAACCTCTGCTGCGGGGCCATCAACCAGGACCTGCTGCGCCATTTCCCGGACCTGGGCATGTCGACGCCGTACGTGCTGAGCGCGCACTGCGTGCCGCACCTCGATGGCCTGAAGCCGGACTATCGCGCCGCGTACAACGTCTCGATCAACGGCACCGTGCAGCTTGGCGCGACGGTGTGCGTGTTTACGAGCGCGCCGCTCGACTTCGTGGCGGACGAAGACGCCGTCGAGGAAAGCGGCGGGGAACTAGAACTGTTCTGACCAAACAAGACAGGGGAAAAAAGTGGCAAAGATTCTCGTGGTGGATGACTCCGGCACCGTGCGCGACGAAGTGGCGGGCTTCCTGAGAAAGAACGGGCTGGAGGTCGACACCGCCGTGGACGGCAAGGACGGCCTGGCCAAGATGAAGGCGGGCTCCGGCATCCGGCTGGTGATCAGCGACGTCAACATGCCCAATATGGACGGCCTGACGATGGTGGAGAAGATCCGCGGCGAACTCGGCAACAAGACCGTGAACATCGTCATGCTGACCACCGAAAGCAGCCCGGCCATGAAGGACCGCGGCAAGGCCGCCGGCGTCAAGGGCTGGATCGTCAAGCCGTTCAAGGGCGACGCGGTGCTGGACGCGTTCCGGAAACTGGCGGGCTAGGCACCCGGCCTGGGGCCGCCGGCGCGCGGCGACGCGCCCGGCGGCCTGCCGCGCTCAAGCGCTTACTTCACTCCCAGCCGCCACAGCGAAGTCACTTCCGCCGCGCGCGCCGCGTGCAGCGGATCGGCCGGGTCGGCGGCCTTCGGGTGGTGCGGCTTGACTTCCAGGCGCCCCAGCACCTTGAGGCCGGCGGCGTCGATCCAGCCCAGCAGCGCCTCGCGCGTGCGCAGGCCGAGGTGCTCGGCCAGGTCCGACAGCAGCAGCCAGCCTTCGCCGCCGGGTTCGAGGTGATCGGCCAGCCCCGCCAGGAAACCCTTGAGCATCTGGCTGTCCGGGTCGTACACGGCGTGCTCGATCGGGGAGTTGGCGCGCGCCGGCACCCACGGCGGGTTGCAGACCACCAGCGCGGCGCGGCCTTGCGGGAACAGGTCGGCCTCGATGACCTCGACCTGGCCGTCCGCGCGCAGGCGCTTGATGTTGTCGCGCGCGCAGGCCAGCGCGCGCGGGTCCTGGTCGGTGGCGATCACGCGCTTGACGCCGCGCTGGGCCAGCAGGGCCGCCAGCACGCCGGTGCCGGTGCCGATGTCGAAGGCCAGCTCGGCGGCCCCGGCGGGCAGCTGGGCCTTGGCCACGAGGTCGATGTATTCGCCGCGCACCGGCGAGAACACGCCGTAATAAGGATGGATGCGCTCGCCCAGCGCGGGGATCTCCACGCCCTTCTTGCGCCATTCGTGCGCGCCGATCAGGCCGAGCAGCTCGCGCATGGTGGCCACGTAGGGCGCGTCGGCCTCGCCGTGGGCTTCCAGGCAGGCTTCGCGCACGTCGGGCGCGCGGCGCAGCGGCACGCTGTGGTCGGCTTCGAACGGCAGCAGCAGCATGCCGAGCGTGCGGGCGCGCTGGGACTGGGCCTGGCGGTGCAGGTGGAACGCCTCGGTGGCGGTGGGCTTGGCCTGGCCCTTGTTGCGGTGCGCCTTCTTGGGCTTGTCGGCGCGCCGGGCCAGCGCCTGCAGCAGCTGGCGGGCGTTCTGGAAGTCGCCGCGCCAGAGCAGGCCGGTGCCTTCGCAGGCGAGCCGGTAGGCGGTGTCGGCGCTGGTGGTGTCGTCGGCGACGACCACGCGCCTGGGCGGCGGCATATTGGATTCGGAGCGCCAGTTGGCGCTGCGTTCTTCGCCGTCTTCGGTCCAGTGGATGGTGCTTTGTACTTGATTCGTCATATCGGGTTCAGGCCAGGTTCGGTAAGCCGGCCCCGCGCGGGGAGCAGGAGCGGAGGCGGGGATCGGCAGGGCGCGCCAGGCCGGGGCGCGCCGCCGGCACCGGGCGGGCCGGTGCCGTTGGGGAAATCAGAGTTCGTAGGCTTCGTGGTCGCCGGACATGGCCTGCTCCACCAGCTTGCGGTTCAGCGTGGGCGAGAACAGCTCGATGAAGGTATACACGAAGCTGCGCAGGTAGGCGCCCTGCTTGACCGCCAGGTGCGTCACGTTGGTGCCGAACAGGTGGCCGGCGGGAATGCCGCGCAGGTTGCGGTCGCGCTCGGCGTCGTAGGCCAGCCCGGCCACGATGCCGATGCCCAGGCCGATCTCCACGTAGGTCTTGATGACGTCCGCGTCGATGGCCTCGAGGATGATGTCCGGCTCCAGGTGGCGCAGCTCGAAGGCCTTGTTGATCTTGGGCCGGCCGGCGAAGTTGAGGTCGTAGGTGATGATGGGGTAGGCCATCAGGTCTTCCAGCGCCAGGTGCTTCTTTTCCAGCAGCGGGTGGTCGGGTGGCGTGACCACCACATGCTGCCACTGGTAGCCGGGCAGCGAGACCAGGTTCTTGTCCGCCGAGATGCCCTCGGTGGCGATGGCGAGGTCGGCCTGGTCGTGCAGCACCATGTCGGCGATCTGGCTCGGGTTGCCCTGCTGTATCGAAAGGCGCACCTTGGGGTAGCGCTTGGTGAACTCGGCGATCACGCGCGGCAGCGCGTAGCGCGCCTGCGTGTGGGTGGTGGCGATGGTGAAGTTGCCCTGGTCCTGCGCGGCGTAGTCCTTGCCCACGCGCTTGAGGCTCTCCACTTCCTGCAGGATCTTCTCCACCGACACCAGGATGCGCCGGCCCGGCTCGGTCAGGCTGCGGATGCGCTTGCCGTGGCGCGTGAAGATGTCCACGCCGAGCTCTTCCTCGAGCTCGATGATGGCCTTGGATACGCCCGGCTGTGATGTGTAGAGCGCTTTTGCGGCTTCGGTCAGGTTGTAGTTCTGACGTACTGCCTCACGCACAAAGCGGAACTGGTGCAGATTCATATAACTGGCGTCGTATAAACAAACAACTTCTTATTAGTTTGAGATATGAGGCCAGTTTATTACGATTCTCGGACTTTGTTAACGAATGGTCGGATTCTCCGCGCGCGCCTGGCTTCCCGGCGGCCCGCGGCGCTCACCGGCCCGGCGCGCGCCCCATGTCCCTTGCCTATACCGTTTCCGGTCTGCTAGTAGGCGTCCTCGTCGGTCTGACCGGGGTGGGAGGGGGTTCGCTCATGACGCCGCTGCTCACGCTGATGTTCGGCTTCTCGCCGGCCACCGCGGTGGGCACCGACCTCGCTTTCGCCTCCATCACCAAGGGTTTCGGCACGCTCGCGCACCGCGCGCACGGCCACGTGCAGTGGCAGGTGGTGCGCCGCCTGTGCATCGGCAGCCTGCCCGCGGCGGCGGCGGCCATCCTGGTGCTCAAGAGCGCCGGCGAGCTGAACGCGCAGTGGCTGTACGCGATCCGCATGGCCATCGGCGTGTCCGTGATCCTGACCGTGCTGTCGCTGCTGTTCCGCAGGCAGATGCTGGACTGGCTGGCCCGCAACCCGCGCTTCCACCTCCAGGGCCGCGCCCAGGCCGTGGCCACCGTGCTGGTCGGCGCCGTGATCGGCGTGCTGGTGACGGTGTCCTCGATCGGCGCCGGTGCCGTGGGCGCCACCCTGATCCTGCTGCTCTACCCGAAGATGAGGCCGGCCGAAGTGGCCGGCACCGACATTGCCTACGCCGTGCCGCTCACGGCGCTGGCCGGGCTGGGCCACGTGTGGCTCGGCACCGTGGACTGGAATCTGTTGCTGTCGCTGCTGGTGGGCTCGATCCCCGGCATCTGGCTGGGCGCGCAATTGTCGCGGGCGCTGCCCGAGCGGCTGGTGCGCGCCGCGCTGGCAACCACGCTGACGCTGGTCGCCATCAAGCTCGTCTCCTGAATTCAACGCCTTACCGCATACACCGAATACTGAACGGACCCACACCATGTATCAGTACGACCAATACGACCAGCGCATCGTCAACGAGCGCGTGGCCCAGTTCCGCGACCAGGTGCGCCGCCGCGTCTCCGGCGAGCTGAGCGAGGAAGAGTTCCTGCCGCTGCGGCTGCAGAATGGCCTGTACATGCAGCGCCATGCCTACATGCTGCGCGTGGCGATTCCGTACGGCCTGCTGTCGAGCAGGCAGATGCGCATGCTGGCCCACATCGCGCGCACCTACGACCGCGGCTACGGCCATTTCTCCACCCGCCAGAACATCCAGTACAACTGGATGGACCTGGAGCGCGTGCCCGACGTGCTGGCCGACCTCGCCAGCGTGGAAATGCACGGCATCCAGACCTCGGGCAACTGCGTGCGCAACATCACCACCGACCAGTTCGCCGGCGTCGCGCCGGACGAGTCGCTGGACCCGCGCGTGCTGGCCGAGCTGCTGCGCCAGTGGAGCACGTTCCAGCCGGAATTCGCCTTCCTGCCGCGCAAGTTCAAGATCGCCATCACCGCCGCGGCCGACGATCGCGCGGTGGTGCAGATGCACGACATCGGCATCCACGCCTACCGGAACGCCGACGGCGAGACGCGCCTGCGCATCCTGGCCGGCGGCGGCCTGGGCCGCACCCCGATCCTCGGTTCGGTGATCAAGGAAGACCTGCCCTGGCAGCACCTGCTGTCGTATGTGGAATCGGCCATCCGCGTGTACAACCGTTATGGCCGCCGCGACAACAAGTACAAGGCGCGCATCAAGATCCTGGTCAAGGCCATCGGCGTGGAGAAGTTCGCGCAGGAAGTCGAGGAAGAATGGCAGTTCAGCAAGGACGGCCCGGCCACCATCACGCAGGCCGAGTTCGACCGCGTGGCGCAGTACTTCGCGCCGCCCGCCTACGACAAGCTGGCCGACACCGACGCTTCCTATGAAAAGCACCTGCTGGACGACAAGGCCTTCGCCCGCTGGGTGAGCCGCAGCGTGCATCCGCACAAGGTGCCGGGCTACGCGGCGGTGACGCTGTCGACCAAGCCGGGCGTGGTCTCGCCCCCGGGCGACGCCACCGACGCGCAGATCGAGCTGGTGGCCGACCTCGCCGACCGCTACGGCTACGGCGAGCTGCGCGTGGCGCACGAGCAGAACCTGGTGCTGCCGGACGTGAAGAAGCGCGACCTGCACGCGCTGTGGCAGGAAGCCAGGAAGGCCGGCCTGGCCACCGCCAACGTGGGCCTGCTGACCGACATCATCGCCTGCCCGGGCGGCGACTTCTGCTCGCTGGCCAACGCCAAGTCGATCCCCATCGCGCTGGCCATCCAGCAGCGCTTCGACGACCTCGACTACGTACACGACCTCGGCGAGATCTCGCTGAACATCTCGGGCTGCATCAACGCCTGCGGCCACCACCACGTCGGCAACATCGGCGTGCTGGGCGTCGACAAGGACGGCGAGGAGTGGTACCAGGTCACGCTCGGCGGCGCGCAGGGCAACGCCAGCGCCATCGGCAAGGTGATCGGCCCGTCGTTCAAGGCCGAGGAAATGCCCGACGTGGTGTCGCGCATCATCGACACCTTCGTGGCCAGCCGCCACGAGGACGAACGCTTCATCGACGTGCTGGGCCGCGTCGGCATCGCGCCGTTCAAGGAACGCGTCTATGCGGACAAGCAGCGCGAACGCGCCGAAGCCTGAGCACCGGAGAAACACGACATGGCAAAGATCATTCAACTGCAACGCGGCGCGCAAGGCACCAACCCCGTGCCGGTCATCCTCGACGATGCCTGGACCGTGCTGCGCGGCGCCGAAGGCCAGCCGCTGACCGACGAGCAGATCGCCGCCGCGGCGCAGGGCAAGGACCAGGTGCTGTTCCCGCTCGCCGCGTGGCTCGCGCACAAGGACGGCGTGCTGGCCGGCCGCGCGGCCGACATCACCGGCGTGTGGCTGGCGCCCGAGGACGAGCCCGCCGACGCGCAGGCCGCGTTCGCCAGCGTGTCCGTGGTGGCGGTGGACTTCCCGGTGTTCCGCGACGGCCGCGGCTTCTCCACCGCCTACCTGCTGCGCACGCGCTACCACTGGGCCGGGCAGCTGCGCGCCATCGGCGACGTGCTGCGCGACCAGCTCAACTTCATGAAGCGCTGCGGCTTCGACACCTTCGCCGTGCGCGCCGACAAGAACATCGAGGACGCCATCAAGGGCTTCACGGAATTCACCGTGGCCTATCAGGCGTCGGTGGACGAACCGCTGCCGCTGTTCCGCCGCAACCGCGCCGAAGCGCTGGGCAGGGAAACGGCATGAACGGGATCTCCATCGTGGAGGTGCCGGTGAGCGTGCTGTCGCCGCCCGCCGATGCGCCAGAGGCCGATTCGTCGCTGTCGTCGCTGCGCCCGCCCGTGCTGTGGACGGCGCCCGAATACACCGGCAGCATCGCCGACCTCGAAGCCAAGGAGCGCGAGCTGGGCCAGCGCCTGGCCGGCATCGCCGGGCGCTTCTTCCGCGCGCGCTTCGCCTCCAGCCTGGCCGCCGAGGACATGGTCGTGATCGACGCCATCCTGCGCGGCGGCGAAGCCGTGCGCGCCGGCATCCGCGTGTTCACGCTGCAGACAGGCCGCCTGCACGCCGAGACGCTGGCCGTGCTGGACGCGGTCAAGGCGCACTACGGCTACGACATCGAGCAGTTCACGCCGGACGCCGAGGCCATCGAGAACTACCTGAAGAAGAACGGCCTGAACGCCATCTACGACAGCGTGGACCTGCGCAAGAGCTGCTGCGGCATTCGCAAGGTGGAGCCGCTGAACCGCGCGCTGTCGCACGCCGACGCCTGGCTCACCGGCCAGCGCCGCGAGCAGGCGGTCACGCGCGCCGAGCTGCCGCTCGAGGAAACCGACGAGGCGCGCGGCATCCCCAAGTTCAACCCGCTGGCCGACTGGACCGAGGCCGAGGTGTGGGCCTACCTGAAGCGCCACGGCGTGCCGGTCAACGCGCTGCATGCCAAGGGCTATCCCAGCATCGGCTGCGAGCCGTGTACGCGCGCGGTGCGCGCCGGCGAGGATGTGCGCGCCGGGCGGTGGTGGTGGGAAAGCCGCGACTCGAAAGAGTGCGGGCTACACGAACAGAACATCAAGCATTGAGGCCGAGAACGACATGGGCATCATGAACGAACTGAAGGGCGCGCCGGACGTGGCGCACCTGCTGCAGGTACAGAACGACCATCTCGACAAGCTCGAGGCGGAATCCATCTACATCATCCGCGAGGTGGTGGCGGAGTGCCGCAACCCGGCCCTGCTGTTCTCGGGCGGCAAGGATTCCATCGTCATGCTGCACCTGGCGCTCAAGGCCTTCCGCCTCGGCGAGCGCAAGACCGAGCTGCCGTTCCCGCTGGTGCACATCGACACCGGCCACAACTATCCGGAAGTGATCGCCTTCCGCGACCAGCGCGTGGCCGAGCTCGGCGCGCGCCTGGTGGTGGGCCACGTGGAAGACTCGATCAAGCGCGGCACCGTGCGCCTGCGCAAGGAAACCGACTCGCGCAACGCGGCCCAGGCCGTGACGCTGCTGGAAACCATCGAGGCGCACAAGTACGACGCGCTGATGGGCGGCGCCCGCCGCGACGAGGAAAAGGCGCGCGCCAAGGAACGCATCTTCTCGTTCCGCGACGAGTTCGGCCAGTGGGACCCCAAGGCCCAGCGCCCCGAGCTGTGGAGCCTGTACAACGCCCGCATGGCGCCCGGCGAGCAGATGCGTGTGTTCCCGATCTCCAACTGGACCGAGCTGGACGTGTGGCAGTACATCGCCCGCGAGGAGCTGGCGCTGCCGCCGATCTACTACGCGCACGAGCGCGAAGTGGTGCGCAAGAACGGCCTGCTGGTGCCGGTCACGCCGATCACGCCCAAGCAGGACGGCGACGTGAGCGAGGTGCTGTCGGTGCGCTTCCGCACCGTGGGCGACATCAGCTGCACCTGCCCGGTGGCCAGCGTGGCGGCCTCGCCGATCGAGATCATCGCCGAGACGGCCGTGACCGAGATCACCGAGCGCGGCGCCACGCGCATGGACGACCAGACCAGCGAAGCGTCGATGGAACGCCGCAAGAAAGAAGGCTACTTCTGACACCGGACGCATACGCGGGCACATCGCGCCGTTGCGCGGGTGCCGTGCACCGATGCACACGTCGCCCCCGCGCGCCTGACGCCGCCTCCCGCATCTGCGCCGGAGCGAGCGCCCCGGGGGAAACAAAGGATCTGAACATGAGCACCCAAGCATCACACCAAGGCCTGTTGCGCTTCATCACCGCCGGCTCGGTCGACGACGGCAAGAGCACGCTGATCGGCCGCCTGCTGTACGACAGCAAGGCCGTATTGTCGGACCAGCTGACCGCGCTGACCAATGCCAAGAACAAGCGCACCGCCGGCGAGCAGATCGATTTCTCGCTGCTGACCGACGGCCTCGAGGCCGAGCGCGAGCAGGGCATCACCATCGACGTGGCCTACCGCTACTTCTCCACCGCGCGCCGCAAGTTCATCATCGCGGACACGCCGGGGCACGAGCAGTACACCCGCAACATGGTGACGGGCGCGTCCACCGCGCATGCCGCCATCGTGCTGGTCGACGCCACCCGTGTGAGCGTCAACGACGGCCGCGCCGAGCTGCTGGCCCAGACCAAGCGCCATTCGGCCATCCTCAAGCTGCTGGAGATCCAGCACGTGATCGTGGCCATCAACAAGATGGACCTGATCGAGTACAGCGAGGAGCGCTTCGACCAGATCCGCAACGCCTACACCGAGCTGGCCGGCCAGCTCGGCCTCAAGGACGTGCGCTACGTGCCGGTCTCGGCGCTGCGCGGCGACAACATCGTGCACGCCAGCCAGGCCATGCCGTGGTACGCCGGCGAGCCGCTGCTGCCGCTGCTCGAAGCGCTGCCGGTGGAAGAGCCCGCGCCCGAGGGCGACGCCGCGCTGCGCTTCCCGGTGCAGCTGGTGATCCGCCAGGACGGCGCCCAGGCCGACGATTTCCGCGGCTACGCCGGCCGCGTCGAGGCCGGCACCGTGCGCGTGGGCCAGAAGCTGCGCGTGCTGCCTGCCAACCGCGACGCGGTGGTGGCCGAGGTGCTCACGCCCAACGGCGTGGCGGAAGCGGCCAGCGTGGGCGAGACCGTCACGGTGCGCCTGTCCGAGGACGTGGATGTATCACGCGGTGACATGTTCGTCGCCGCCGGCGCGGACAGCGTCTCGGCCAAGAAGCTGACCGCCGACCTGTGCTGGTTCGACGACGAATCGCTCAACCCGGCGCGCAAGTACGTGCTCAAGCACACCACGGCCACCGTGTTCGCGCGCGTGGCGTCGGTGGACCGCGTGCTGGACGTGCACACGCTGTCGCACGAGACCGGCCGCCGCGACATCCGCCTCAACGACATCGGCTCGGTGCAGCTCTCGCTGCAGAAGCCCATCGTGTGCGATGCCTACGGCGACAACCCGGCCACCGGCGCGTTCGTGCTGATCGACGAAGCCACCAACCACACGGTGGCGGCGGGCATGATCCGTGCATTCGCCTGAGCGGGTATCGGACAAGCAGGCGAAGGTCAAGGAGCAAGTCATGGGCAAGGTCTATCTGATCGGCGCGGGTCCCGGCGCCGCGGACCTCATTACGGTGCGCGGTGCACGGCTTTTGGGCGAAGCCCAGGTGGTGCTGCACGACGCGCTGGTGTCGCCCGAGATGCTGGCGTGGTGCCCGCAGGCGCAACTGGTGGAAGTCGGCAAGCGCTGCGGCCAGCGCTCCACCGCGCAGTTGTTCATCAACCGCCAGATCGTCGACATGGCCGGCAAGCATGAGCGCGTGGTCCGCCTCAAGGGCGGCGACCCGATGCTGTTCGGCCGCGCCGACGAGGAACTGCAGGCGCTGGAGGCAGCCGGCATCGAGTACGAGATCGTGCCCGGCATCACCGCCGCGCTGGCGGCCGCGTCCGCCATCCGCAAGCCGCTGACCAAGCGCGGCGTGGCGCGCAGCGTCGCCTTCGCCACGCAGAGCAAGGCCGCCGACACCATCGACGTGGAAGCCGACGTGAAGGCCGATACGCTGGTGTACTACATGGGGCGCGACCAGGCGGCGGCCATCGCCGCGCAGCTCATTGCCCACGGCAAGCCGGCCTCCACCCCCGCGTGGGTGGTCGAGGCGGCCACCTCGCCGCGCCAGCGCAGCCGGGAGTTCACGCTGCGGAAGATGGCGGCGGGCGAGGCGGCAGCGTGGATTGATCCGGCGCAGCCTAGTTTGTTGATGATCGGGGAGGCGTTGGGGAGGAGGGGGACAGAGGGGTTGCGGGTGGAGGGGGTTACGCGGGCGGCATAGGGGGAGTTGGGGTTTTTGCTTCAACTTCAACTGCTTAACGTCGAAGTCAAAAGCCTAAATTCAAAGGCTTAAAGTCAAAGGCTTTCGCTCCCCCGGAGCGACCTACTTTCTTTTCCCCGAAAAGAAAGTAGGCAAAGAAAGCGGGCTGCCTGGCCGGCAGGGGCAGAAACGTTGGAATTGCTTAGGTTGCTGGTTTCGTGGTGGGGCCTGTGGTTCTGCTGGCCTGCTGCCGTTACCGGTTCGGCTGGCCACGATCTGGCTGGCGGTGTTGGTTTCGTGGTCAGACCTATGATGGCGGGCGCACTGCTGGTTCGGCCATCTGCCGTTACCGACTCGGGCGGCCACGACATAGCATCGGCACTGGTTTCGTGGTGGACGTGGTGGACCCCACGCGAGTGTGTTGGGTTTCGATCAGCGTTGAGCGTTCTCGTGTCGGTACGTTTCAAGCCGGGGCCACTGCGCCCACCACGAAACCAGCACCGTCCCTATACCGTGGGCATCCGCCCCGGTCGCGGCAGCAGCCTGAAGGGCCTGGGCCATCGCCATCATGCAGCGCCACCACGAATCGAACACCACCCGCGACGCCGCAGGCGAGCAAACCGGTAGCGTCAGCAGCCTCATCGAAGCCAACGCCCGCACCATGAAACCACCACGCAAGTAAAGTCTGAGCGCCCAGCCCCCCTGCAAGGGGTCTGCTTTCTTTGGTTACTTTCTTTTCAGACAAAAGAAAGTGACTGGCAGCCCCGCGCAGCGGGGATGTCATACGGCCTTTGGGTTCAAGCACCAACAACCGCCCGAGCCTCAAGGCCCACAGCAGCCCGAACAAGGACCCAAAGCAAAAGCTACCAATCAAGCCCGAGCCGCCAGGCCCACAACAGCCCGAACAAGGACTCAACCGGCTCCTTACCCGCCTACCCCCACACAATAAGCAACAACCGCATCCAACACCCCCTCAACCTCCCCCACAGCCGTCGCGCAGCGAATCTCCACACCGGGATGGCGCCGCCGGCAATCATCCAGCAGCACCGGCAAGTCGCGCCGCAGATGGCCGCCCTGGCCGAAGAACACCGGCACCACGGTGATGTCCGCCACGCCGCTGCCGGCCAGTTCGGCCAGCGCGTCGGGCAGGGAAGGGGTCATCAGTTCGAGGAAGGCCAGGCGTACCGTGCTGCCGGGCAGCGCCGCCGCCAGCTTGGCGTGGAGGCGGTCGAACGGTTCGCGCCAGCGCGCGTCGCGCGCGCCGTGGCCGAACAGGACCAGGGCCTTGGCGGGGGCGGCGGGGGTGTTCATGGCGCGTCTAGTGCCGGTCGACCCAGCGCAATGCGCCGAGCGCCACCAGCAGGTACAGCGTACCGGGGATCAGCGCCGAGACGATCGGCGGCCAGGTGTGCAGCAGGCCCACGTGCGAGAACAGCGTGTTGGACAGGTGGAAGGACAGCCCCAGCATGATGCCGCCGAACACCTTCACGCCCACCGCGCCGGCGCGCGCGTGCAGGTAGGCGAAGGGCAGGGCCAGCGCCACCATCACGAACAGCGTGAGCGGGTACACCACCTTCTTCCAGAAAGCGATCTCGTAGCGCTGCGTGTCCTGCTTGTTGTCGCGCAGGTGGCGGATGTAGCGGAACAGGTCGAGCGTGGACATGCGTTCCGGCTCCACCAGCAGCACCGACAGGATCTGCGGCGTGAGCTCCGAGCGCATGGTCATGCTGGGCACGGTCTTCTGCTCGCCGCGGAACACCGGGGCTAGCGTGTCGGCCTTGCCGGGCTCGCCGCGCGGCAGTTCCAGGAAGTGGGTCTCGGTGACGCCGCTGAGCTGCCACGACTGGCCGCCCTGGTAGCGGCCTTCCCTGGCCACGCGGATCACGCTCAGGCGGTACTGCTCGTCGAATTCGTAGATGGTGACGCCGGTGATGCTCTGGTCGGGGCGCAGGCCGACCACGTTGACGAAGCGCGTGACCTCGTGGCCGCGGGCGGCGTCGCGGTCGCGGTCCTTGACCCACACGCCCGAGCGGAAGCCGGCCGACACCGTGGCGCCGAGCGCCTCCAGCTTGACCTTCTGCGCGTACTGCTCGGCCTGCGGGCCGATGAACTCGCCGAAGATGAAGGTGGCGATGGCCAGCGGGATCGCCAGCTTGAACAGCGAGAACAGCGCCTGCCGGGTGTTGAGACCGGCCACGCGGAAGATGGTGTACTCGGACTGGCTGGCCAGTTGCGAGAACACGTAGATCGCGCTGATCAGCACCGCGATCGGCAGCACCTCGTAGATGCGCGTGGGCGCCTGCAGGATGACGTGGAAGAACGCCACCAGCGAGGTGTAGCTGCCGGCCACGCTCTCCAGCTCGCTGAGCATGTCGAAGAACACGAACAGCGCCAGCACGGCGAACAGGATGAAGGCGAAGACGCCGTAGATCAGGCGGCCGAAGTAGCGCTCGTAGACGCGCAGGAACCTCATGCCCGGCCTCCCTTCGGCGCCTTGCGCGGCAGGCCGAGCACGGCGCGCCAGCCGCCCAGGCTGATGTTCTGGCGGTAGCGGAACAGCATCACCGCGCCCAGCAGCGCGATCAGGTGGAACGGCCACCAGGCCAGCGCGAACGGGATCGAGCCCGAGCGTACCCAGGCCTGCGAGAGATTGATCAGGTTGCTGTAGGTCAGGTAGATCAGCACCGCGAACACCAGCGGCGTATAGCGGCCCAGGCGCGGGTTGACGTAGGCCAGCGGAATGGCGATCAGCACGAAGTTGAAGGCCAGCAGCGGCAGCGACAGGCGCCACAGCAGCTCGCCCAGGTTCTCGTTGCTGCGGTTGCGCAGCAGGTCGATGGTGTCACGGCTCTTGGTGGGCAGGTCGGCCTCGCTCGCGGGGGGTTTGTTGTCCACCTTCACCGCGTACTGGTCGAACTCGACGATGCGGTAGTCCAGCTTGCCGGGCAGGCCGGTGTAGCGGCGGCCGTTCTCCATCACCACCAGGCGGTCGCCGTTGGGCATGGTGCGGAACTGGCCCTGGTGGGCCAGCGACACGCCGATCTTGCCCGCTTCCGCGCTGGCCACGAAGACGTTGCGCGCGTGGGTCATGTCGGCGTCGATGCTTTCGATGAACAGCACGTAGTTGGCCTTGGCCGGCTCGATGAAGCGCCCCGCGGCGATCATCGACAGCACGCCGCGCTGCTCGAAGCGGTCGCGGAACAGCGCGCTCTGCTGGTTGGCCCACGGCCACGCGAACATGCCCAGCAGCAGCGACATGACGATGAACGGCGCGGCGAACTGCAGCACCGGCTTGACCAGGTCGCGCAGCGAGATGCCGGCCGAGAACCACACCACCATCTCCGAATCCTTGTACCAGCGCGTGAGCACGATCAGGGTGGAGATGAACAGCGTGGCCGACAGCAGGATGGACAGGTAGCCGATGGTGGCCAGGCCGATCAGCATCAGGACGTCGTTCGGGCTGGCCTGCCCGTTGGCGGCCATGCCAAGGATGCGGATCACGAGCGAGGTCAGCATGAAGGTCAGCATGACCAGGAACACCGCGCCGGCGGTGTAGGCGAGCTCGCGACGCAGGGCTTGTTGAAAGATCATGCGTTGTCGGTTCCGGACTGCCGGCCGGCGCGGGCGATGGTGCGCCGGTTGGCTTGCTAGTCAGGATAGCGGACCGGCGGCAGCAAATCGCGGATAATAGGGGCTTTCTTTGGACGAGCCCCTGGAAGGAAGCGCGATGGAATTTAGCACAAAAGCCCTGGATTGGAGCAAAGCTGGCCAAAATGGTTTCCTGGCGACCAAGACCGACTGCCTGGTGGTCGGCCTGTTTGAAGGCCAGAGCCTGGCCGGCGTGGCCAAGGCGCTGGACGTCGCGACCAAGGGCCTGGTGGCGCGGCTCGTCAAGCTCGGCGATTTCGAAGGCAAGCGCGGCACCCAGCTGATGCTGCACGAGGTCGCCGGCGTGGGCGCGGCGCGCGTGCTGCTGGTGGGCCTGGGCAAGGAGGGCGAGTTCAACGAGAAGGCGTTCGCCGAAGCCGTGCGCACCGCCTTGCGTGCCTTGTCCGGCACGCGCGCGGCCAGCGTGCTGTGGTGCCTGGCGCAGCAGCAGGCTTCCCAGCAGGCCGGCAACGCCGCCGACCTGTCGTGGCGCCTGATCACCACCGTCACGCTGATCCGCGAAGCGGGCTACCGCCTGCTCGAGCGCCATCCCGGCCTCAAGCGCGCCGGCAACGGCGCCAACGCCAAGGACAAGAGCGGCCTGCGCAAGGTGGTGCTGACCGTGGACGCGGCCGACGCCAAGGCCGCGGCCCAGGCCGTGCTGCGCGGCGTGGCCATCGCCGGCGGCATGGAGCTGACCAAGGACCTCGGCAACCTGCCTTCCAACATCTGCACGCCGACCTACCTGGCCGACACCGCGCGCGCCATCGCCAAGCGCCACAAGCTCAAGGTGGAAGTGCTGGGCCGCAAGCAGATCGAGGCGCTCAAGATGGGCGCGTTCCTGGCCGTGACCAAGGGCGCGGTCGAGCCGCCGCAGTTCATCGTGCTGCGCTATGACGGCGCATCCGCCAAGCAGGCCCCGGTGGTGCTGGTGGGCAAGGGCATCACCTTCGACACCGGCGGCATCTCGCTCAAGCCGGGCGAGGGCATGGACGAGATGAAGTACGACATGTGCGGCGCGGCCTCGGTGCTGGGCACGCTGCAGGCGGTGGCCGAGATGGGCCTCAAGCTCAACGTGATCGCGGTGGTGCCCACCTGCGAGAACATGCCCAGCGGCACCGCCACCAAGCCCGGCGACGTCGTCACCAGCATGTCCGGCCAGACCATCGAGATCCTCAACACCGACGCCGAAGGCCGCCTGGTGCTGTGCGACGCGCTGACCTACGTGGAGCGCTTCAAGCCCGCCGCGGTGATCGACGTGGCCACGCTGACCGGCGCCTGCATCATCGCGCTGGGCCACGTGAACAGCGGCCTGTACGCGCGCAACGACGGCCTCGCCGACCAGTTGCTGCAGGCCGGGCGCAAGGCGATGGACAGCGCCTGGCGCATGCCGCTGGACGACGACTACCAGGACCAGCTCAAGTCCAACTTCGCCGACATGGCCAACATCGGCGGCCGCCCGGCCGGCAGCGTGACCGCGGCCTGCTTCCTGGCGCGCTACACCGAGAAGTACGACTGGGCCCACCTGGACATCGCCGGCACGGCCTGGAAGAGCGGCGCGGCCAAGGGCGCCACCGGCCGCCCGGTGCCGCTGCTGGCGCAGTTCCTGATGGACCGCGCCGGCTGAAGCCAGGCGCGGGCCGGCGCCCGAGGGCGCCGGCTTGTGCAGAGGATCGTCCTTGACCATGACGCGCATCGATTTCCACAGCAACGTGCCCGACAAGCTCGGCTACGCCTGCCGCCTGATCCGCAAGGCCTACGGCGCCGGCCAGAAGCTGGTGGTGCACGGCGCGCCGGAGCAGCTGGCGCAGCTCGATGCGCGGCTGTGGACGTTTTCCCCGCTCGATTTCCTGCCCCACTGCGGCATCGACAGCCCGCACGCCGCGGTCACGCCGATCGTGCTGGCCGCCACGCTGGAACAGGCCCCGCATCACCAGTTGCTGATCAACCTGGACACGCAGCCGCCCGCGCAGTTCGCCAGCTTCGAGCGCATGATCGAAGTGGTCGGCAGCGACGCCGCCGACCGCGACGCCGGGCGCGAGCGCTTCCGCCTCTACCGCGAGCGCGGTTATCCGCTGGCGCACCACGACATCGCGCAGGCAGCCCAGGGCAAGGGAGGCGACGCATGACCGAACGCACCACCTCGCGCGTGATCCCGCGCATCGGGCCCAACGACAGCATTCCGCTGCTGACCGAAGTCATCGACCTGCCCGCCGATGCCGCCAGACAGGGCGCGGAGCAGGCCGCGGGCGCCGCGGCGCCCGCGGCCGGCGGCCCGGCCCAGCCTCACGTCGCCCACGTTCCCCTCGAGCCGGCCTGGCCCGGCTCCCCGACCCACGTGGTCGTGCCGCGCGAAGCGGCCACGCCCGTGCCCGAGGTGCCGGCGCTGGCGCAGCCGAACCCGAACCCGTCCACGCAGGACGGCGCCTATTCCGCCTCGCACGCCGCCGTCCATCCCGTGCCGCCGCCCAGCGACGAAGAACTGCGGGCGGTTCGCAGCGAACTGCTCACGCGCGTGATGATGCGGTTTCGCACCGAGTGGCCACAGGTGGTGGAGGCTCATACCGAGGCCACGCTGCAATCGCGTCTGGCGCCGTTGACTGCGCAGCTGGCAGCGGAGTTGACGCAGGCGCTGGAGGCGCGGTTGGTGGAGTGGTTGGATGCTACTCTGGAGGAGATTGAGAGGGATCCGGGTGGGGTTTGATTTTGGGGGTTGGTTTTAAAGGCAAAGGCTTTAACTTTAAAGTCAACTGCTTAACGTCGAAGTCAAAAGCTTAAAGTCAAAGGCTTTCGCTCCCCCGGAGCGACCTACTTTCTTTTCCCCGAAAAGAAAGTAGGCAAAGAAAGCGGGCTGCCTGGCCGGCAGGGGCAGAAACGTTGGGGTTTCTTGTTGTTGGTGGTTTCGTGGTGGGGCCTGCGGTTCTGCTGGCCTGCTGCCGTTACCGGTGCGAGCGGCCACGATCTGGCTGGCGGTATGGGTTTCGTGGTCAGACCTATGATGGCGGGCGGACTGCTGGTTCGGGCATCTGCCGTTACCGGTTTTGGCGGTCACAGCGTAGCACCGGCACTGGTTTCGTGGTGGGCGCGGTGGACCCCGCGCGGGTGTGCTGGGTTGCTTTGAACCGGATTGCCTTTCAAGGCAAAACCGTTTGGCAGTGAGATCGAATGGGGGGCCACCGCGCCCACCACGAAACCAGCACCGTCCCTCTGCCGTGTGCATTTGCCCCGGTCGCGGCAGCAGCCCGAAGGGCCTGGGCCTATGCCATCATGCAGCGCCACCACGAATCGAACACCACCCGAGAGAACGTGGACGCAAAAGCTGGTAACGGCAGAATGCCAGCAGAACCACCACCCCCACCACGAAACCACCAACAACCAGCAACCCTGTTCGGTTCTGCCCCTGCCGGCCAGGCAGCCCGCTTTCTTTGCCTACTTTCTTTTCGGGGAAAAGAAAGTAGGTCGCTCCGGGGGAGCGAAAGCCTTTGACTTTGATGTTGACTTTGACGTTAAGCAGTTAATTAGTTGACCTTGAATTTAAGAAGTTGACGTTAAACCAGTCCCGCAAAGGAAAAAATCCCAAAGAAAAAACCCGCGAGAAATCGCGGGTTTTTTCTTGAGGGCCCAGTTCCAGACCGAATCCCCAAAAACCTTAATCCGTCACCGCCCCCTTGCTCGCCGTCGACGCCAGCTTGGAGAACTTGGCCAGCACGCCGCGCGTGTACCGCGGTGCCGGCTGCTTCCATTCGGCGCGGCGCTTGGCCAGTTCTTCATCGCTCACGTTGAGCTGCAGCAACAGCTTGTGCGCGTCGATGGTGACGGAGTCGCCTTCGCGCACCAGCGCGATGTTGCCGCCCACGTGCGCTTCGGGCGCGACGTGGCCGACCACCATGCCCCAGGTGCCGCCGGAGAAGCGGCCGTCGGTGATGAAGCCGACCGACTCACCCAGGCCCTTGCCGATGATGGCGGAGGTGGGGGCCAGCATCTCGGGCATGCCCGGGCCGCCCTTGGGGCCGAGGTAGCGCAGCACCAGGATGTCGCCGGCGTTGATCTTGTCGGCCAGGATGGCGTCCATCGCGCTTTGCTCGTCCTCGAACACGCGCGCCGGGCCGGTGATGACCGGGTTCTTCAGGCCGGTGATCTTGGCGACCGCGCCTTCTTCGGCCAGGTTGCCCTTGAGGATGGCGAGGTGGCCTTCCTTGTACAGCGCCTTCTCGATCGGCAGGATCACGTCCTGGTCGGCGCGCGGGGTGTCGGGCACGTTTTCCAGTTCCTCGGCCAGGGTGCGGCCGGTGATGGTCAGGCAGTCGCCATGCAGCAGGCCGGCCTTGAGCAGGATCTTCATCACTTGCGGGATGCCGCCGGCGCGGTGCAGGTCGGTCGCCACGTACTGGCCCGAGGGCTTGAGGTTGCAGATCACCGGGACCTTGCGGCGGATGCGCTCGAAGTCGTCGATGGTCCATTCCACCTCGGCCGAGTGGGCGATCGCCAGGTAGTGCAGCACGGCGTTGGTGGAGCCGCCGGTGGCCATGATCAGCGAGACCGCGTTCTCGATCGACTTGCGCGTGATGATGTCGCGCGGCTTGATGTCCTTCTTGATGGC